>WNGI01007091.1_pt1 | contig 22731 bp, 24 predicted proteins | sample 5400621 | NCBI WGS metagenome assembly WNGI01 (sample SAMN13153374, study PRJNA577476) | soil metagenome | isolation source: 20 cm soil or saprolite under Garry oak tree replicate 1 | place: USA:California | collected 2016-06-15
GGCGGGTACGACGTCGTGGACGTGGCGGCGCCGGCCGCGGTCGCGCTGATGGCCGAGGTGACCCCGGGGCAGGTGGCGGTGCTCACCCTGGGCGGGGAGGACCCGCCACCCGGCCATACGCTGGACCGGTGACGCTCGCCAACAGTCCCGGTGGCGGTCCGGCAGCGGCCGGATCGGACGCCCGCACGCTCGACCCGGTCCTCGACCCGCCGGTCCTCGACGCGCCGGTGCTCGACCCGCCGGTGCTCGACCCGCCGACCGTGGACGCGCTGGACCGGTGGCGGTCGCTGCCGGCGGCGCAGCAGCCGGACTGGCCCGACCCGGCGGGGCTGCGGGCGGTGGCGACCGAGCTCGGCGGGCGGCCACCGCTGGTGGTTGCCGCCGAGGTGGACCTGCTGCGGTCCCGGCTGGCCGCGGTCGCCCGCGGCGAGGCGTTCCTGCTGCAGGGCGGCGACTGCGCGGAGACGTTCGACGGCGCGACCGAGCCTGCGCTGCGGGCGACCCTCAAGACCCTGCTGCAGATGGCGGTGGTGCTGACCTACGGGGCCAGCCTGCCGGTGGTGAAGGTGGCTCGCATCGCCGGGCAGTACGCCAAGCCGCGGTCGTCCACAGTGGACGCGCTCGGGCTGCCGTCGTACCGCGGGGACATGGTCAACGACCTCGCCCCGACGGCGGACGCGCGCCGGCCGGACCCGCAGCGGCTGCTGCGCGCCTACCACACCGCCGCCATCACGCTGAACCTGTTGCGCGCCTTCGCCACCGGAGGCGAGGCCGACCTGCGCCGGATGCACGACTGGAACAAAGATTTCGTGCGTACCTCGCCGGCCGGCACCCGGTACGAGGTGCTGGCCCGGGAGATCGACCGGGCGGTGGAGTTCATGCGGGCCTGCGGCGTCCGGGACGACGCGCTGCACGCCGTGGAGCTGTACGCCAGCCACGAGGCGCTCATCCTGGACTACGAGCGGGCGCTGACCCGCCGGTGCGGCGAGGCCTGCTACGACCTGTCCGGGCACTTCGTCTGGGTCGGCGAGCGCACCCGGGCACTGGACGGGGCACACGTCGAGTTCGTCTCCCGGTTGGCCAACCCGATCGGGGTCAAGCTCGGTCCGTCCACCACCCCGGAAGTCGCGGCCGAGCTGGTCGACCGGCTCGACCCGGACCGGTCACCGGGCCGGCTCACGCTGATCAGCCGGATGGGCAACCGCCGGGTGCGCGACCTGCTCCCGCCGATCGTGCAGCGGGTCACGGCCACCGGACACCAGGTGGTCTGGCAGTGCGATCCGATGCACGGCAACACCGAGGAGAGCGCCAGTGGCTACAAGACCCGGCACTTCGAGCGGGTCGTAGACGAGGTGTGCGGGTTCTTCGAGGTGCACCACATGCTGGGCACCTTCCCGGGCGGCATCCACGTCGAGCTGACCGGTGAGAACGTGACCGAGTGCCTGGGCGGCGCGCAGGAGATCGGCGACGCGGATCTGGCCGGACGGTACGAGACCGCCTGCGACCCGCGGCTGAACACCCAGCAGGCACTGGAGCTGGCGTTCGAGGTCGCCGAGATGCTGCGGGGATAGGTCAGCGGCGCGGGTCGCCACACCGGCCGGTTTGTGCCCGATCTCGCCCCGGCCGGCACGGATCGCCGCCTACACTCGCGGCCACGTGGCGGGAGCAGGACGGGAAACGGGGCCGTGATGCTGGTCGGCAACCGGGTGGGTGGGCGTTGGCCGCTGCTGCGGCGGGTCAGCGGCGGGTGGGCCGCCTTCAGCGACCGGGTCGCGACCTGGAGCCTGGCCGGCATGACGCTGCTGTGCTCGGTGGGCCTGACCCAGAGCGCCGCTCGGCACGGTGTCGCGCCGGGCGTCGCGGTCGCCACCGGCTACGCGCTCACCGTCGGACTCGTGTGCATGCGGTCCGGCCCGCGGAGTCGGGTGCTGGCATCGGCGCACCGTGCCGCGTACCTCCTGGGCATATCAACCGTGTGCCTGGTCGCGGTGATCCAGGCCCGTCGCGGCATGGTTGGGGTCGTTCTGACGGGTGCCGCCGCCGCTGAGGTCGTCGGGATTGCCGCGGTGCTCGCCGCCGTGTTGCCGAGGTTGCGATCGGGGATGAGCCATATGCTCGCGTCTGCGTGGTCCGCCTTCAACCATGGGGAGAAGCCGTGAATCTGCTCAACCGGGTCGGCGGTCTGCTCCTGGCGTTGCTCGTGCTGATCCTCGTGGTCGCCGGATACCGATCCGCGACGGGCCGCGAGATCGTCGCCCCACTGCGGCAGAGCGGTAGCCGGATCGTCCAGTGGGTGCGCAGCAACGTTCCGACCGTGAGCGGTGTGGCCGGCAACGGCTGGGCCGCGTTGGCCGTCGGCTTCGGCCTGTTCGCGCTGGCGATGATCTTCATCCCTGGGGTACGCGGCGGGAGGTTCATGGTCGCCACGGCGGTCATCTGCACGATCCTCGCCTACCTCGCGTACCGCCCGAGCCTGGTGCCCTGAGCCCGCCGCGGCCCGCCGGGTCAGCTCGGCGGCGACCCGGTCAGCACTGCCCGGACCTGGTCGTCGGTGCTGGGGGAGAAGTCCCGGTAGTAGTGGCCGACCGCGGTGAACGGTCTGGGCTGGGCGAGGACGACGAGCCGGTCGGCATCGCCGGCCAACTCGGCGACGGTGCGCCGCGGGGCGACCGGGACGGCCAGCACGACGGCGGCGGGGGCGGCGGCGCGGACCGCGCGCAGCGCGGCCCGCGCCGTCGCCCCCGTCGCCAACCCGTCGTCCACCACGATGACCAGCCGGCCGGTCGGGGCGACCGGTGCCCGGTCGCCCCGGTACGCCCGCTCCCGCCGTTCCAGCTCGGCCCGCTCCTCGGTCACCACCCGGTCCAGGTCCGCGGCGGACACCCCGGCGCGGGAGATCACGTCCTCGTTGCGGACCAGCATCCCGCCGCCGGCGATGGCGCCCATCGCCAGCTCCGGCTGGCCCGGCAGCCCGAGCTTGCGGACCACGTAGGCATCCAGCGGCGCGCTCAGCGCGCGGGCCACCTCGGCCGCCACCACCACCCCGCCACGGGGCAGGCCGAGCACCAGCAGCGGCCGCCGGTCGAAGTCGCCGAGCAGCTCGGCCAGCCGGGCCCCGAGCGCCCGCCCCGCCTCCGCCCGGTCGGCGAACGGCAGCGTCGGCGACGCGGACCGTGGTGCTGCCACGCCGGCACCGTACCCGCCCGCGGCACCCGGACACCCGCCCCGGGCCGGTCCGCGGCGCCGCCAGGCGCCGCGGACGGTGCGCGCCGGGGGCTGGTACGCCAGCATCAGCGGGGACAGCAACCTCGATCGTCCGGGTTCTCCGCGGACGCGCAGGACGCCTCGGCGCCGCCGCGCACCGCCACCATTGCCCCGCGACCAGGCCGGGCGCGATCCGACCGGTGACCCGGCCCGGCCTGCCGACCACGCCCAGACACCTGCCTACCGGCTCCGCACCGGCTCCGCGGTGACCGCGCCGCGGCGGCCGAGCAACGGGGGGATGGTGGCGACCGCCACGGTGAGCTCGTCCAGCGCGGCGCCGTGCAGCGCCTGCGCCCCGTCGCAGAGCGCCCGCTCCGGGTCCGGGTGCACGTCGACGATCACGCCGTCCGCGCCCACCGCCATGGCGGCCCGGGCCAGCGGGACGACGAGGTCGCGCCGCCCGGCCGCGTGCGACGGGTCGACGATCACCGGCAGATGGGACAGCCCGTGCACGATCGGCACGGCCGATACGTCCAGCGTGTTGCGGGTCGAGGTCTCCGCGGTCCGGATGCCCCGCTCGCACAGCACGATGTCCAGGTTGCCGCGCTGCGCGATGTACTCCGCCGCCATCAGCCACTCCTCGTACGTGGCGACCAGCCCACGCTTGAGCAGCACCGGCTTGCCCGCCCCGCCGACCGCCTGCAGCAGCGAGAAGTTCTGCATGTTCCGGGTGCCCACCTGCAGCATGTCGGCGTACTGGCAGACGGTGTCCACGTCGGCGGCGTCGACGATCTCGGTGACCACCGGCAGCCCGGTCTCGGCCCGCACGTCGGCCAGGATGCGCAGCCCGGCGACGCCGAGCCCCTGGAACGCGTACGGCGAGGTGCGCGGCTTGTAGGCACCGCCGCGCAGCAGGGTGGCGCCGGCCCGCCGGGCCAGCTGGGCGGCGGCCAGCGTCTGCTCGGCCGACTCGACCGCGCACGGCCCGGCGATCAGCGTGAACGTGTCCGGTCCGATCGGCACGCCGCCGACGCTCACCGTCGACGTGCGCGGCACGTGCTCGCGGCTGACCAGCTTGTACGGCGCGGTGATCCGGACGACCTCGGCAACCCCGGGCACGTGCGTGACGTCGACCGCCTCGAGCACCGCCTCGTCGCCGACGACGCCCACGATCGTGCGGGTGACCCCGCGGCTGACGAACGCGCTGCCGCCGGCGGTCTCGACCCGGCGCACGACCTCGGTGAGGTCGGCGTCGCGGGCATGCGGTGCCATCACGATGACCATGGACGTCTCCGGAACGCTCACGAGCCCCGGGCCGGCGGCCCGGGGCTCGAACTGGGTGGGTCTCGGCTAGCGCGCGCGTCGCCGCCCCGCCCCGGGCATCCCGGACGCGGTGGCATAGGCCCAGCGCTGCACGCCGCGCAGCGTACCGCACCCGCCCTTCGCTGCAGCGGCCGTCACACCGTCCACAGCGCGGAGATGGGGACCGCGCGCAACCGGTCGGCGAACGGCAGCCGCTGCCGACCGGTCGAGGCACGGCCTACAGGACTTCGAGCGTGACGGTCGAATCGCGGGCGGCCCGGGTGCCGCCTTTGGGGTTCTGCCGCCAGACCCGGCCGAGCACGCCGCCGAAGAAGTCGTGCGCCTGGACGGTGAACCCGCCCTCCTGCAGCGTCGCGGTGGCGTCGGCCAGCGACCTGCCGACCACCCGGGGCACCGTCAGCAGGTCCGGACCGGTGGAGACGACGACCGTCACCACGGTGCCGCGGGCCACCGGCTGATTCCGGTGGCTCTGCGTGATCACCGAGCCGTCCGGCACGTCGGTGCTGGACTGCTGGACGACCCGGGGGCGCAGTCCGGCCCGGGTCAGCGCCCGCTGTGCGTCCTCCCAGGTGGCACCGACGATGTCCGGGACCAGTACCGGCGCCGGGCCGCTGGAGGCCATCACCAGCAGCGTGGCACCGCGCCGGACCCGGTCCCCGGCGCCCGGGTCGGTGCGCACCACCTGCCCGACCGGCACCGTCTCGCTGTGCTCGGTGGCGCCGAACCGGACCTTGAGGCCGGCGTCGGCGGCCACCTGCAGCGCCTGCCGCTGGCTGAGCCCGGCCAGCGGCGGCACGTCGACGAACCGCTCGCTGCCGTACCACCACCCGGCCCCGGCGGCGACGACACCGAGCAGCAGGATCGCCACCAGGCCGACAGCGAGCCGGGACCGGTGCGCCCGCTGCTCGTCCCGGGCCGGCCGGTCCGGTCCGTCCGGCCGCCGGGCGGTGGCCGGATGGGGCGGGAGCGCGGCCGTCGAGCGCGGCCGGGCGGCTCCCAGCGGGTGGCCCGGTACTCCAGCCGGGACCCGAGCCGTGGGCCCGGTCGGGATCCCGCTCCGACTACCGGCCGGAGCACCGGCCGGCGCACCGGCCGGCGCACGGACTGGGCGGCCGGTGCGGATCGGCGCGGGCACCCGGCGCAGCCCGAGGTCGGCGCGGACGTCGGCAAGCTCGGCGAGGAACGCTCCGGCGTGGGCCGGCCGGGCCGCGGGCTCTCGCCGGGTGGCCCGCAACACCAGGTCGTCCAGGGCCGGCGGGACCGACGGCACGGCCCGGGACGGCGCCGGCACGTCGCTGTGCACGTGCCGGTGGGCCACCGCGATCGCCGAGTCGCCGCGGTACGGCGGCGCGCCGGTGAGCATCTCGTACAGCACGATGCCAGCCGAGTAGACGTCCGTGCGGGCGTCCGCGGCACCCCGGGACACCTGCTCCGGCGCCACGTACCCGGCGGTGCCGAACACCAACCCGTCCTGGGTGGCCGCGGTGGTCGCCGCCACCGCCCGGGCCAGCCCGAAGTCCGCGACCTTGACCAGCCCGTCATCGGAGACCAGCACGTTCTCCGGCTTGACGTCGCGGTGCACCAGCCCGGCGCGGTGCGCGGCCGCCAGCGCCGCGAGCACCGGCTCGAGCAGCGAGGTCGCCTCGTCGGCCGGCAGCCGCCCGCGCTCGGCCAGCAGGTCGCGCAGCGTCCGGCCGCGGACCAGCTCCATGACCAGGAAGACCACCGGTCCGTCCGGGCCGGCGGCGGAGCCCTGGTCATGGACCGCGACGGCGTTCACGTGCGACAGCCGGGCCGCGGTGCGCGCCTCCCGGGCGAACCGGTCGACGAACACCGGGTCCCGGGCCAGCGCGGGAGCCATCACCTTGACCGCAACCAGCCGGTCCAGGCGCAGGTCGACGGCCGAGTACACGGTCGACATGCCGCCGCGGGCGATCCGCGCCTCGATGCGGTAGCGGCCGTCGAGGACGCTACCGGCAAGCAGATCGGCCAGCGCGGTGTGCACGGCTTCCGAGTCTAGGGCGATCGACGGCGACTACCTCCCTCATCCGCGCCAATGCCGGCGCAGCGCCAGCACGCTGGCGACGTACCGGCGGGTGTCCGGGTACATTCCGTACCGCCGCACCGACCACAACCCCTGGTAGTAGCCGGCGATGGCCTGCGGCAGCGGTGCCGCCCGGGTGAGCATCCGCAGCAGCGCGACCCCAGCCAGCACGTTGTCCTCCAGGTCCAGCAGGTACAGCCGCCGGCCCACCACGAAGCGGGCGAGCCAGCGCCCGGTCGACGGGAGCACCTGCATGACGCCGATCGCGTCGGCCGGGCTCACCACGTCCTGCTGGAAGCCGGACTCCTGCTGGGCGACGGCGAGGGCCAGCGCCGGGTCGGTGCCCAGCGCGCGGGCGGTGTGCCGGATCAGCATCCGGACCGCCAGCCGGCTCAGCGCCGGGCGGGTGGCGAGGAGCCGGCGGTGCCGGGCAGCGGCCGCGCCGACCGCCGGCGGGTAGTGCCGGACCGGCGGTGCCGCGACCGGACGCCGGCGGGCGAGCCGGACCGGCACGGCGAGCACCTGGCCGACCTGGATGGTCGCCCGGTGGTCGAGCAGGTTCCTGGCGACGATCGCGGCGACACCGGCCCGGTACCGCGCCGCGATCGCGCCGACCGTGTCACCCGGCCGGACCCGGTAGCGGACCGTGCCGGTGGCCGCGGACCGGGCCGCCGGCCGCGTCGGCGGCCGACCGGGGTCGGGCACCAGCAGGGTGCGGCCGGCGTAGATGGTGTCGCCGGGCAGCCGGTTCAGCCGTTGCAGGGCGGCCACCGTAGTGCCGTACCGCTCCGCGATGGCCCAGAGCGAGTCACCCGGCCGGATCCGGATCCGGCCCACCGATCCGGCGCTGACCGCCCCGGCCGCTAGCAGCAGCACCAGCACCAGCGGCAGCACCGCCACCTGGACCGCCCACCGCCACCACGACGACCGCTGCCGGCCGGACCACGTCACATCTTCGCCGAGCATGGCCACCCCCGCGTCCGCCACCTCTGATTACTGAGCGTGTCAGCCTGGTGACGTTGTGACAAGAGGTGCCAGAGTGAATGGTGTTGCCGGAGAGGTCAAGGCGATCAACAGCTCCCGGCCGATGTTGCCACCTTCGGCCAGTGCACCGCCGATCTGGGCGCGTCTGCCGGAACGCTGGCTCCCTGCAGGTCAGCGCCGGCGAAGTCGGCTCCAGTCAGCTCGGCGCCGTCGAGGTGGGCGCCGCGCAGGCAGACGCCAGACAGGTCGGCTCCGGACATGTCGGCTCCCTCCAAGTGCGTGCCCCGAACGGCACCGCGCTCGCCACGGTCCTCGACCTCGACCGGTTCGAACTGTATGAACGCCTACGGCTGGCCCAGCCGGTGAGCAGCCGCCGTGAGCGGGACGGCAACGCCCGGCTGATGAGACTGCTCAGCGAGCGCGATCCGAAGGTCGACATCCCGTACGACCGGCCGGCCGCCACCCGGGAGCCGAGCGGCTGAGCGCCCCGCGTGTGCGGGTCCTGGCGCTGCCCGGAACGATCCAGGCGCAGCCTGCCGTGGGCGACGGCCGTAGGATGGGCGGGTCAGGACCGGGGAGCCCGCGGGAGGCGGGCTGAGAGGCCGGACGTGGATCCGCCGGCGACCCGTAGCACCCGATCGGGGTAATGCCCGCGAGGGGAGTGGAGCACGTGGAGTCCGACCCGTTCGTCGTCGGTGCGCGCACGTTCCGCAGCCGGCTGCTGGTGGGCACCGGGAAGTTCGCCTCGCACGCGCTGATGCGGGCGGCAGTGCTGGCCAGCGGCGCCGAGATCGTCACGGTGGCGCTGCGCCGGGTGGACCTCGGCCGGCTGGGCGAGGGCGACATCCTGGACTTCGTGCCGCCCGGCGTCGCGCTGCTGCCGAACACGTCCGGCGCGGTGGACGCCGACGAGGCGGTCCGGCTCGCCCGGCTGGGCCGGGCCGGCACCGGGAGCGACCTGGTCAAGCTCGAGGTCACCCCAGATCCCCGGACGCTCGCGCCGGACCCGGTGGAGACGCTGCGGGCGGCCGAGCGGCTGGTCGCCGACGGCTTCACCGTGCTGCCCTACTGCTCGGCCGACCCGGTGCTCTGCCGGCGGCTGGAGGAGGCCGGCTGCGCGACGGTGATGCCGCTCGGCGCCTGGATCGGGTCCAACCGCGGCCTGCGCACCCGAGATGCCATCGAGGCGATCGTCGCGCAGGCCGGGGTGCCGGTGGTGGTGGACGCCGGGCTCGGGGTGCCCAGCGACGCGGCCGAGGCGATGGAGGTCGGCGCCGACGCGGTGCTGGTCAACACCGCCATCGCGGTGGCCCGCGACCCGGTCCGGATGGCGCAGGCGTTCGCGCTGGCCACCCGGGCCGGGCGGATGGGATACCTGGCCGGCCGCGGCGGCGTCCGCACGGCCATCGAGGCGGAGGCGTCCTCGCCGCTGACCGGTTTCCTCGGCCGGGACGAGGAAACCGCCACCGCGCCGGCCCAGAGCGCGCCGGCCCAGAGCGCGCCGGCCCAGAGCGCGCCGGCCCAGAGCGCGCCGGCCCAGAGCGCGCCGGCCCAGACCGTGCCGGCCCAGAGCGTGCCGGCCCAGAGCGTGCCGGCCCAGACCGTGCCGGCCCAGAGCGCGCCGGCCCAGAGCGCGCCGGCCCAGAGCGCGCCGGTTCGATGAGCGCGCCGAAGGGCCGGTTCGCCCGGGAGTTGGACACGCTGGACCTCCCCGCGCTGTCCGCGGCCGCCGCGCGCGGCACCGACGACGAGGTGACCGCGGCGCTCGGCCGCCGGCCGCTGCACGGGGACCGGCTGGACCTGCCCGACCTCGCCGCGCTGCTGTCGCCGGCCGGGACCCGGCGGCTGGAGGACCTGGCCCAGGCCGCCCGGGCGGTCACCGTCCAGCGGTTCGGCCGGGCGGTACGGCTGTTCGCCCCGCTGTACGTGTCCAACGCCTGCCTGTCCACCTGCACCTACTGCGGCTTCGCCAAGGGACTGCCGATCGTCCGGCGCACCCTGTCGGTGGACGAGGTGGAGGCCGAAGCGCGGCTGCTGACCGGCCGCGGCTTCCGGCACCTGCTACTGGTCGCCGGCGAGCACCGGGTCGAGGTGTCCGCGGACTACCTGCTGGCCGTCGTGCAGCGGCTGCGCTCGTTCGTCCCGTCGCTGTCGATCGAGACGCAGACCTGGTCCGACGACACCTACGCCCGGCTGGTCGCGGCCGGCCTGGAAGGTGCGGTGCACTACCAGGAGACCTACGACCGGCGGCGGTACGCCGAGGTGCACACCGCCGGGTGGAAGCGCGACTACGACCGCCGGCTGAATTCGACCGAGCTGGCCGCGGCCGCCGGGATGCGCCGGCTCGGCGTCGGCGCGCTGCTCGGCCTGGCCCCCGACTGGCGGGCGGACGTGCTGGCGGTGGCGGCGCACGCCGCGTTCCTGGTCCGCCACTTCTGGCGCACCGAGGTCACCGTCGCGCTGCCCCGGATCAGGCCGTCGGCCGCCGGCTACCGGCCGGCGGTCCCGGTCGGCGACGCAGAGTACGTCCAGGCGCTGGCCGCGCTGCGGCTGTACGAGCCGGAGGCCGGGATCGTGCTGTCCACCCGGGAGCCGGCGCCGCTGCGGGACGGGCTGGTGCGGATCGCGGTGACGCACATGTCCGCCGGTTCGTCCACCGAACCGGGCGGCTACTCGCAACGTCACGTTCGAGGAGGCGGAGTAGGCGCCGTGGACCGGGTCGTCGTGGTGGGCGCCGGGCTGGCCGGCGCGCGCGCCTGCCAGCAGCTGCGGGCCCGCGGGTACGCCGGCGGGCTCGTCCTGGTCGGCGCCGAGTCGCGGCCGCCGTACGATCGGCCGCCGCTGTCCAAGCGGGTGCTGCTCGGTGAGGCCGAGGACAGCTCGCTCGACCCGGACTGGTGCGGCGGCGCCGAGCTGCGGCTCGGGGTGACCGCCACCGCGCTGCGGCCCGGGGTGCTGGTCACCACCGGCGGCGAGCTGGGCTGGGACGGTCTGGTGCTGGCCACCGGCGCGGTGCCGCGCCGGATCGGCGGCGCCGGCAGCGGGGCCTGGGTGCTGCGCACCGCGGAGGACTCGCTGCGGCTGCGCGCGGCGTTCGTGCCGGGCGCCCGGGTGATCATCGTGGGCGCCGGCTGGATCGGCGCCGAGGTGGCGACCGCGGCGGCCCGGCGCGGCTGCACTGTCACCGTGGTGGAGGCCGCGTCGGCCCCGCTCTCGGTCGCCCTCGGCGCGGACGTGGGCGCCCAGACGATCCCGTGGTACGCCGAGGCCGGGATCACGCTGCGCGCCGGCGAGCCGGTGGCCGGCCTCGACGGTGCCAGCGTCACGCTCGGCAGTGGCGAGGTGCTGACCGCCGACGTCGTGGTCGAGGGCATCGGGGTGCGGCCGGACCTGGGCTGGTTGGCCGGATCCGGGGTGCAGGTGGACCCGGCCACCGGCGGCGTGGCGGTGGACGCCTCCTGCCGGTCGTCGCTGCCCGGTGTGGTAGCCGTTGGCGACTGCGCCGCCCGGTACTCGCCGCGGATCGGCCGGCGAGTCCGCACCGAGCACTGGGACGACGCGCTGCGGGCGCCGGAGGTGGCGGCGGCGACCCTGCTCGGCGAGGAGGCGGTCTACGACCCGGTGCCATACGTGTGGTCCGAGCAGTTCGGCCGCTACCTGCAGTGGGTGGGCTGGCGGGACGGGTCGCCGGCGGTGTGGCGCGGCGACCCGGACTCCGACCAGGCCTGGTCGGCCGCCTGGCTCGCCGCGGACGGCCGGCTGGCCGGCCTGCTGGCGGTGGGCCGGCCGCGGGACGCGGTCCAGGCACGGCGTGCGATCGACGCCGGCACGGTTCCCGACCCGGCCCGGCTCGCCGACCCCGCCGTCCCGGTGAAGGACGCGTGACCGTGGCAGGCTGTCGTCCCGTGAGCGAGGTCGACGAGTGGCTGACGGTGCCCGAGGTCGCCGACCGGCTCGGCCAGCCGGTGAGCCGGGTGCGGCAGCTGCTCCGGGACGGCGACCTGGCCGGTTGCCGGCAGCCCGACGGGGAGGTCCGGGTGCCGGCCGACCTGCTCGCCGGCGACACGGTGATCAAGGGTCTGGCCGGGGTGCTGACCCTGCTTCGGGACGCCGGCTACTCCGAGGACGAGGCGCTGCGCTGGCTGCGCACGCCGGACGACACCCTGCCCGGCACGCCGGTGCAGGCGCTGCGGGGTGACCGCGGCAAGGAGGTCAAGCGCCGGGCCCAGGCGCTCGGGTTCTGATCGATACTAACCTCGGGTACATGCCCAATCGACGCGTCGAGATCGCGATGAGCGGGTCCGAGGTCGCGGCCTACCTCGACCGCTGCCTGCTGCTGCACCCGGCCCGGGTGGTCTCCTGGGACCGCGGCACGCTGAACGGAGGCGGCGGGTGAAGGTGACGGTGAACGGGACCGACCGAGACCTGGCCGCCGGCACCACGCTGCCGGCGCTGCTGGCCGACCTCGGGCTGCGGCCCGGCTCGGTCGTGGTGGAACGCAACGGCACCGCGTTGCTCCGGTCCGAAGTGGACTGTGTGCTGCTGGCCGACGGCGACCGGCTGGAGCTGGTCCGGGCGGTCGCCGGTGGCTGAGCCGGCCGGTGCGGCGCGGCGGGACCGGCTGGTCGACCGGCTCGCGTCGGCCCTGCTGTACCTGTGCACCGACGCCCGGCAGCGGCAGGGCGACCTCGCCGCCTTCCTGGACGCCGCCTTGCGCGGTGGGGTGGACGTCGTCCAGTTGCGGGAGAAGGGGCTGGAGGCCCGGGCAGAGCTGGCGTGCGCCGAGGTGTGCGCCGACGCGGCCGCCCGGCACGGTGCGCTGTGGTCGGTGAACGACCGCGCCGACCTCGCCCTGGCAGCCGGTGCCGACGTGCTGCACCTCGGCCAGGACGACCTGCCGGTGCCGGTGGCCCGGCGGATCCTCGGGCCGGTGCCGCTGGTCGGGCGCTCGACGCACGCCGAGCCCGAGGTGGACGCGGCCGCGGTGCAGCCCGGGGTGGACTACTTCTGCGTCGGGCCGTGCTGGCCGACGCCGACCAAGCCCGGCCGGCCGGCGCCCGGGCTGGACCTGGTGCGGTACGCCGCCCGGGCGGCGCCGCCGGACGCCGCCGGCGCCCGACCCTGGTTCGCCATCGGCGGCATCGACGCCGGCAGGCTGGACGAGGTGCTGGCCGCCGGCGCGCGCCGGGTCGTCGTGGTCCGCGCGATCACCGGGGCGGACGACCCGGAAGCCGCCGCCCGGGCGTTGCGCGGCCGGCTCGCCGCCCGGACGCCGGCGCCGGCATGGCCCGGCTGACCTACCTCGCGGTGCTGGCCGGCTGCCTGCTCGGCACCCTGCCGCTGGAGGTCTGGCTCGGCACCCGGGTGTACCGGCGGCCGCGTCGCTGGCTGCTCGCGGTCGCCCCGACGTTCCTCCTGTTCGTCGCCTGGGACCTGTATGCGATCAGCCGGCAGCACTGGACGTACGACCCGGCGCAGACCACCGGCCTGCTGCTGCCCGGCCGGCTCCCGGTGGAGGAGGCGCTGTTCTTCCTCATCGTGCCGACCTGCGCGATCCTCGCCTTCGAGGCGGTCCGCACCGTCCGGGGCCTGCCCGCCGGCGACGAACCGGAGCTGCCGTGACGTACAGCCAGTTGGCCCTCCTGGCCGCGGTCGCCGCCGTCCTCGTCGACCTGGTCGTGCTGCGCACCCGGCTGCTGCGCCGCCGGCTGTACTGGACCGCGTACGCGATCGTGCTGGGCTGCCAGCTGCTGACCAATGGGATCCTCGCCGGCCGGCAGGTGGTCCGCTACGACCCGCGGGCGATCCTCGGTCCCCGCCTGGTGTACGCCCCGGTCGAGGACCTCGCCTTCGGCTTCGCGATGGTCACCCTCACCCTGTCGACGTGGGTGTGGTCAGGACGTCGGCGAGCACGGCGGGGCGGGCGGGCAGCGCGCACAGGCCGCCGGGGAGTCCGGTCGGCCGGGTCCCGAGGCGATGCGGCACCGCAGCAGACCAACGGTGGGTGACGGTCACGGTGCCCCGGACCCGGCCCGCCGCCGCCGGTCGGCCCGGCGGGCGGCGTACGCGCGGGTCAGACCCGGCAGCACCATCGCGACCCGCCGGGCCCGCCCCACCGACACCCGGCCGGCGAGCACCCGGTAGTCGGCCCGCTCGACCTCGTCCAGGATGCCCTGGTACAGCCGCAGCGCGGTGCGGACGCAGTCCCGGCTGGTCGGGTGCAGCAGCCGGATGCCCGGCTCGGCGGACCGGTACAGCTCCCTGGTCCGGGCGATCTCGTACGCCAGCAGCCGCCGGACCGGTCCGTCCACCACCCCGCGGCCCAGCCGCTCGCGGTCCACCCCGAAGTGCGCGAGGTCGGCCATCGGCAGGTAGACCCGGCCGCGGCGGAGGTCTTCGCCGACGTCCCGGATGAAGTTCGACAGCTGGAACGCCAGCCCGAGGTCCACCGCGTACGGCTCGGCCACCGCGGCGTCCACCACGGTCTGCAGGATCGGCAGCATCTGCAGCCCGATCACCCCGGCCGAGCCCCACATGTAGCGGGCCAGGTCGGCATAGTCGCGGTACTCGGTCACGGTCAGGTCGGACCGCATCGCGGCCAGGAAGTCCTCGAACCGGTCCACCGGGATGTCCCACCGGCGCACCGTGTGCACCACGGCGCGGCCGATCGGGTCGGCCGACTCGCCGGACCGCAGCTCGGCCAGGAACCGCCCACCCCAGCGCTCCAGCCAGTCCGCCTTCTCGGCCGCGCTGAGGGTGGAGTCCAGATCGTCAACGATCTCGTCGGCGTACCGGGCGAAGCCGTAGAGCGCGTGCACGAATGGCCGCTTCGCCGGCGGCAGCAGCAGGGTGGCCAGGTAGTACGTCCGGCCGTACCGGGCGTTCAGCCGGCGGCAGCTCTCGTACGAGGCGCGCAGTCCCGGCTCGAGGACCCCGGCGGCGGACAGCGCGCGTGCGGTCACGGACCGGCCGGCGCGGCCACGGAGCCGGCCAGCGCCATCGGGGCCGGCCCGTCGTCCGGACGGCTGGTCCGCCGACCCCGCTCGTGGCCGAGCACCGTGTAGGTCACGGCGATGCTGGCCAGCGCCGTGGCCACGGTCGGCCAGCGCTCCAGGAACAGGTTCTCACCCTGCGGGGTGATCATCATCGACAGCCAGACGCTGGCACCCGCCGCCAGCAGCCAGACCCGGTGCGGCAGCCGGACCGCGGCCCCGATCGCGATCGGCCAGATCACGTACCAGGGCTGTACCACCGGCCCGAGCATGACGACCGCGAGCAGGGCCAGCGCGAGCGCCCGGACCGGCCCGAGCCGGCGGGCGCGCAGCCACAGCGCGAGCACGACCACGACCGTGATCGCCTGGCCGACGATCCGCAGCACCGAGATCGTCGGGTCCGCCGAGGTGACGAAGTTGGGCAGCCCGCGCAGCACGTCGGCGAGCATGCCCAGGCCGGTCGGGACGGACAGCCAGGTCACCACCTGGCCCGGTGTGTTCAAAGCCCGCACCCAGCCCAGCCCGAGGCCGCTGGCGAAGGTGACCAGCCCGGCGGTCGCCAGCGCGACGGCGCCGACCCGCAGGCAGGCCCGCGGCAGCGTCGCCCGGCCGCTGAGCCGGCGGGCCCAGACCGGCGCCAGGAACCCCACCGCCAGCACCGCGGGTGCCTTCACCATGACCGCGCAGGTGGCCAGTGCGACGCCGGCAGCCACCCAGCGCTCCTCGGTGGCCTCGATCGCGATCGTGATGCCGGCGACGACCAGCCCGAGCATCAGCGCGTCGTTGTGCCCGCCGGCCACGAAGTGCACCAGCACCAGCGGGTTGAGCAGGCCGAGCCACAGCGCGCCGCGCGGGTCCACCCCGCAGGCCACAGCCAGCCGGGGCAGGTACCGGGCTATCAGCAGTACGCCGGCGACCGCGAGCAGCCGCATGCACAGCACCGTGATGACCACGTGGTCGCGGGTGATCATCGCGACCAGCCGGCCGAAGGACAGCCACAGTGGCCCGTACGGGGCTGGGGTGTCCACCCACATCGCCGAGATCTCGTCCAGGAACGGCCCGGACAGCGATGCGGGGCCGGAGGTGTACGGGTCCAGCCCGGCGTGGGTGATCTGCGCCTGCGCCGCGTAGCTGTACAGGTCCCGGCTGAACAGCGGCACCGCCAGCACCAGCGGGGCGCCCCAGAGCGCGGCGATGCGCAGCAGCCGGGTCTCCTCGGTGCCCGGCTCCCGCCGCCGCACCGCCCGGCCGAGATGCAGCCAGGCCATGCCGAGCACGGCCAGGCCGACGTACACCAGGGTGAGCGCCACCCGCGCCGTCACGCCCCCACGGTCCCCGACGTCGCCTCGGCGGGCCTCGGGGTGCCGCTGCCGGGGCCGCTGCCGGGCAGCGGCAGGATCTCGAACAGCACCGCCGACGCCCCCACCGCGAGCCCCGCCAGCACCGCCTGCACGATGGCGCTGACGTCCACCGTGCCGCCCTTCGGCATCAGCAGCATGGACATCACCGCCGACGCGGTCATCACGGCCGTCCGGGGGGCGGGCGCGCGGATGCCGGCGGCGATGAACAGGAAGCCCCACAGCAGGTACCACGGCTGCACCACCGGGCTGAGCACGACCACCGCGGTCAGCCCCAGGCCGAGCGAGCCGACGATGCCGTACCGCTCCGGTCTGGCCAGCAGCAGCAGGCAGATCACCAGCGCGGCCAGCCCGCCGGCGCCCCGGAACACCCTGATCGCCTCGTTGGTGTAGTCGCCCAGCCCGACGAGCTTGGTCAGCGCGCCGGACGCCTCGCCCAGCAGCGTGGTGCCGGACAGCCAGTTGCGTACCGCGCCCGGCGTCTGCAGCGCGCTCACCCAGCCGTAGCCGAGGCCGCTGAGCCAGGTGACGCCGGCGACCGTCCCGCCGGCGACCACGCCGGTGTACGCACCGGCCCGGAGCAGCCGGACCGGCCCGCGCAGCGTCCCGGCCCACAGCGGGATCAGGAACACCAGCGCGAGTGCCGGGGCCGGGGCCTTGATCAGGAGGGCCAGCGCGCAGGCGACGGTGCCGAGCACCGGCCGCCGGTCCAGGGCCAGCACCAGCCCGGCCACCACGAGCCCGACCAGCAGCGCGTCGTTGTGCGCGCCGGAGACGAAGTGCAGCAGCACCAGCGGGTTCAGCACGCCCAGCCACAGGGCGCGGTCCGGGGCGACGCCGCAGTGCCGGGCCAGCCGGGGGACATATCGGACCAGCAGCAGGACGCCGACCAGCGCCAGCAGTCGCAGCCCGAGCACCGTCGGCACGACATGGCCGCCGCCCAGCCCGACCACCACCCGGGCGAGCACCAGGAACACCGGTCCGTACGGCGCCGGCGTGTGCCACCACATCCCGCTGACGTCACCCAGGAACGGGCCGGGCACCGCCGCCGGGCCCCAGAGGTACGGGCTGGAGCCCTGCTGCACCAGCCAGCCCTGCGCGGCGTAGCTGTACACGTCCTTGCTGAACATCGGCGGCGCCAGGCACAGCGGCAGCGCCCACAGCCCCAGCGTGACCAGCAGCGACCTCAGCCGCGGCCCGCCCGTGCTGCCGACCAGCCGGCCGAGGAACAGCCAGGCGACCACCAGCAGGGCCAGCCCCGTGTAGGCGACGACCAGAGCGACCGCGGGCGTCTCGCGCAGCTGGTGGATGATCGGCACCTGCGCGAACGGGTCGTGTGCGGGCAGTGCACCGGCGGCGCAACCGCCGAACGCGAGCGCCGAGGACCCCGCCAGCCCGAGCACCCGGTACCGGTCCAGGACGCCCAGCTCGCGGATCTGTCGGTAGCCTGACTCCGGAGGCTCGAGGGCGGGCGGCACGTCGAGCAAGGCTACCGGGCAAGTGGTCGCCGAGTCGCATCCAATAGTGGGTGTCATACCTGAACGACGTCGCGTGATCGGGCACGTGCTGAGCGCATCGAACCCCGCGCCGGGGTTCCGGAGCCGCGGCAGGCCACCCGGTCCGTGCGCCCGACCACCGTGCGCATCCGGTGACATCAGGACATCCAAGGTCGAACGCGGCGGGCGTCCCCGTAGGCTGTGGGGATGACCGTGTCCGCCCGGCGGCCCCAGGCCGCCTCGTGACCGTGCCAGCCCGGCGGCCCCCTCGCTCCGCTCCTCGCTTGCCCAGGCGCCGCGGGCGCGAAGCGGGCATTGCGATGGTCACTCGGGAGGCCGCCTCGTGACCGAGACCGTGCGGGACCGGTTGGCCGAGGGCGGCCCGACGTTCTCCTTCGAGTTCTTCCCGCCGAAGAGCGAGGACGGCGAGCGCGCGCTCTGGCAGGCGATCCGCCGGCTGGAGCCGCTGCGCCCGTCGTTCGTCTCGGTGACGTATGGGGCGGGCGGGTCGACCCGGGACCGCACCGTGGCGATCACCGAGCGGATCGCCGCCGAGACCACCCTGCTGCCGATGGCGCACCTCACCGCGGTGAACCACTCGGTGGCCGAGCTGCGGCACATCATCGGTCGGATCGCCGCCGCCGGGGTGCGCAACGTGCTGGCGCTGCGCGGCGACCCACCCGGCGACCCGCTCGGAGACTGGCCGCAGCATCCGCAGGGGCTGGCGTACGCCGAGGAGCTGGTGCGGCTGGTGAAGGCGCACGGCAACTACTGCGTGGGGGTGGCCGCGTTCCCGGAGAAGCACCCCCGCTCCGCGGACCTCGACTCGGACCTGGAGTACTTCATCCGCAAGTGCCGGGCCGGCGCCGACTTCGCGATCACTCAGATGTTCTTCCGGGCCGAGGACTACCTGCGGATGCGGGACCGGGTCGCCGCGCTCGGCTGCGACATCCCGATCATCGCCGGGATCATGCCGATCACCAACGTGCGCGGCATCCAGCGGTCCGCGGAGCTGTCCGGCGCGGCCTTCCCGGCCGACCTCGCCGCGCAGCTCTACGCGGTCGAGGACGACCCGGCCGCGGTCCGCCGGGTGGGTGTCGAGATCGCCAGCGCCTTGTGCGAGCGGCTGCTCGCCGAGGGCGCGCCCGGCCTGCACTTCTACACGTTGAACAAGTCGACCGCGACCCGCGAGGTCTGGGCCAACCTCGGCCTCGGCGCCCGGACCTAGCCAGGCGGTGGGCATGCCAGCGGACCCGCCGATGTCGGCGGCGATGCCGGTGGAGCCGGCCACCACGCCGGTCACCGTGACGATCGAGGTGGAGTGGGCGTTCCTGGGCTGACCTGGGTCGGCGTCGGTCTGGCCGCGGCCGCCCGGGCCGCCGCCACCAGGGCCACCACCAGCCGGCCGGCCGGACCGGTGCCGGACCGTGCCGAGTACCTCCGCCGCTGGTCGCCGCTGCACGGCGGCTACGACCCGGACGGCAGCACCCTGACCTCCCGCTGGCTCGCGCTGGTCTACCTGGCGGCCCGCCCGCTCGCGGTGCGCGGGGTGGCCGCCGACGCGCTGACCGGCTGGGGGGTGTTACTCAGCCTGGCGGTGCCGGCGGTCGCCGGCTACCGCGGGTGGTGGCCGCTGCTGGCCGCGGCGCTGCTGGTGCTGGCCGGTGTGCTGGACAACCTGGACGGGGCGGTCGCGGTGCTGACCGGGCGGGCCAGCGGGTTCGGCTACGTGCTGGACTCGGTGGCCGACCGGGTCTCCGACGCCGCCCATGTCGCCGCGCTCTGGGCGCTGGGCGCCCCCGGCTGGCTGTGCCTGGTCGGCGGTGGCGCGTCCGGGCTGCAGGAGTACGCCCGGGCCCGGGCCGGCGCCGCCGGCATGACCGAGCTGGGCGTGCTCACCGTCTTCGAGCGGCCGACCCGGATCGTGCTCACCGCGTTCCTGCTGGTCGGCTGCGGCCTGCTGACCGGGTCGGCCGGGCGGGTCGCGACGGTCGGCGCCGCCGCCTGGGCGGTCCTCGGCGTCGCCGCGCTGGCCCAGCTGCTGCGCGCCGCCCGCCGCCACCTCGGCGGCTGATCAGGCGGGGCCGATCAGGCGGGGCCGATCAGGCGGGGCCGATCAGGCGGGGCCGATCGGGCGGTGCCGATCGGGCCGGGCCGATCGGGCCGGGCCGATCAGGCCGGGCCGATCAGGCCGGCGACGATCTGGGCGGACAGCGCGACCAGCGGGAGCCCGCCGCCGGGGTGCGCCGACCCGCCGACCAGGAACAGGCCCGGCACGGGCGAGCGGTTCGCCGGGCGGAGGAACGCCGCGCGGGCGCCGTTGGCGGAGGTGCCGTAGATCGCGCCGCCGGGCGCGCGGGTCCGCCGGGCCAGGTCGGCCGGCGTGATCACCTCGGAGAACAGCAGCCGGTCGGTGACCGGCAGGCCGCGGCGGGCCAGCAGACCGAGCAGCCGGCCGGCGTACGACCCGGCGAGCTCGGGGGAGTCCCAGTCCACCGCGCCCGGCCCGCGGCCGTGCCGGGGCGCGTTGACCAGCACGAACCACGCCTCGTGCCCGTCCGGCCGGACCGCCGGGTCGTCCGGGCAGCTGATGTAGATCGCCGGGTCGGCGACCGGCGCGGCCGGGTTGCCGAAGACCGCGTCGAACTCCGGGTCGTAGACGTCGGCGAACAGCACGTTGTGATGCGCCAGCCCCGGGGTCCGGCCTCGCACCCCGAGCAGCATGACGAACCCGGACAGCGACGGCGCCGCCCGGCGCACCCGGCGCAGCAGCCGGGGCTGCGGCAGCAGGTCCCGGTAGACGTGCCGGGCATCGGCGTTGGCCACCACCAGGTCCGCCGGCAGCCGCCCGCCGTCGGCCAGCCGCACCCCGCTCACCCGCCCGCCGGCGGTGTCGATCCGCACCACGTCGGTGCCGGTGCGCACGGCGCCGCCGCGGGCGACCACCCGGTCGGTCAGTGCCTCGGCCAGCCGGTGCAGGCCGCCCCGGACGTACCAGCCGCCGAAGGCCTGCTCCACGTACGGCACCACGGCCAGGGTGGCCGGCGCCCGGCGCGGGTCGGAGCCGGTGTACGTCGCGTACCGCTCCAGCAGCGTGCGCAGCCGGGGGTCGCGCAGGTACTGCCCGCCGATCTGGCGCAGCGTGCGACCGGGCGCGATGGCGCGCAGGTCACGCACCCGGACGGCCTGCCGGGCGAGGTCGGCCAACCCGTTGACAGTCGAGCCGAGGAACGGCCCGCGGACCGCCCGCCAGATCCGCTCCCCGCGCTGGGTGAGCTGCTGCCAGTCGCGGCCGGCGCCGGAGCCGAACGCGGCGTCCAGCCGCGCGTGCAGCAGGTCCGGGTTCGCGGTGGAGTCCAGCCGGGTGCCGTCGGCGAACCGGTACCGGACGATCGGCTCCACCTGGCACAGCTCGAGCACCGACTCGATCGGGTCACCGGTCTCCCGGAACAGGTCGGCGAACACCTGCGGCAGGGTCAACAGCGACGGCCCGGTGTCGAACCGGAAGGCGCCGACCGGCGTCTGCCGCTGGTGCGTCCCGAGCTTGCCGCCGACCTCCGGCGCCTGCTCGCACACCGTGACGTCGTGGCCGGACGTGGCGAGCCGGGCGGCGACCGCCAACCCGCCCACCCCGGCGCCCACCACGACCACCGTGCTCACGCCCGTGCTCGCTTCGCCGCGGGCGGGCATGCGGCAGCAGCCGCGCTGTGCGCGCTGGGTCGGTCGCTGCGCTCGCTCATGGCAGCATCCGACCCTTCCAGACCACGGTGCCGCGCCGGCGTGCCCGCCATGAGCGGGCAGTGAGCAGGATCGCGGCGGCCACCGCCACCGGGTGCGCCAGTGTGTCCGGCAGGACCCGGGCCTGGGTCAGCCGCGCAGCGACCATCCGACCGACCACTGCAGAAGCGTATCCGGCCAGGCCAGCCCGGGAGCCGCGGATCGCCGCGGCGGCCGGGACGAGGTACAGCCCGGCGAGCAGCGCGCCGACCGCGACCGCCCCTGGCGGTGACCCGAACGCCGACCATAGTGACTTGGTGTAGCCATCGCGCAGCTCGGGCCAACCCCGGTACATCCGACAACTGGCCAGCGCGGTGCCGTCGGCCACGCCGCCCCGGCCGCCGGTCCGCTTCACCGCGCGCAGCAGCGCGACGTCGTCCAGCACCTCGGCCCGGACCGCCGCGTGCCCGCCGGCCCGCCGGTAGGCGCCCCGCCGGACGGCGAGCAGCTGGCCGTTCGCCGCGGCCAGCGACGGGCGGGGCGAGCGCTCCGCCCAGCGCAGCGGCAGGAAGGTCAGCCAGGACCACTGCAGCAGCGGCTGGATCAGTCGTTCGGCGGGCGTCTCTGCGCGCTGCCGGGGGTACGGCGAGACGAGGTCGAGGCCGGCGGCGTCCAGCAGGTGCACGGTCGCGGCGACCGCGTGCGGGGCCAGCACCACGTCGGCGTCGAGGAAGACGAGCACCGTGCTGGCCGGGTCGGCGGCCTGGGCGAGCTGCTGGCAGGCGTACGGCTTGCCCAGCCAGCCGGATGGCGGCGGTGCACCGGCCAGCAGGGTCAGCCGGGAGTCGCCGCAGGCCACCCGGCGCACCACGTCCGCGGTGCCGTCGGCGGAGCCGTCGTCCAGCACGAGCAGCTCCATCGCGTCGCCGGCGGTCTGCGCCAGCAGCGCCCGCAGGCAGGGCTCCACCCGGTCGGCCTCGTCCCGCACCGGGAGCAGCACCGAGACCCGCCCCGGCGGGGGAGGCGGGTGCCCGCAGGGGCGGCGCAGCAGCATCGCGTTGCCCATCACGTGCAGACTGCCCGCGGCGGCGCCGGCCGAACCGGCCCGGACGACCGCACGGCCGATCCGCCGGACCGCAGCGTTCACCGGGTTGCCGCCGGCAGCGGGGCGGGCGGCGGCACCCCGGCGGGCCGGCGCAGCGTCAGCACCAGCGGCACCGCGACCGCGCCCATGCCCAGCCCGCCGTACAGGGCCGCGGCCGGCAACCCGAAGAACGCCAGGTGGGCCAGCACGCAGGAGGCGTAGGTCCACAGGTACAGCGCGTACGGCAGGCCGTCCTGAGTGGACGGCCAGGCGCTGGCGGCGGGACCGGCCGCGGCCGGCAGCGCGGCCATCAGCGCGAGGGCGACCGCGAGCCACCCGGCGTAGTTGGTGAGCGGGACGTCGGGCACGCCGGGCAGCGCCGGAACGGGATCGGCCCACCGCCAGGCGGCGGCGAACAGCAGCACGGCGGCAACCGTGACCGCTTCCCGGGCCGACCCGCGCACCAGCGGGTAGCCGATCTGGGCCAGCACCGCGCCGGCGGCCAGCGGCAACACCACGCGGAGCAGCA
>WNGI01001041.1_pt1 | contig 22719 bp, 28 predicted proteins | sample 5400621 | NCBI WGS metagenome assembly WNGI01 (sample SAMN13153374, study PRJNA577476) | soil metagenome | isolation source: 20 cm soil or saprolite under Garry oak tree replicate 1 | place: USA:California | collected 2016-06-15
AGCCAGCTCGTGCTGCTTGGCGCCGTCTACAACAAGTTCCGGCTGGGAGAGCCGGCGACCAAGGGCATCATCGCCAGCCCGATGCACGAGTCGCGGCAGAAGGAGAAGCCTGCCGACAAGATCGAGGAGAAGAAGGCGGAAGTCGCGCCGCCGGCACCTCCGCGAAGGTCGATTTTCCAACGTGTTGCGCTGGCCGGAGTCGTCGCGCTTGCGCTCGCCGCCGGCGCCGTCCGGCGACGTCGCCCTAAGACAGCCGCCTGAGGGCTTCTCGAGTTCACCGCGAGTTCAGGCCAAGGTAGTCGCCCCCGCTCTGGGCGTTACCGAAACGAGCGGCCCAAAGGCAACTCGCGGGAGGGGAAGCAAGGGTCGAACTGATCTCAAAGGAGGTTCGGGCATTTGGGAACTCTGTTGTTCATCCTGCTCGTGATTCTTGTCCTCGCCGGGGAGCCGGCGGGTACAGCGTGCGACGCTACTGGAGCCCGGCCGGGTCTGAGGTCGTCGAGACCAGCGGCGATATGGGCTCGGGAACAGGGGCCGGCATGGCGGCGGCGATCCTCGCCCTGCTGGTGCTCATCCTGCTGTTCTTCGGCTTCACGCAGTGGAACTGGTTCGGCACGCGCTCTGGCGCGCCGGCGACGACCAACAACCCAACTGTGACTTCGCCCATGCCCAGTGGCAACGGCGGCGGCAACGCTTCGCCGAGCGCGAAGGCGTCTCCGTCTTAGTTAGTCTCCCTGACCCTCCTCAGGGGAGCTGCAGGGCCGGGTCTTTCGAGGCCCGGCCCTTTTTTGGTTTGGCCGGACGCGCGCAGGGCATGCCTCTGGCCTGGGTAAGGCTCCAAGCGCACGCGTTGCCGGAATGAGGGGGAACCAGCTCAAAGGAGGTAAGGCCAATGGCCACGACACGGCAGAAGGCTGCCGCACGCAGCAACATCAAGAAGGCCCGGAAGGTGCAGAGCCGCCGCGCACATGGCCAGCGCGTAGCGAAGCGTTCGCCGGGCCTGAGCACGGCGCAGAAGAACCGCATGCCGACAGGCAGGTTTGCGTTCCCCAAGGAGCGCAAGGAGCCGCTGAACGACGCCCGGCACGTGCGTAATGCGGTCGCTCGCTTCGACCAGGTGGAAGGGGTGAGCGACAAGGAGCGCGACGCCGCCTGGCGAAGGATTCGAACCGCCGCACGCAAGTTCGGCGTCGAAATCGAGGCGAAAGGCTGGCGGTCGCTCATGAAAGGCGGTAAGACAGGGAAATCCCGCAAACGCTGAGCCGGTAAGGGCGCGCCGCCCGCGCGTTTTCCTAAGCAGGGACATAAATCGCGGCTGCTCCCATTCGGAGCCAGCTGGAAAGGAGGTAAATCGAGAGTGGTTGCGTTGATCGTGTTGATCCTGCTGCTGCTGCTCCTCGGCGGGGGCGGTTTGCTTGCACCAGCGCTTCACATCCTCTGGATTCTGCTCGTCATCGGGCTGATCCTCTGGGTGCTTGGATTCTTCATCCGGGCAGCGGAAGGCAGCCGCTGGTATTACTGGTAGAAGCGATCCAGCAGCGATAACAGAGGCGCCTGCGCAAGCGGGCGCCTTTCTTTCCTTCTGGAAAAGAACTTAGGGCTCGTATGAGGCCTTTCTCCTACATCCGTACGGTGACCTGGATTCGCGCCGTATCGATACTTGGCGATGTCGGCTGGAGCCACCGGACAAAGGGCAGGAGGAGAAGGGGATTGGGAATCGTGCAGTTCCCGATGGAAAGGCTCGGCGACGTCGAACGCGCCGCCGCCCTCCGCCGGGGGCTTGGCATGCCGAGCCGCATCAGGCCGTCGCTGCGCCTGATCGAGATGGGCCGGGTCGCACTGAGCTACTGCGCGGCATGCGCCGCACCGATCGAGTTCGGCGCGGTGTGGCGGGGCGAGGAGGCCTTCTGCAGCGTCGAGTGCTCGCTGGGGGGTAATCGACCTGCGTAGGTGAGCCGGTGCGGCTGCCCGGGACTTCCGCGGTAGCTGCGCCGGGCGTACTTTGGGCTGGACCAAGCTCTCGCTGACCTGCTCATATACCTTGTGGGCCTGATGCGAGGGGTGCTCTTGTGGTGCGCGCAGAACAAATGGCTTGCCACCCATGTTCCTCGGTGGCGTTTCGCGCGCCGGGCGGTCAGGCGATTTCTCCCCGGTGAGGGATTCGATTCCGCGCTCACGGCCGCGGTCGAGTTCAGGTCGCAGGGGGTCGGGGCGCTCTTCACTCTTCTCGGAGAGAACGTCACCGACCTCGCCGATGCCAACAAGGTGGTCGAGCACTACGAGGAGGTCCTCGCGGCGTCGACCGGCGTGCGGGCAGAGATCTCGGTCAAGCCGACCCAGCTCGGCCTCGACATCGATGAGGATGCGGCTTACGCCAACCTGCAGCGACTCGCGCGCGCGGCCGAAAAGGCGAGCAGCTTTCTGTGGATCGACATGGAGGGAAGCCACTACACGGACCGTACCGTCGCCCTCTATCGACGGCTGAGGCTGGAAACACCCCACGTCGGGATCGCGCTGCAGGCCTATCTCTACCGCACGGTGTCCGATATCACCACGCTGCTGCCGCTCAAGCCAGCGGTCAGGCTCGTCAAGGGCGCTTACGCCGAGTCTCAGGACATCGCTTTCGTCAGCAAGCGGGACGTCGACGCGAACTATCTGGCCCTCTGCGTGTTCATGCTGCCGGAGGTCAAACATCGCAAGCTGCGGCTTGTCATGGCGACTCATGACGTCGAGCTCATCGCCAGGACGTGGCGCTTTGCCCAGGCGCTCGAGATGTCCCGCACTGAGCTCGAGGTCGCGATGCTTTACGGGATCCGGACGGACCAGCAGGTGCGGCTCGCCCGCGAGGGATTCGTCGTGAGGGACCTCATCGCGTACGGCGACGCCTGGTACGCGTGGTACCTGCGCCGCCTGGCGGAGCGCCCCGCCAACGTTTGGTTCGTGGCCCGCCAACTGCTCCCATGATCGGGACATGCACTCAGCGGCCGGGCGTGGCCCGGCCGCCAAGCACACGGCGATTACGGAACGGTAGGAACCTGTCCGGCGTTCTCCTGCGCTTCCCGGGCCGCGCTTTCGGTGGCCTCGTGCGCAGGATCCTCGTTGGGCACGAACTTACCCGATGACGTGCTGGACGAGGGGCTTGGCGACGGTGACGCGGCCGAGGCGGTGAGCACCGTGGCGCTGTACATCACCGCGCCCGCTACTCCACCTACCAGCATCGAGCCGGCGATCGCCGCCGCGGCGACTGACTTGCGGATTCCATTCATCTCTTTGTTCTCCTGTGCCTGCTTTTGGGGATCGCTGTCGACGAGCGTCGGGCCTAGACTGACGGCGGCTGCTCAGCGCGCCTTGTGAGGTAGCTGGGAGTTGGCCAAGTCGTAGTGATCCCCGTTTCTAAGTCTCGGTAGGGATTGAGATGAGCATCAGCATCGAGCGGTACAAGGAAGAGTCCAAGAAGGTCGACATCGCCGGCATCGAGTGGGATTCGGTCCCCGCATACTCGCTGTCCAAGGGCGACCTGTTCTGCCTCCACTACTGATCGACAATGAGGAGTGGGCGATCAAGACGCCCAAGCGCTCGCCGGTTGGGGAGCTGACGACACGCCGAGCGCCACAGGCAGAGAAGGCAGTCAGGCCCTAGGGCGCAAAAGAGCCGGCGACGCTCAGCGCCGCCGGCCCTTGGACCCGATTGTGTAAGCCGGGAGCTAGTTCTTTCCTGGAACGATCGGTGCGCGTTCGGCCTGGTCTTGCATCATGTCGGGCTTCTCGAGTCCCTCGTCGCCCCTCTCGTCGAGAGTGTGGTCGCGCTCCACGTGCGCCTTCATCTCTTCAGAGTTGGCGAACTCGCGGTCGCATATCTCGCACTTCACGGTTCTGCCTCCATAACGAGGTCTGAAGCGCCCGAACCTTGCGGCTCGAGCGCCTCAACTAGAAAACGCCCGCCGGATAGCCGGTACCGGCCTTGACTTCGTTCTCAATTCGGGGGGAGAGTTGTCGTGCAATGAATGAGGAGGTCGGCATGCGAACGGGATCTAAAGAGATGAACGACACGATCGCCGCGGGACGGCGGACGATCGAGATGGCAGAGGGCGAGATCGACGAGAGCGCCGAGCGCCGGGTTCCGCCCGTCGCGGTGATGGCCGGCGTGGTCGCGGCAGTGGTCGGCCTTGGGGTGCTGGGCTGGATGATCTACCGGCGCCGCCAACGACGAAACCTGATCCGCCAGATCCAGGACGTCTTCCCGGATTACGTCGACTATGTCCGCGATCTGCCCGGCGAGATTCGCTCGCGGGTGAAGGCGGCGCTCTAGGCGGCCCGCACCCCGGACGGGTCGAGGCGAAGCGAGCGTTTGGCCTTTTCGGGCAAGACGCTGCGTCCGTTGGCAGCGCCGCTCAGGTACCGCCTTGCGGCTTTGTAGCCCCAGTCGATGAGCTCTTTGGTGTGGCTGAAGTCGGCGGGTGAGACGTCGGCGATGTCGAGCGCCGGCAGCACGTGGATATCGGCCGCGGCCCGGTTGGCCTCGACCTCGGCGTCCAGCTTTTGCTCGACGATGCGCGCCAGCGCATGGAGCGCCATGCCGAGAGCGTTGGTAGGCTCCTTGTTCAGCCACGGATAGCCGACCGGGAGGACGAAGATCTTCGTCGCGCCGAGCTCCATCGCGACCGTGATCGGCGTGTGGTTGGCGACCCCGCCGTCGACGTACTCGCGGCGGTTGATCGTCACCGGAGGAAAGACGCCCGGAATCGCGCAGCTGGCGAGGAGGGCAGGCACGGCGGGACCCGAGCTGAGGATCGCCGCGCGACCGCTCTTGAGCTCCGTCGCCACCACGTGCACCGGAAGCGCCGCCTCCTCCAGGCGCTCGTAAGGGATGTGCCTCTCGAGGACCGCGCGCAGGCCGTCGTTGGAGATGAAGTGGTTCGCGCGGCCGAGCAATCCGCGGGCGCCCGTTACGGGGCTCAAAGGAAAAACGTGACCCCGCCGCAGGCTCATCCAGATATCGGCCAGTTCCCCCATGCCGTCGTGGTCGGGCCGCGCGGCCACCCACGCCGCGTTCACGGCGCCGACAGAGGTGCCGATCAGGAAGTCAGGACAGCAGTCGTTTTCGAAGAGCGCTCGGAGCATCCCGACCTGGACGGCGCCCAGGCTTCCACCACCGGAGAGGACAAAAGCGCAATGACCGTTCTCCTCGCCGCGCGGCTGGCGAGGAGACTGCCGGTTCATGGCTTCCTATGCCGCCTTGTCGAGGTCGGCGCGCTTGAGCCGCTGCTCGCGCAGAGTCTCGAGCGTGACCGCGGCGTCGAGGCGATCCCACAGGCGCCAGTCGGATTCCGACCGCCACACCTGGTCGAGCAGCGACTCGAGCTGGCTGTGTAGGTCGGGCGCGTCGGACTTGGTTCTGAATCTCACCATTCGTCTCCTACTTCCAAAACGCGCACGAACCCATTCGGCTACTACCACTATTGAACGGTTCTTGAATTCCACCGTTGCGCTACCCGGCCACCCAGACGGGAGCAGAGTCCGCGTCAAGGCCCAGGTCGCTTGTAATCGCCCGCCTCGACGCTGGACCTGAGGAACCGACCGTCCACAGCTGGAAGTGGCCGCCCGGGGCGGCAGGCGCCAGGAATGCGATGGCCTTGCTGTCAGGAGAAAAGGCGGGCGACGCGACGAGCTGCCCGGTCACGAGCGTCGCGGGCGAGCCGAGAGAAAGGGATTGCAGGTCGAGCGTTGCGACCTCGAGGTTCGCGGTCTGGTTGGAGCCGTGGTTGCACACCATCGCGAGCAGCTTCTCGTCGGGCGATATGGCCGGCTCGTAGCACCCCAGCTCGGCGCCGGTCAGCGCCGCGCCTGGGCTCCCGGCCTTCAGCTGGACCCAGATCTGCGAATGAACCTGGAAGGCGTCGTCGATGGAGTATTTCGTGTAAATCAGCCCGCCGCCGCTGAGCGGAACGGGGTTTACGTCACCGCCGGTGTACTCGTTCGGCTGCGTCCACACCGTGGCCCGCGAGCTCGGGTCGATGTGGCTCGCGAAGATGGCCAGGTCGACGCGGTAGGTGCTGTACACATCCTTGGGGTCGAAGTCGTAGAACACCGTCTGGCCATCTGGGCTGAAGCGGGGGTAGAAGACCCAGTGGTTGTCCTCGACGGCGCGCGTCGAGGAGTCGTGCGTCAGCTGCGTGACGGCCTTGCCGCTCGCCGCAGAAAGCAGATACAGGTCCGAATAGTTGCCCTGGCGCCGGACCGCGACGAGCTGGTGGTTCGGAGCGGCGCTCGGTTGCATCCAGCCGCCCTCCGATGTGATCTGCGCGAAGTTGCCGTGCTGGAACCGGTAGATCGCGCCGTTCTGCACGACGTAGATCGTGCCGGGCAGCGAAGGGGCGGATACCTCGGTCGGGCGGTGAACGACGTTGCGGTGGCCGCGGAGGTAGCCGGCCGCCTCATACACGCCTACGCCGAAGGCGACCATCGCGATGAGCAAACCGAAGCCGATCAGCCAGCGCGTCATGGGAAGTTTTCGTGGACGAGCGGAAGGATCCGGCCCCAATCGGGAAAGACGACGCTCTGGCCAGACGCGAATCCCTCCGAGGTATACGGGGGCACGAGCACGACGCGATGGATGTTGGGGCCGTTGAAATCACTTGCGATGGACGTGAGCGCCCGCAGGCGGTCGAGCCCGATGCTCGTCTTGATCTCGCCGCTGAAGGCAGCCGCCAAGGCCGGGAGGTCGGCCACGTTCAGGTGCGAGCCCTCGGCCTTCAGCGCAAGCAGGAGCTGCTGCTGTCGTTCTGAGCGCGCGAAGTCACCGCGAACGTCGCCGTGACGCGACCGTACGTACTGCAGCGCCTGCACGCCGTCCATGTGCGTTGCACCCGGGAGCACCGCAACGCGGTAATACCCATATGGGTCGTTCGCGTTGTTCAGGTCGGCCGGGTAGTAGTCGTCCATGACGGGATTTGTGACCTGGAGGTTTACGCCGCCAAGCATGTCGATCAACTTGACCAGGCCGTTGAGGCCGATCCAAACGTAGTCGTCGATGTGGACCTTGAAGTTGCTTTCCACGGCAGCCACCGCGCCGGTCGCTTCGCCGAACTGATAGCCCCAGCTGATCTTGCCCCAGCCGTGATTCGGAATCGGCACCCACAGGTCGCGCGGGATCGAGAGCATGGTCGCCTGCTTGGTGCTCGGATCGACCCGCAAGAGGATCATGGATTGGGTGTTGAGGCGGTCCGGGACGAACTTCGAGTCGTCGTCCGACCCCAGGAGCAAAACCGTGAATGGCTGGGTCGGAGGTTGCACCGGGTTCAGGTTCGGCAGGGACCCTGGGATCGTGGTCGAGGTCGCCGCGGTCTGGAAGACAGGCAGGAAGTACGCGCCAAGCCCTCCAGCTCCAGCGAGGACAAAACCCAGGACAACGATCCAGGCACGATGCATATGAGCTTCCGACCCTCCACCCCAGCAACGCTTGAGCCTCGCCAAAAACCCGTGCGGGCGGGGCGATGTGCGTTGGCTGTGAGATGAAGGGACTCATCGTCCTGGTCGTGGTCGCGGTTGCGTTGGGAAGCGAGAGCACGCCTCAGAGGCCCGCCCCACCACTTGCGGGTTTCAGCTTCAGCCCGCTCACCTCCGAGCAGGCCCATCGCGATCCGGGTGATGACCTGGCCCGGCTGCTCGACGCTACCGATCCGGACCTGGTCCGTTTGCCGGTCTACTGGGAGATGGTGCAACCGAGTCCCGCGGACCTCGACTTCAGCTCGGTCGACGAGCTGCTCGGGGTGATCGCAGTGCACAACCAGTCATCGCCGATCCACACGCGCGTCGTGTTGACCATAGGGGCGCGCAACTTCCTTTTTCCGGAGTTGCATCAGCCTGCGTGGGCGGGCGCCCGCGAGCAGCCGAACATCGACGCGGTTCAGTCCGCTACGGCTTACCGCGAGTATTTCGACTCGAGTATCACGCGGTATCGATCCTCGCCGCTGCTCTATGCGTGGCAGGTTGAGAACGAGCCATTGGACAAGGTTGTCAACTCGTTCACCGGCTACGACGTGATCGAGGATGCCCAGGTGGCCTGGGAGGTCGGCGAGGTACACAGGCTGGATCCCGGCCGCAAGGTCGGAGTCACATCGTTCAACGCGCTGAACTCGACCTTTGATGCGATCCAGGTCTACACGCCGCAGCTTTTATTTCTGATCGGAGGTCGCAGCGGCCACCCGGGGGAGGCACTCGCAGCCGGGGACGCTTTTGGTCTCGACATCTACCTCGATGGGCCTTACATCCCCTGGCGAGACTTCACCACCATCGCTCTTCGTTCGAAGTGGAAGCAGCAGTCGATCGCATTCTGGACGGACCGCGCCCACGCCCAGGGCAAGCAGATGTGGCTCACGGAGATGCAGGCGCAGCCCTGGGGCGCGGCTGAGACATTCACGCCGGCCGACCTTCATGACAGCGCGGTCGACTACCGGCAGGAGCCGCTCGACGTCGCGCTGCTGTGGGGCGTCGAAACGTGGCTCGAGGACCCGGTCTGGCTTGCTGCCGGGAAGCAGGCGATCGGCATCCTCCGAGCCCCGTAGTCGCGAACCCGCCTCTTTCCTTTTAATGTGTGTCTCGCATTGGGGCACCTGGATTCCCAGCGGTCGTTACCGGCGATCGGGCCGGGCAAGCTCGGCCTGAGTCCGATGGCCAAAAAGCTGCGCCTGGCGCCTGAGCACCGCGTCGCAGTGCTCAACGCCCCGGAGGGATACCTGTCACGGCTCACTCCGGGGCCGGCGGACATCAAGACGGAGCTCGCGCCCGACGACACCTATGACGCGGTGCTGCTCTTCGTCAAGGACGTCGACGAGCTGCGCCGCCTGGGCCCCGCCGCCATCCACGCCGCCAAACCGGGGGGCTTGCTCTGGATCACGTATCCGAAAGGCGGGACCGAGCGGGCGGTGGGCGCACCTGCTCAATCGCGCGGCGCGACCGACTTGCCGGCGACGCCATTGTGGGTGCGGACCGACGTGCTCGGCGAGATCACGTCGCTGACCGGTTACAAGGCCGTCGCCTTCGTCGCCATCGACGACAACTGGACCGCCCTCCGCTTCAAGCGCGTCTAGTCCGTTTTCCTGGGACAAGACGCGCATCCTTGCCGTCGCCGACGAGGTCGACGAATCGCTCTATGGCGACCGCCTGCCCAGGCTGAATCCGGACCTGGTGCTCGGGTGTGGCGATCTACCTTTCGACTACCTCGAATACCTCGTCAGCCGGCTCGACGTCCCTTTGCTCTACGTCCCAGGCAACCACGATCCAAGCCTCCAGGTGCCCGATATGACCTGGATGCCGTTGCGCTCGGAGCTGCGGCCAACGCTGGGGCCGCAGGGTTGCATGAACATCGATGGCCGGCTCGTCGAGGTGGCCGGTTTGCGGATCGCCGGACTGGGTGGGAGCCTTCGCTACAAAGAGGGCGCCAACCAGTACTCGCAGGCGCAGATGGGGTGGCGCGCGTTGAAGCTCGAGCTGCGGGTGCGGCTGGGTCGCGTGCGCGACGGCCGCAAGCTGGACGTGCTCGTGACGCATGCTCCGCCGTTTGGCACCTCCGAAGCGGTGGACTCCGCGCACGTGGGTTTCGTCGCGATCGCGCGGCTGATCCGCAACTTCCATCCGTTGCTGGCGGTGCATGGACACATCCACCCGTACGGCCGGCACCTTCCCGAGCGACGGATCAAAACGACGCGCGTCATCAACGTCGTGCCGGCCCGCCTCATCGATCTCTAGAGAGCCAGCCGGGTTCCGACTCCCTGTGCGCGAGCGCGGTCATACACGAGCCGGGCTGTCGCGGCGTCCTCGACCGCGTGACCGGTGGACTTGTACAGGGTGATCTCGTCGGGCGACCGGCGACCCGGCCTGGTCTTCGCGATGACTTCGCCTACCTCGGTGACTTTCTCGGCGTCGAGGCCCTGGAGCTCGTGAGCGCCGGCGGGCGGCGCGTTGGTGACCGCGCCGCGCCATTCGACGAAGATGCTGCACGCGGCGACCGTCTCCGCGTCCAGCTCGGGTCCGAATGTGCCGCCGACTGCGCTCAGGTGCACGCCAGGCTTCAGCCATTCGCGTCGCAGGATGGGCTCGCGCGCATCGGTGCAGCAGGCGACCACGTCGGCTCCGCGCACCGCCTGCTCGAATGACGACGCAACTTGCGCGCGCGGGTTCTTTTCGGCCAGCTCAATCGCCCGGTCAGAGTTGCGCGATGCGACTCGAATCTCTTGGAAGTCGCGGACGCGCGGGAAGGTCTCGAGATGCGACCAGCCTTGAGCCCCTGCGCCGAGGATCGCGAGCACCGAGGCATCCTCGCGCGCCAGGACGCGAGTCGCGACGGCCGCCGTGCCGCCAGTCCGGATCGCGGTGATGTAGGTGCCGTCCATCACCGCGAGCGGAGTGCCGTTCTTCTCGTTGAACAGCGCGATCAAGCCCTGGTGCGAGGGGATGCCCTGCTCGTGGTTGGCCGGAAACACCGACACCAGCTTTGACTCGAGGGCGACGCCGGCGATGTAGCCGGGCATGACGCCGAGCAGCCCGCGCTCCGCGACACGCACCGCGGTGCGTGGGGGGACCGAGGCATGGCCGCCGGAGAACGCCACCAGAGCATCGGCCAGCGCGTCGAGCATCGCGTCGACGTCGAGCACGCGTTCCACGTCCGCGCGGCTGAGATACAGGAGCTCGCCCACCGCCGCGATCATAAGTGTCGTGGGAGAGTTCCTTCGCAACGGGAAGCTGCTGACGCTGATGCTGGGTCACTTCACGGTCGACAGCTACGTCGGCGTGATCCCGATCCTCTACCCGCTGCTGATCGGCCGCTTCCGCCTGAGCCTCGCCACCGTTGGGCTCGTCAGCCTGGCCTACGGCGGCATGGCCGCGATCTCGCAGCCTTTGTTTGGGCTGCTCGCCGATCGCTTCGGCACTCGCTTCACGGGCCTGGCCCTCGGGTGGACGGCGATCACATTCTCCGTCGTCGGCTTCGTCAACAGCTTTCCGCTGCTGGTCGCGCTCGCGCTCGCATCCGGACTCGGGTCGGGCGCCTTTCACCCGCTCGGCGCGCTCGACGTGAGAGCGCTCCTGCCGGCGTGGCGTCGCAGCCTCGGCATGTCGGTCTACGTCACCGCGGGCACTGTCGGCGTGGCGGCCGGCCCGCTGATCGGAATTCTTCTCTTCGGCGCGTATGGACTTCACGGCACCGGATTCCTCGTGCTGCCGGGTCTGGTGACCGGTGGCTACCTCCTGTGGCGAATGCGGACCAAGGCAGCGGTTGCCACCGCGGCGGTGCGCCAGGCCGGCCAGGCGGCCCAGGTGCCTGTGTTCGCCCTCGCGGTCGTGATCGCCGTGATGATGTCCCGCAGCTGGACGGTCAACGTGTTCCAGGCTTTTACCCCCACCTGGTACGAACAGCTCGGCTACGGTCCCGAGTTCTATGGACCGCTCGCCACGACCCTCGTCCTGGCCAGCGCGGTGGGGACAGTAGGTTGCGGATCGCTCGCCGACCGCTTCGGGCGGCGCTCCGTGATCCTGGCCACACTCGTCCTCTCGGTGCCCGCGATCCTCCTATTTGCGCTTTATCCGGGCCCTTGGGCTTTTGCCTCGGCCATCCTGATCGGATTCCTTGCGGCGTCGACTGCGCCTCTGATGCTCTTGCTGGCGCAGCAGCTGATGGCATCTCGGGCCGGCCTCGCGTCGGGCCTGGTGATGGGACTTGGTTTCGTCACCGGGGCGATAGGGGTGCCGATCAACGGCGCCATCGGCGATGCCATCGGCCTGCAGAAGTCGCTGCTTTCCCATGTGATCCTGGTCATCGCGACCATCGGAATCGCTTGGTTCCTACCGCGGGAGGAAGAGGTCGAGCGCTACGCGGTCAAGCCGGAACCGCTGCGCACGACCGCAGAGCGGATTTGATCGCTCGCGGGTCTCGTCTGCGCTCTTCGGCGTCCGCCACGGCGAGCCCAGCCCATTGATGCGTAGCATCGACCGATGCTGAACCGATCCGTTTATGAGCTGGCGGGCGGCGAGCCGGCGTTCAGGCTTTTGGTCCAGCGCTTCTACTCGCGCGTCGCCTCTGACCCAGTCCTGCGGCGCGTCTACCCGGAGGAAGGCCTGTCGGGAGCCACCGAACGGCTGACGCTGTTCCTCATCCAGTACTGGGGCGGGCCGTCGACCTACAGCGAGCAGCGCGGGCACCCGCGGTTGCGCATGCGCCACCAGCCGTTCGCGATCGGACAGGCCGAGCGCGACGCTTGGTTGGGGCACATGACGGCGGCCGTGGAGTCGCTCCACCTAGCGCCCGCCGTGCGCAAGGCGCTGCTTGATTATTTCGAGACGGCTTCGACCGCGATGATCAACGCGCCGGCTCTGGGGCCGAAGCCGGAGCAGGCGTAGGAGCCGTCCTCGGGGGGTCCGGCGGCACCAGGTCCTGGGCTATGGCCGGCGCATCCTCGAGGGCGACCATGACTGCTCCGTTGCCGCCGCTCTTGGCGCGGCGCAGCGCGGCGCGCAACCGCGGGATCTCGTCGCGCAGCGGCTGCTCCACCCAGTCGAAAGAGATCACCCGCTCGTTGACCTCCCAGAAGAGCCCGCTCTGCATCGACTCCATTCGGCTCAGTGCCGCATCGACGAAATCTGGGGGTGCCGCGGCGATGCCCTCGACCAGCACGTGTGTGATGTCCTTCTCCTCCGACGCCATCGACCAGCACGTCAGCTTGGCGACGCCTTTGAACAAACCGTTCAAGCCGATCGGGCGCGCGTTGGGGATCAGGTCGAGCAGGTTGCGGACCATCAGCTGAGCGAGCCGGAACGACACCTGCGGATCGCGCACGTGCGCCTCGATCGCGAGGTCCGCGACATCCTCCGCCGCGGCGCCGAAGATCGCCGGCATACCCGCCTCGTCAAAATGCCGGCCGTACCTGAGCAAGTGCGCGGCGGACTCCACCGACAGGTCGCGGCGCCACTCGAGCGCCCCGATCGCAAAGCGCCGGTACTCGTTCATGATCCCGGATGCGAAAGTCGGCGCGGATCGGTTGATCGCGGCGCGCAGGTAGGTGTTGAAGAAACGGACGCAGAGCTCCGCGAGCTCGGAGTCGCCCACATCGATCGCCGCCAGTCCAGCCTTGCGGGTCGCGACAGCGATCGCGTAGACGGCTTCCTTGCGATGGACCGGCGTCAGGCCGACCATGTCGACAAAGCTCGACAAGATGGTGTAGGCGAACCAGGTGCCGGCGCGGTTGACCTCGGCGACGATCTGGTCGGATGCGCCGGGGAGCTCCGCGTGCCCGACTTTGAACCACTCCGGGTTGAGGTTCTTCTTGACCGGCAGGTATTCCCTGGCCAGGAATTCGCCCATGACCTCGATGCTGTGTTGGCAGACGGGCATATCGCCCAGCTGGATCGACCCGTACGCGATATCGGATACCTGCTCCATGCACGTGAGCAGCGCGCGCCGGCGCTGCAGGACGTGCCGCTTGCGCGTGGCGGCGCGAATCTCCTTACGGGCGCGCCGCATGATGCCTGACACAAGCGTCTCCGCCCGCATCACCTCGAACGTGTAGAGCACGTATGGAAAGAGGAGGGCGAAGTTGACCAGGGCAAGCAGCTCGGCGACGGCAACGCTCGCCAGCGGCACGTAGCTGGCCTTGACCTCGGAGCGGACCAGGAATGTGTAGAGGATCGAGGCCAACGCAAAGCTGAGCACCAGCGCGTTGAGCGGATTCCGCGTGAAGATGCCGATGATGCGGGGCGAGTAGCGGGACGAGGAGGTCTGGATCCCGAACATGACGCCGAGGAGGACGATGCTCAGGGTCACCCCCTCGGCGCCACCCACCAGCCCGAGCGTCCCGGCTGCCGCTGCGGGGTCGGGCGTGAAGAAATCGGCGAGCGAGCGGTAGTGCAGCGCGTCGAGGAAACCGAACAAGACCACCAGCATCAGGGCGACGGTGACCAGCGCCAGGCCCGACAGGATCGCGCTCGCCAGGCCGATCGATGAGGGCTGCTCTACGCTCGGCGAAAGGGATTTCGTCTTCGTCTCAGGCATGCGATGCGTCTCGGATCACGGCCACGGCGATAGTAGGGTTTGGGCACGTGATTCGAGCCATCGTGTTCGACTTCGACGGGCTCATCCTCGACACTGAGGAGCCGATCTACCGCTCGTGGCTCGAGGTCTACCACGCTCACGGCGAGGAGCTCCCGTTCGAACGATGGGTGCAGATCGTCGGCTCTACAACAGCCGGTTTCCACCCGCAGCACCACCTGGAGGAGAGGTTGGGCAAGCCGCTCCCGCAGGAGGTGCTGGACCGCCGGGTCGGGCGCCGCACCGAGATGATCCTGGCGAACGCCGTGCTGCCTGGGGTGCTGCACCACCTTGATGCGGCGCGAGAGCTCGGTCTGAAGCTCGGCGTCGCATCGAGCTCGACGGGCGACTGGGTCAGAGGCCACCTGGCCCGCCTCGGCATCCTCGAGCGGTTCGAGTGTCTGCGGTGCCGCGACGACGTCGCCCATGCGAAGCCCGAGCCGGACCTCTATATCGCCGTCCTCCAGTGCCTCGGCGTTCCGCCGAGCGAGGCGCTCGCGATCGAAGACTCGCCGCACGGCATCACCGCGGCCAAACGTGCGGGGATGCGCTGCGTCGCCATTCCCAATTCGATCACGGCCCGGCTCGATCTGTCGCACGCCGACCTCACGCTGACCTCGCTGGCCGACCTCACCCTCCGGCAACTACTGGAAAGATTCGAGCGGCCTTAATCTGTTTCCCGTGCGCATCGGGGTCCTGACCGGCGGTGGAGACGCGCCTGGCCTTAACGCGGCGATCCGGGCGGTCGCCCGTCGGGCCTTCCAGCTGGGGCACCAGGTGAGCGGCGTCAAGAACGGCTGGGCCGGCTGCATGGAAGAGGGTTTGATCGATGAACTGACCCCGGCGGACGTGCGCGGCATCCTGCCCATGGGCGGCACCATCCTGGGCACTTCGCGCACCAACCCGGCCAAGGAGAAGGACGGGATCGTGCGCGTCATCAAGACCCTTCGACACCATGGCGTCGATGCGCTCGTGCCAATCGGCGGCGACGACACGCTGAGCGTCGCGGCGAAGCTCCACGAAGCGGGCTTCCCCACCGTGGGCGTGCCCAAGACAATCGACAATGACCTGTCGGTAACGGAGTTCTGCATCGGCTTCGACACGGCGGTCGGCGTCGTGACCGAGGCGCTCGACCGCTTGCACACGACTGCTTCGGCGCATCACCGCGTCATGGTCGTCGAGGTAATGGGCCGCGACACCGGGTGGGTCGCGTTGCTCGGCGGGGTGGCGGGCGGCGCCGACCTGATCATCATCCCGGAGTTCGAGTTGACGCTTCCCGATGTGGTCGCGCACCTTTATCGCAGGCGCGGCGAAGGCAAGCTGTTCAGCATCATCGTCGTCGCGGAGGGGGCTCGCATCCCCGAGCTCGACCGCGAGCTCGGCGGCGAGGCGGAGAAGGACGCATTTGGGCACGTGCGGCTCGCCAAGCGCGGCGTCGGTGACATCCTTGCCGGCGCGGTCGAGAGCGAGACGGGCTTCGAGACCCGCGTCACCGTGCTCGGACATCTGCAGAGGGGCGGATCCCCTTCGCCGGTTGACCGCATCTGGGCGACAAGGTTGGGAGTGGCCGCGGTCGAGCTGATCGTCGCAGGCAACAGCGGCGTGATCCCCATCCGGCGCAACGGTGACGTCGAGGTCGTTCCGCTGGCCGAGGTCATCCAGGCAACCCGCCGCGTGCCCAAGGAGCTGTACGAGCTCAATCAGGTCTTCGGCTAAGAGACCGTCAACCCGCAAGAAGCGGATGCTCGAGCTTGCGGGCTCGGGCGACGACGGCACGACCGGGCTGCTGGGCGGCGGGCGGGTACCTAAAGATGACGCCCGAATCGAGGCTTTCGGAACGGTCGACGAGGCCTCCAGCGCTCTCGGGCTGGCGCGCGCGCTCAGCTCGCATCCGCGAGTCATTGCTATCTGCGAGGAGCTCCAGCGTGGGCTCTACGCGGTCGGATCCGAGCTCGGCACCAACCCTGACGCGGGCAAGACGTTCGCCGCGACAGGGCCCACCGACATCGCACGCCTCGAGCAGCTGATGGGCGGCCTCGAAGCCGAGGTTGCCATGCCGGACGGCTTCATCCTTCCCGGCGCGACGCCGGCCTCCGGAGCGATCGACCTCGCGCGGGCGATCACGCGGCGGGCCGAGCGGCGGTGTCTCACCCTCGAGCGAGATGGAGGTTTGGCCAACCCGGATGTCCGGCGCTGGCTCAACCGGCTGAGTCTTCTGCTGTTCGTCCTCGGCCGGTACGAAGAAGGCGTCAGCGGCCGACCGGCACAACCCGCGAAAAGCTCGGGCCGGAAGCGTTCTAATTAAGCTCACATTCAGGTGGCCCCTCTGACCTACGCCGGCCTCGTCCTCGTCGCGGTGCTCTTCCTCTATCTCGCGCTGTCATACCAGCTCTACAGGCGCGCGTTCACGCCGCCGAAACCGCTCTGGCTCGACGACTTCACATTCACGCCGTTTGAGTTTCAGGCCGACTACGAAGAGGTAGAGCTCGTGACAGCCGATGGCGTCAACTTCGGGGCGTGGCATTTCCGCCAGCCGGGCTCGCCCCAGACGGTGATCATCTCGGGAGGGCACAAGGGCCAGCGCCAGGGCGCGCTGGGGATCGCCGTCTCGCTTTGGCGCAAAGGTTTCAACGTCGTCCTCTACTCGTACCGCGGCATGCCCGGCAGCGACCGAGCGCCGATCACATTCGGCATCAAGGAGGTGCTGGAGCTGCAGGCGGCCATCGCGTTTGCCCGCAAGCGCATCCCGAGCGCACGGATCGGGCTCCTCGGCTACTCGATGGGGGCGGTCGTGTCGCTGCTCGGCGCGGCGGGCGAGCCCGGCGTGCAGGCGTTGGTGCTGGACAGCCCGTTCAGCGACCTGCGCACGCTCCTGGTCGAGAACGTGCGCAGCGCGAGCAAGCTGCCAGGGACTCCATTCGTTTGGCTGGCCGGGCTGATGTTCTGGCTGCGCACGCGATGCTGGCTCTCCGCGTGCCGACCGCTCGACGTGCTCAGCTCGCTCGAGCCGCGGCCGCTGTTCTTCATCCACGGGGGCGCGGACAACATCACCAACGTGAACCACAGCCGGCGTCTCTACGACGCGTACCGCGGGCCGCGTGAGATCTGGATCGTGCAGGGCGCGCCGCACACCGGCGCATATTTCGCGGACCGGCCTTTGTACGTCGAGCGCGTGGCGGGATTCTTCGCGCGCCACCTGGGGCTGGACGTCAGCAGCCACCTCCGCCTCGTCGAAGAGGAAGAGGTCTCCTAGCCGAGCGTCGACCCCAGCAGGATCTGGCCGGAGATTTGGTAACGCAGCAACCGCCGCCATGTGTCCGTGAGCCACGGAACCAAATGCAACCTGCGACCGTATTCAACTCTGATGGAGCTCCCAGACAGCAAATCTATAATCGCGGGAGTGGGGGCACCGGAAGCGGTCGGTCGAGTCGCCGATGCGTTCATGTCGAACGTCAGTCGGGCGATCGTCAACAAAGAAGATGAGATCCGGCTTTGCCTCGTCACCCTCCTGTGCGAGGGGCACCTCCTGATCGAGGACGTCCCTGGCGTCGGCAAGACGATGCTCGCCAAGTCCCTCGCCCGATCGCTCGACTGCACATTCCGCCGGATCCAGTTCACGCCCGACCTTCTGCCCTCCGACGTCACAGGCGTCCGCGCCTTCAACCAGAAGCTCAACGAGTTCGAGTTCCGGCCCGGGCCGGTGTTCGCGCAGATCCTTCTGGCGGACGAGATCAACCGGGCCAGCCCCAAGACCCAGGCCGCGCTCCTCGAGGCAATGGAAGAGCGCCAGGTGACGATCGATGGCGAGACGCACGCCCTCCCGAAGCCGTTCATGGTCATGGCGACCCAGAACCCGGTCGAGTACTCGGGCACGTTCCCCCTGCCCGAGGCGCAGCTCGACCGGTTCCTGATGAAGGTCAAGCTCGGCTACCTCACCGAGAAAGAGGAGGCCAACCTGCTCAACCAGCACAAGATCGACGAGCCGATGGAAGAGCTGCAGCCGGTGGTGTCGCCCAATGAGCTGAAGGCCGCGCAGAGCGCGGTCCGCGAGGTCTTCGTCAAGCCCGAGCTTCGTGAGTACATCGCGCGCCTGGTTGGCCGGACCCGCGGTAATCCCGAGGTCGCGCTGGGGGCCAGCACGCGCGGCACGCTGCACCTCTACCACGCGAGCCAGGCACTCGCGGCTGTGCAGGGGCGCGGCTACGTGCTCCCCGATGACATCAAGACGCTGGCCGAATCCGTGCTCGCGCACCGCATCATCCTCCGGCCGAACGCGGAGATGCAGGGCCAGAGCGCGGGCAAGCTGGTCGCGGGCCTGCTCGAGCGCGAGCACGTCCCCCAGATGGCGTACGACGGGTAGCGCAGCCGCCGGCCAAGCATGAGCAAGGTTGCTCTCGCCGGCGCCCTCGGACTCCTCCTGTTCTTCACCTACCTGACCGCGATCCGGCCCGCGTACGCCTTCGCCTATGCGCTGTGCCTGCTCTTCGTGATCGCCTGGGCCTGGCCCCGACTGGCGATCCGCGGCGTCACGGTCGCCCGGCGCGTCGACCCCGGCACGCCGACGGTGGGCGAGACGTACGAAGAGTCGTTCGAGGTACATCGCGAGGGCTGGATCCCGGCGCCGTGGGTCGAGGTACGCGATCTGAGCCAGATCCCGGACTATCAGCCTGGGCGCGTGATCTCCCTCGGCAAGGATGTGGTGCGGTGGAAGTCCAGGGGCATCTACCGCCGCCGCGGTTGGATGGCGCTGGGCCCGACCTCGCTCCGGGTCCGCGAACCGTTCGGCCTGTTCGACCGCGAGCTGAAGATGACGCAGCGCACCTCGATCCTCGTCTACCCGCGCGTCCGGCCTGTCCCCGACCTCTTGACGCCCAGCTCGCAGCAGGTCGGCGCCTCGCAGGCATTCGGCGCCTGGGCAGACTACCCGCCGGAGACCGGCGGTGTGCGCGACTACAACACGGGCGACAGCTTCGGCCGCATCCACTGGCCGCTCTCGGCGAAGCACCAGCGCCTGATGTCGAAGACTTTCGAGCAGCCCCTGACGACCGACCTGTGGATCCTGCTCGACCTTGACCGCGGCGTCCATTTCGGCGAGGGGGAGGAGTCGACCGTCGAGTACGCGGTCAGCCTCGCCGCCTCGATGGCCGCGCAGGTGCACAGCCGTGGCCGCCAGGTCGGCCTCATCGGCAACGATTCGCGCGGCACCGTGCTCGAGCCGCACCGAGCTGTGCGCCAGGACCGGCTCATCCTCGACTACCTTGCCGTCTGCCAGGCGGATGGCCGCACGCCGCTGACCGACACGCTGGCGTGGGACCGCATCCGCCGCCTGCCACGGCGTGCCATCGCGGTCATCACGCCCAGCGCGGACCCCGCGTGGGTGCACCTGCTGCAGGCCGTACGCGGCCGGCGCTCCAGCCTGATCGTGTTCTACATCGACGCCTCGAGCTTTGGCGGCCCGGACCAGAACCCGAGCTTCGACCTGGGCCAGGACGTCGACCTCTACGTCGTGCGGCGGGGTGACGACTTCGCTCGCCTGATGAGGACAAGGGATGCGATACGTATCGCCTAGCGGCCGGCTGGTAAGCCCGGAGGACGCGTTCCGCGACAGCCCGCAGGTCTTGCTCTGGGACCGGGTGCGCGAGTCCATCGGTGGCGGCCGCTTCTGGTCGGCGGTGCTCGTGATCCTGCTGACCATCACCGTCGCGCGCTCGACGGCGACCGTGCGCTGGGTCGACAACATCGACGTGATCCTGTGGGTGGCGCTGGCGGGGGCGCTCGTGATGGGAGTCCTCGCCGTGCTCCCGGTGCGCGAGCCGATCTCGCTGGGGATTGGCCTGGTGCTCGCGCCGGTGGCCGCGATCGTGGGGGCTTGGCCGCTGGTCCACGCAAGGCATCCCGGTGATGGCATCGGCCCGCAGCTCATCAGCGTATGGGGGGACCGCATCACGACAGGGGCCGCCGCCTCCGACCCGGCCTTTTACCTGCTCCTGATCTGCCTTTTGATGTGGATCACCGGCGCTTGGCTCAGCTGGTGCGTGCTGCGCTGGCGCAAGCCGATGCTTGGCCTCATTCCGGGTGCGGCCGCGTTCGCGACCAACGTGCTGAACGTGCCGCAGGACCAAAACGGCTACACCCTGGCCATGCTCGTCCTGACGCTCGCCCTTCTCCTCTGGACCAACTACACGGCGTCGATCGCCAACGCGAAGCGCGCGAACGTGAAGCTGACGGGCGACGCGCGCTGGGATTTCTGGGAGAGCGGGCTTGTCGCGATGGCGGCGCTCATCGTGCTTGGCATCATGCTGCCGCCGCTCTCCACCGCCGACCGAACGCTCGACGTCGAGTCGGGCCTGTTCACGAGCTGGGCGCAGCTGCAGCAGAGGCTGAGCCACCCGGGCTTCTTCAGCAACGGAAAGTCGACGGGCGTCACAGGCTTTACCACCGACGTGCGGCTCAACGGATCCCTGCAGAGGACAAGGGACATCGTCTTTACGTACACGATCGCCGATTACAGCGGGCCGAAGTACTTCAGAGGCGTGAACGAGACGATCACGACAGGCGGCGAATGGCGCTACACGCAGTCGAATCTGCCGGAGCTTCGCCAGCTGGTCGCCAAGAACGACGTCTATCAGTACGCCGAGGACTACCAGAAGCTCGCTCTCGGCAAGGTCACGATCAAGATGCTCCGCCCGCCGATAGGCAGCCAGGACGTTCTCTTCTATCCGGGCCTGGCGTACAGGGTCGATCGACTGACTGTCAGCACTCAGATCCAGCTTTCCGACGCCAACAGCGCCACGGTCTACACGATCGACCGGCTGGGCAGCGTCCAGCCGACGACGTCGTCCGGAAACTACGTGGCCACCGTCGAGTATTCGACGGCGACGGTGAGCGAGCTCGAGGCGGCGGGTACGGCTTATGAGGACTGGGTGAGGCCTTACACGTCCCTGCCAAGACGCGGCTACCGCCCGGCGGCCGTGCAGCAGGAGATCCACGACCTCGCGGTCAAGATCGTGACCGACGCCGGGGCGACCACCCCTTACGACCAGGCGGCGGCGATCGAGGCCTATCTCCGCAATCCGAGCCACTTCACGTACTCGCTGGACGCCAGGACCCCGGACGGCGTCGACCCGATCGAGTATTTCCTTTTCACGTCGCATAAGGGCTACTGCGAGTTCTTCGCCACCGCGATGGGCGACATGCTTCGCTCGTTGGGCGTCCCGACGCGTCTCGTCAACGGTTTCGGCCCGGGGACGTTCGACGCCCAGACCAACCAGTTCATCGTCCGCGGCGAGGACGCGCACACCTGGGTCGAGGTCTACTTCCCCCAGTACGGCTGGATCCCGTTCGAGCCGACGGCCGACAACCTCAGCGTGTACAGCGTCATCCCGCGCGGCGCCGGGCCTCAGGCCACGTGCCTGCGCGACAACAACTGCTCGGACCCGACCGGCGGCACCACGATCCCGCTCGGCGGTGGCTCGACCCCAGGCACCAATCGTGGCGAGCGCAACGACCCGGCTGCCGGACCTTCGATCGGCGGAATTCGGGTCTCGTCAGTCCTGGACGCGTCGACGGCCACCAAGATCCTCGGCAGCCTCGTGGCTCTGCTTCTCCTGCTGCTCGTCGTCCTGTCCAGATATCTCCGTCCGCGCAGCGTGATGGCGGTCTGGAAACGGACCCTGGTGCTCGCGCGATTTGCCGGCGCCGAACGCCGCCCTGGCGAGACGCCTCTGGAGCTCGGCCGGCGGCTGCGGCGGACGTTCCCGGAGACGGCAGAACCGATGTCCGCCCTGGCGGACGGGTTCGTCGTCGCGGCTTACGCGCCACCCGAGATCGCGGCGACCAGCCGATCGTCCGTGATGGAGGCGTGGTCCAGCCTGCGGCCGATGCTGTTGCGCCGCGTCCTCGCGCGCCTCCGACCCACAAGGCCTTAGCTTTATCGACGTGGCTGCGGTCGCCGGCCGGTTGTACCCGGCGGTGAGGTTCGAGATCGAATCCGAGCGTGTCGCCGATTTTGCGCTCGCCATCGGCGCCGACCCCGCCGACGGGGTTCCGCCCACCTTCGCCGCGACGTACGCACTTGAGGCCACCGCGCCGCAGCTGTTCGGGGACGAGGACGCGGCGATCGATTTCGGCAGGCTCCTTCATGCCGAGCAGGAATTCGAGTGGCACAGGCATCCGCGCGTCGGCGAGACGCTTAGCTCACGAGGACGCGTCGCCTCCGATACCAGCCGCCGCGGCATGCGATTCGTATCCTTCGAGACCGACACGACCGACGAGCAGGGATCGCCCGTCTGCAGTTCCCGCGCCCTTTTCGTGATCCGCAGTTGACGGAGCGAACCGTCACGTTCACCAGGGAGCAGATCGCCGCCTACGCGGAGGCGTCCGGCGATAGGAATCCGATCCACCTCGATGACGCGTTCGCGCGGTCGGTCGGTCTGCCGAGCCTGATCGCGCATGGCATGCTGCTCATGGGCATCGCGGCCACGGTCGCCGGCGAGGCGGCGGGTGGGCCCGGCCGGCTGCGGCGCCTGGCGGTGCGATTTGCGGGCATGGTCGTGCCGGGTGACACCGTGACGTTTCGCGCGGAACCGGCGGGCGACGGCAAGCTCGATGTGAAAGCCGTAAACCGGCGCGGCGAGGCCGTGT
>WNGI01001037.1_pt1 | contig 22698 bp, 6 predicted proteins | sample 5400621 | NCBI WGS metagenome assembly WNGI01 (sample SAMN13153374, study PRJNA577476) | soil metagenome | isolation source: 20 cm soil or saprolite under Garry oak tree replicate 1 | place: USA:California | collected 2016-06-15
GCGCGCCTGCAACGTTGACGATCGCGCCGGTCTCGATGACCGCTTCGGTGACGACGTCCTCGAGGACGTTGACCGCGACCGCCGCGCCGACGCCGGTGCCCTGACCGCTCGAGCTGCTGTAGGCGAGCGCGCCAGACGCGGCGATGTTCTGCAGGCCGATCGGCGCACTTGCCGCGACCGTCATCGCGTCGGTCGAGGTGACCGTTGCGCCTGCGCCGACGGTCGCGCGGTTGGTGAAGATCAGGACGTTCACGCCGATCGATGCGGCGACAGCCGTGTCCGACTTCCCGCCGGCGGCGGCGAGACCCCAGACGATGATGTCGTTCCGCTCGCCGGTTGGCGTCACGGCCTCGACGGTTACGCCAACGCCGGTGACGATGGCGCTCGCGCCGATCCGCGCGCTATTGCTGACGATGACCACGTTCAGTCCGACCGCCGCACCCAAACCGCCGCCCGAGCCGCCACCGGATCCGCCGCTCGAGCCGCCAGATCCACCGGTCAGCTCGGACAGGGTCGGGATCTTGATGCTCGTCGCGGTGCCCTTCGCGGTCGCGTCGGTCTGGTTCTGCGCGCTGATGATCACGGCGCCGGTGCGTGCGGTGACCGTGAGGCCGTCGGCGATCCGCGCGGTGTTCGTCGAGATGACGACGTTCACGCTGATCGCGGCCGCGACGCCGGTGCCGCCGGACGAGGTCCCGGACTGACCGCCTGAGGACGAGCTCGCCTGGCTCGTGTTCGAGCTGAAGGACGGCATCGAGAACCCGGAGAGACCGCCACCGGATCCGGTGCTCGGCGTGTTCGGGTTGCCGAAGAGCGACGAGGACGCGTCCTGGTCGGCGGTCTTCGTGCACGCTGGGTGACCAGCGGTGCCGCACTGCGGGTCGTCGTTGTCCTTGCTCGCGTTCCCCGTCGTGCCCGCCTTCGTCGACGCGGAGCTGTCGATCGTCGACGCGGACGCGATCGTGACCGATGCGCCCTCGAGGTTGCGCGCCGTCTCGGCGAGCGCGTGATCGATCACCACGTTCACCGCGATCGCAGCGCCCACCGCGACATTCGGGCCGCCGGCCTCGCCATCGCCGGTCGACCAGTTGCGAAGGGTTCGGATCGCGCGGATCTCGATCGTTCCGGTCGCGTTGATCCCGGCGCCTGTGCCGGCGCGCGCCGTCGTATCCGAAAGGACCACAGCGACCGCGACCGCCGGGCTTACCGCGGTGTCGCCCGACGCGCCGGCCTGGACATTCGTGTCGACCGCCTGCGCGGACGTCGCTCGGACCGTGTAGTTCGCACCACCGGTGATCGTCGCGCCGTCCTCGATCTCGGCGCGCGTGAGGTTCGGCGTGATGATGTTGAGCGCAACCGACGCGCCCACGCCGGTGCTGCTGCTGCCGCTTCCACCGCTGCCGCCTGATCCGCTCGATCCGCCGCTCCCTCCGGAGCCACCGCTTCCACCACCGGAGCTGCTCCCGCCGCTCGTCAGCTGCTGCTTCGAGTTCGCGGTCGCAACGTCAGTCCGGACGTTCGCAGCGATGACCGAGACATTGCCCGTGCCGGCGGCGACGGTCGCGCCGCTCGCGACAACCGCCTCGGTCTTGTCAAGGACGTAGTTGAGTGCGAACGAGCCTGCGACACCGACACCCGCGCTTCCCGCACCCGAGATCGACTGGGCCGCGAACGCGTGCGTCGCGTCGCCGGCGACGTTAGTCATCGTCGCTTCGACGTCGAGCCCGTTCGCCATGATCGTCGTACGCCCTGTCGATGCGAAGTTGATGACATCGGCGTAATTGACCGAGATCGCGACTCCGACACCGACGCCCTTGCTGCCGCCACTGCTGCTGTCTCCGCTGGTCGAACCGCCGCCCGTGCCGCCACCGGTGCCGCCCGATCCGGTGCCGCCGGAACCGCCGCTCGAGGAGCTACCGCTCTGATCAGCCGGGATCGAGACGGCCGAGCCGTCGGAGTGCGCGCTCGCGTCGGTGTTCGCCGACGACTTAACCGCGACCGCGCCGGTGGTCGTCACGATGATCCCGTCGGCGAACCACGCACGCGAGCGAGTGATGGCGATGTTTATCGCGATCGCCGCGCCGATCGCGATCGGGCCGCTGGAGGTGTCGCTCTTCGCCTGCGTCCCATCACCGCTCGTGCTGCTGCCGCCGCCTTGCGTCCCGCTTTGGCTGGCCTTGGTGTTCCCGAGGTCGCGCTGATCGCCGACCTGCTTTTCGACGCCGCCGCTCGCCGCGCCTGAGGTCGCGTCGCCCGGTGCGCCGCGAGCGCTCGCCGTCGCGTCGCTCGCTGTGTCGGACGATCCGAATGCGAGGACGCTGACGGGACCGGCCGCGATCACGTTGCGGCTGATGGACGCCTCGACGGTGTGATGCGCGATCGTCAGCGCGAGCGCAACGCCGATCGCGACGCTCTTGCCCTTCGTGTCACCCTGCGCGTCGGTCAACGCCGCTGCCGTCTGCTCCGCCTTCACCTCGACAGTTCCGGTCACGTTCAGCGCGGCCCCGCCAGTGATCGCGGCGCTGGTGTTCACGTTCGAGATCACGACCGCGATTGCCGGGGCGACGGTGACGTTGCCGCCGAATGCGCCGGTCTTCGCGGTCGTGGTGTCCGAGTGCGTAGTGGTCGCGCGCACCGTCACGTTACGGCCGCCGGTCAGCTGACCGTTGATCGTCGCGGTGGTGGTGTCGTTCGCGACGACGACGACGACCGATGCACCGACGCCGACCTTCGACGACCCGGACACGCCACCGAGCTTCTCCTCCGGCAGCGCCTTGTTCACTGCGGTCAGGTGCGACGTCGCGATCACGTTCACGTCGCCGCTGCCCGCGCTCGTCGTCCCGTCGATCGAGGCGGTCGTCGTGACGATCTCGACGTTCACCGCGACCGAGCCGGCCACGCCGACCGTTCCGCCGCCCGCGCCGCTCGTCGCGCTCGCCCCGAGCTCGTGCGTCGAGGCCATGAGCGCCTCGACGGTCACGCCGTTCGCGATGACGATCGCGGTCGCAGGCAGGATCGCCTCGTTCTCGATGCGTGCGTAGTTCACCGCGACGGCGACGCCGATCGCGACCGAGGATTTGTCGCTGCCCGACGAACCACTTCCGCTCGACCCGCTGGACCCACCGCTCCCGCCCGACCCGCCCGAGCCGCTCGAGCCGGAGCTGCTCGCGCTCGCATCCGGCGGCTGGACCGCGCTGCCGTCCGCGGTCGCCTTCGCGTCGGTGTCGGCAGAGGTCGAGAGCGTGAATCGTCCGCCGTTCGTGTTGACGGTGATCGCCCCGATCAGCGTCGCGCGCGAGGTCGTCTTCGCGAGGTTGATGGCGACCGCCGCCGCGACAGACACGCCACCGGACGAGGTGTCGGACTTCGGCGTGCTGTCTCCGCCGTCCGACGCCCCCGGCGTGCCGCGCGTGTCGTTCCGCTTGGTCTTTCCGTACGTGCGCTCGCCTTCGACCTGGTTCGAAACGCCGTTACCGGAGTTGCCACCACTCGAGGTGCTGTCGCCGGGCGCACCGGCGGCCGAGGCGTGCGCGTCGGCTGAGCTTTCGGACTTGCCGTGTGCCGCGAGCGTGGCCGGGCCCGACGTGTTGAGGTTCCGCGCGAGGGTCGCCTCGGTGCGGTGGTTCGCGATCGTCAGAGCGAGAGCGACACCGACAGCGGCGGTCGTCGCGTCCTTCGCATCGCCGGCCGCGCTCGTGACCGCGGAGGCGGTCTGATCGGCGGTCGCGCTGAACGAGCCGGTGATCACGAGGGAGTTGCCTGTCGAGACCGTCGCGGTCGTCGTGATGTTCGAGAGCGCGATCGCGACCGCCGGGCTGATCGCGACCTTCCCGCCCGCCGCTCCGGTCTTCGCGGTCGTGGTCTCCAGATGCGTCGTGGTCGCGTAGAGCACGAGGTTGCGGCCACCGTTCAGCGTCCCAGTCAGCTCAGCCGTCGTCGTGTCATCGACGATCGCGACCGCCACCGAGGCACCGATGCCGACGGATGCCGCGCCGCTCACGCCACCGGTCAGCTCTTCGGGCAGCGCGCTCGTGCCGGTCGAAGCATCCGACGCAGCGCGTATCGACACGTCACCTGAGCCGGCGTTCAGCGTGCCGGCAAGTGATGCGGTCGTGACGATGTCTTCGATCTCGATCGCCACGGAACCCGCGACGCCGACGGCGCCTCCGCCAGCGCCACTCGTCGCGCTCGCGCCGAGGTCGTGGCGCGAGTGCATAAGTGCGGTGATCGCTGCGCCGTTTGCGGTCACGATCGCGCCGGGCGGCAGCACCGCGAGGTTGCGGATCTTGGCGTAGTTGATCGCGACGCCCACCCCGACGGAGACGCCGCTCGCGCTCGAGTCGCTCGCCGATCCACTTGAGCTCGAGTCGCTCGACGAACCACTGGAGCTCGAGTCCGCCGGCGCGCTCGAGTCCGTCGGTCGGACGGCGCTGCCGTCGGCGAGCGCGAACGCATCGGTCTCGGCGGACGTCGCAAGCGTGAAGAGACCCGTCGGCGCGAAGATGACGACGCCCGTCGCGATCGTCGCGATGGATGTCGTCTTAGCGAGGTTGATCGCGACGGCGGCAGCGACCGACACGCCGCCGGAGGAGGTGTCCGAGCTCGGCGTCTGCTCGGCATCGCCGGCCCCGGTGCCGCCGTTCGACGTTGAAGTCTGGTTCCCGAAGGAGCGCTCGTGCGCGATCTGGTCGGTGACGCCGTTGCCGGCCGAGCCGCTGCTGCTCGGGTCAGCGGGTGCGGCGGCGGCGGACTCGTCCTGCGGCGCGCCCGCAGCGCTCGCCCTCGCGGTCGCCGAGCTCTCCGACTTGCCGTTCGCGGCGAGCGTGACGGCGCCACCCGCGGTTAGGTTCCGCGCGAGCGTCGCCTCGCTGCGGTGGTTGGCGATCGTGAGTGCGAGCGACACGCCGATCGCGGCAGTCTTGGCCTTGGCCTCGCCCTCGGCTGTGCTGTTCGCCGAGGCGGTCTGATCGCTGGTCGCGCGGAACGCGCCCGCGATCGACAACGGAGTACCGGCGCTGACGATCGCGAGGGTCGTGATGTTCGAGATGAAGATCGCGACCGATGGAACGACCGCGACCTTGCCGCCGGCTGCGCCCGTCTTCGCGTGCGCCGTCCCGAGGTGCGTCGTCGCCGCGGCGATCGTGAGGTTGCGTCCGCCGATGAGCGTCCCGGTGAGCTCCGCGATCGTCGTGTCATCAGTGACCACGACCACAACGGAAGCGCCGACGCCAACTGAAGCCGCGCCGCTGACGCCACCGGTCGTCGAATCGGCGGGTAGCGCGCTCGCACTTGTCGTCGAATCGGACGAGGCCTGGATGGAGACGTCGCCGCTGCCGGCGGTGAGATGACCGCCAAGCGACGCGATGGTCTGGATGTTCTCGATCTCGATGGCGACGGACCCGGCAACGCCGACCGCTCCGCCGCCGGCACCGCTCGCCGCCGATGCGCCGAGCTGGTTCTGCGCGTGTGCGAGTGCCGCGATGGTCGCGCCGTTCGCGCTCACGGTGCTGTCCGGGGGTGCCCTCGCTTCGTTCGTGACGCGGACGTAGTTGATCGCCACACCCACACCGATCGAGACACCAGAGGTGGAGTCGCTCGGAGAGCCGCTCGACCCACCTGAGCTCGAATCGGCGGGGGCGCTCGAATCGCCGGGCGCGCTCGAGTCCTTCGGCGCCTGGACGGCGCTGCCGTCGGCGGTCGCGTGCGCGTTCGCGTGTGCGGAGCTGAGCAGAGAGAAGAGGCCCGTCGTGACGATGACGATGCCGTCGATGACCGCGCGCGCGATCACCTTTGCGAGGTTGATCGCGACAGCCGCCGCCACCGAGACGCCGCCGTTCGACGTCTTCGCCTCGGGTGTGTTCTCCGCGCTGCCAGTTCCGTTGCCGCCGTTCGCGGTCGAGGTCGAGCCCGCGAACGAACGCTCGTGCGCGACCTGGTCGCTCACGCCGTTCGAGGCATGCCCCGTCGAGTCGGACGGCGCGGCGGCGGCGGATCCGTCCTCGGGCGCGCCGGCCGCCGACGCTTTCGCAGTCGCGGAGGTCTCGGAGGAACCGTTCGCGGCGAGCGTGACCGCGCCCGCCGCAGTCAGGTTCCGTGAAAGTCGAGCTTCGACAATGTGATTGGCGATCGTCAGGGCGAGCGAGACACCGATCGCGGCCGACTTGCCCTGCGCGTCGCCCTCGGCCGTCGTCTCGGCCGACGCGGTCTGATCCGCGGTCGCGCTGAAGGAACCGGTGATCACCAGGTCGGTCCCACTGCTCACGTGCGCGGTTGTCGTGATGTTCGAGATCGCGATCGCGACCGACGGGACAACCGCGACCTTGCCGCCGGACGCGCCGGTCTTCGCGTGCGTCGTCGCGAGGTGTGTTGTGCTCGCGGCGAGCGCGAGATCGTGGCCGCCGGAGAGCGTGCCGGTGAGCTCGGCTGTGGTGGTGTCGTCGATGATCGTGACCGCGACCGACGCGCCGATCCCGACCGAGCCGACACCCGAGACGCCCGCGCCTTCCGGCAGTGCGTCGGTGGTCGTCTCGGAGTCCGACGTGGCGGTGATCGCGACGTCGCCCGACCCCGCGGTCAGCGTCCCGGCCATACGCGCCGTCGTTTGGATGTTCTCGATCTCAATGGCGACCGAGCCTGCGATGCCGACCGCGCCGCCGCCCGCACCGCTCGTGGCCGACGCGCTGAGTGTGTTTGTGCCGTCATCGGTCATCACGGCCTCGAGCGTCGCGCCGTCGGCGGTGACCGTCGCGCCGGACGGCAGGATCGCCTCGTTGATGACACGGACGTAGTTGATAGCGACGGCCGCGCCGATCGTGACGCCCGACGTGGACGAGTCGCTCGGCGAGCCTGCGCTCGCGCTGCCGGAGCCGTCCATCGCTCCGCCCATGTGCTCGTGCTCTTCGCCGCCGCCGCCACCGGGAATGGCGTCATCTTCCTCGCGAACAGCCTCGTCACCGCTCGAGTCGTCGGCGGGAGATTCCGTGGCCTTCGATCGGCCCGCGCTTCCGTCGGCGGTCGCCTGCGCGTCGGTGTCGGCGGAGCTCGAGAGCGTGAACAGACCGCCGGCGTGGATCGTGATCGCACCGATCGTCGCGAGCGAGATGGTCTTCGCCAGATTGATCGCGACCGCGGCCGCGACACTCACGCCGCCGCCGGAGGTCGACGCCGCGGGCGTGCTTGCCGCGTCGCCCGATCCATCGCCGCCGTTCGCGACCGAGGTCTGCGACGCGAAGCCGCGCTCGTGCTCGACCTGATCGCTCACGCCAGTTCCGGCGTGACCGGTGGAGTCGGTGGGAGCGGCCGCGCCGGACTCGTCCTGCGGCGCGCCGGCCGCGGAGGCGACCGCGCTCGCGGAGCTGTCCGACGCCCCGTGCGCGCTCAGCGAAACGGCGCCGCCGGCGTCGAGGTCGCGGTAGAGCGTCGCCTCGGTGCGGTGGTTGGCGATCGTGAGCGCGAGCGACACGCCGATCGCCGCGCTCGAGCCTTCGGCCGAGCCTTCGGCGCTCGTGTGCGCGGACGCCGTCTGGTCGGCGCTCGCGCTGAACGCGCCGTCGACGTCTAGGCCATTGCCGCTCGAGACCGTCGCGATCGTCGTGATGTTCGAAAGCACGATCGCCACGGAGGGGACCACAGCGACCTTGCCGCCCGCAGCTCCGGTCTTCGCGTTGGTCGTCGCGAGGTGGGTCGTCGACGCGTCGAGCTCGATGTCGGCACCGCCGTTCAGCGTGCCGGGGAGCTCGGCGAGCGTGAGGTCGTCGAGGATCGAGACCGCGACCGACGCGCCGATGCCCACGCTCTTCGCGCCGGTCACGCCACCCGTCTCCTTCGACGGGAGCGCGTTCGTCTCGGTCTGGGTATTCGAGGCCGCCGCGATCTTCACATCGCCGTCGGCCGCGTCGAGCACACCGTCGATGGACGCGACGGTGTGGCTGTTCTCGATATCGATCGCGACGGACCCGGCGATACCGACGGCGCCACCACCGGCTCCGCTCATGGCCGATGCGCCACGACCTGAGAGGCCGCCGTTCGTGACAAGGGCTTCGACCGCCGCGCCGTGGGCGCTGACCGATGCGTCGGCGGGCAGGAGCGCTTCGTTCGTGATCCGGTCGTAGTTGATCGCGACCGCCGCGCCGATCGAGACGCCGCCGCCACTCGAATCGCTCGGCGCGCCCGCGCCACCGCTCGAATCGGCTGGCGCGCTCGAGTCGGTCGGGGCGCTGGAATCAGCAGGCTGGACGGCGCTCCCGTCCGCGGTCGCCTGCGCGTCGGTGTCCGCCGAGGTCGAGAGCGCGAAGCGGCCGCCCGCGTGGATGGTGATCGCACCGATCGTCGCGCGCGAGATCGACGTCGCGAGGTTGATCGCGACCGCCGCCGCGATGTCAACGCCACCGCCGCTCGTCGAAGCGGTCGGCGTGCTCTCGGCACCGCCGGACCCGTCGCCGCCGTTCGCCGTCGACGTGTCACTGGCGAACGACCGCTCCCCAGCGACCTGCTGATCGACGCCGTTGCCGGCGTGTCCGCCCTCGGACGATCCCTCGGGCGCGCCCGCCGCGGACGCGCGCGCTGTCGCGGAGCTGCCGGACGCGCCGTGCGCGCCGAGCCCGACACCGCCCGTCGCGTCGATGTCGCGCAGCAGCGTCGCTTCGACGCGGTGGTTCGCGATCACAAGGGCGAGCGAGACGCCGATCGCGGCGGATGAGCCCTCGGCATCGCCGAGCGCGGTCGTGTGCGCGGACGCGGTCTGATCCGCGGTCGCGCTGAAGTCACCACTCGGGTCGAGCGTGTTGCCGTCGACGACCGTCGCGGTCGTCGTGACGTTCGAGATCGCGATCGCGACCGACGGAACCACCGCGACCTTGCCGCCCGCGGCGCCCGTCTTCGCGCTCACCGTCGCGGCGTGCGTCGTCGAGGAGGCGAGCGTCAGGTCGTGGCCGCCGGTGAGTGACCCGTTGAGGTTGGCGGTGGTCTTGTCGTCGATCACCGCGACGCCGACCGACGCGCCGATGCCGACCGAACCCACGCCGGTGACACCCGCGCCCGTCGGCAACGCTTCTGTCGCGGTGGTCGCGTTCGACGCCGCGGCGATGCGCACATCGCCGGCGCCCGCGTTGAGCGTGCCGTCGAGCGATGCGTTCGTGTTGATGTTCTCGATGTCGATCGCGACCGAGCCCGCGATGCCGACGGCCCCGCCACCCGCGCCGCTCGTCGCCGAGGCGCCGAGCTCGTGCTCCGAGCTCATGACCGCTTCGATCGTCGCGCCGCGCGAGTCGACCGTGGCGTGCTGGGGCAGAACCGCCTCGTTGGCGATGCGCACGTAATTGATCGCAACGCCCGCGCCGATCGACGCGCCCGTCGTTGGATCCGCCGGAGCGCCTGCGCCGCCACTCGAGTCGCTCGGCTCGCTCGCATCGCCAGGTCCACGCGCCGCGCTCCCGTCCGCCGTCGCGTGCGCGTCGGTGTCAGCGGATGTGGACAGGACGAACGGCCCGCCGGCCGTGACGTGAATGGCGCCGATGGTCGCGCGCGACGTCGTCGTTGCGAGGTTGATGCCGACGGCCGCGGCTACCGATACGCCTCCGCCCGAGGTCTTCGCGGCGGGAGTGCTCGCGGCGCCGGCCGTACCGCTTCCGCTGTTGTCGGCCGACGTGGTCGCCGCGAACGCGCGCTCGTGGGCGACCTGCTGATCGACGCCGTTTCCGGCCTGGCCGCCGTCGCTCGCGTCTCCGGGTGCACCGGCCGCGCTGGCCTTCGCCGTGGCGTCGCTGTCCGAGGAGCCGTGCGCTCGCAGCGCAACCGACCCGCCCGCGGTGATGTCACGATCCGCGGTCGCCACGGTGTTGTGGTTCGCGATCGTGAGCGCGACCGATGCGCCGATGGCGGCGGTCTTCGCCTTCGCGCTTCCTTCCGCGGTCGTGCTCGCCGATGCCGTCTGATCCGCGGTCGCATCGAAGCTTCCGGTGATGTTCAGGTCGGTGCCGCTCGACACCGTCGCCGTCGTGGTCACGTTCGACAGCGTGATGCCGACGCTCGGCGTGATCGCGATCTTGCCCGCGGCGCCGGTCTTCGCGTGGGTCGTCGTCGCGTGCGTGGTGCTCGCGGTGAGCGTGAGGTCGTTCCCGCCGTCGAGCGCGCCCGTGATCTCGGCCGTCGTCGTGTCGTCGACGACCGCGAGCGCGACCGATGCGCCGATCCCGGTCGGACCCTCATCGGGTGCCGGCTGCGGGATGTTCACGCGGAAGCGCCACACGCCGCGGCCCTGCGTTCCGATGTAGACGTCGAACGAGCTCGCCGACTGGTGATCGAAGTACGCGAACCACGGCCGCGGCAGGTTCGGAACCCCTGACCCGTCCGATGTGAGCGGATCGGTGATGAGCGTCCAGGTCTTGCCCGCGTCGACGCTCAGGAAGACACCGGAGTCGCGGCCACCAGCAACGACGATGCTCGGATCCTTCGGGTCGAATGCGACGAGCGTCGGCTGCGGGTAGCCGAGCCTTCCCGCCCCGCCAACGCCTGGCGAGATCGTCGAGAAGTTGCCGGGCCCGCGCTGCGTCGTGTAGCGGAAGACCCCATTGCCGGTCATGAGCGTGTCGAGCTTCGGATCGGCGGTCCAATGGAGTCCCGCGTCCGTCGAGAAGACCATGCGCGGACCGGCCGCATTCATGTTCGACGCGTAGAGCCGGTTCGAGTTGCTCGCGTCGACGGCGAAGATGCCGACGCCGCCGGTCTGTCCGTCGTTGTTGTCGACGCGCGTCCACGTTCCGCCGGCCGCGATACCGGTGTACCGCCAGAGCTGATCGCCGCCGAGGCCCATCGTCCGCTCGTTGCAGATGCCGGCCTGGATGTAGAGAGTCGGCGTACCCGGCCTGCCCGCGGTGTCGGCGACGCTGACCGCACAGGCATTCGCCGGGCTACCGGGCAGCTGTGTCCAGACGACGGGGTTCGCCGTGATGTCCGTCGTGATGTAGACGCCACTCGACGTGAGGACCACGTACTGCTTATCGGCGAGCCGCGCGATGGCATCGCTCGCGCGGAAGCCGACGATCGCGCCCGGCGGCTGCGATGCCGCGGGGAGCTGACCGCCACCGACGAGCCCCGGACCGGTCAGGACGAGGAACGTCCCCGGACCGCAGCATGTCGTGTAGAGGACGCGGTTTGCGTCAGCCGCGAAGTCGAAGACATCGCAACAGTCCGGGTTCGCCCAGGTCGGGGTCGCCGCGCCCGCGTTCATCGTGCCCCACGGGCCGTCGTCCTGAAGACCGACGTAAAGATCCTCCGCCTCGGCCCCCGCACGATGAACGCCCGACATACCGAGGAGCCAGGTCGCGTGCGGGCTCACCAGCGGTTGCTCGAACTGCGGGCTCTGACAGGTCGCCGTCACATCGGTATTGCGGTACACGCCACCGTCGGAGGCGAGGATCATCGGGCACGCGTCGTTCGCGGCCTGCGTGTCGAACACGAGGTCGCCGAGGTCGTCGTGAGCGCCCTGCGTCGCGGGTGCCGGGATCGGCCCCTGCCACCGCGTGAAGGGACCGACCCAGTTGTTCGCGGTCGGGCACCGGCGGCCCGCGACGTTCGAGGTGCACCCGGCCCGGAAGAGGCTCACGTCGCCGTACCAGAGATCGAAGACGTTGTTCGCGCCGACGTTGGAGCGCTGGTTCGTCACGACGAAGGGGATCCGGCCCTGCGCGATGGGCGTCACGTTGAACTCGAAGGGCCACGTCACGCCGCCGTCGTCGGACTCGAAGATGCGGACGCCGGTCACACCGAAGAGCACGTTCGGCTCATCGGGCGAGACCGCGATCGAGCAGGGACCGAGTGGTGTGCCGCCGGCGCCGATCGGACCACCGGTCCACGTCGCGCCGCCGTCGGTCGAGCGGAAGTGACCGTCGTCGCCGCAGACGTCAACGATCCCCTGCCCCGTCGGGCCGCCGCTCTGAACGACGATGTCCCAGATGTCGCTGGCCGGGGTGAGCGGTGTCGGGTCGACGAATCGCCAGGTCACACCCGAGTCGTTGCTGATCGCAACACCGCAGTCGGTCCCGACGAAGACGTTGTTCGAGGCGCCCGGCTGGATGCCGATGCCCATGGCCGCCGGCTCGGTGATGCGCGCGGCGGGGCAGCTGAATCCGGCGGGCGTGTTCGCAGCGGTCGGTGTCGCGGTGACCGGATGCGTCCACGTCGTGCCGCCATCGGTGCTCACGTTGATCCCGGCGAGGCTGACAACGCGCCCGTCATAGAAGGACGTGGCGTACACGCGCTGGGTGCTGCTCGGGTCGACCTCGACGTCCCACGTTGCGAGCGGCTTGTGACCGGAGAGGAAGGTCCAGTGCTGGCCGCCGTCGGTCGTCTTGTAGATGCCGCCCCACTCCGTCGCGGCGTAGAAGATCTGGTTATTGCCGGCGACCGACGCGAGGTTGTTCACTCGCCCGCCGGATGAGCCATCGGGGTCGGTCGAGTCGTTCGGCGACGAGCTCGCGTTGATGTCGGTGATGCTCGCGATCACGAATGGCGGTGGCGTCGGCGCCGGCGCCGCATGGTGGTTGATCTCGGCCGGTATGGCGTTCACGTCGCCGGACGTATTCGATTGCGCAAAGATCACGACGCTCCCCGTGCCGGCGTGGAGCATTCCGGCGAGGGACGCGGTCGTCTCGATGTTCTCGATGTCGATCGCGACGGAGCCCGCGATGCTGAGCGACCCGCCGCCGGCGCCACTCTTGGCCGACGCGCCGAGCGCCTGCATGCCGCCCGCGCGCGCCTCGATCGTCGCGCCGTTCGCGGTCACGGTCGCGCCGGACGGCAGGATCGCCTCGTTACGGATGCGCGCGTAGTCGATAGCGACGCCTGCGCCGATCGACACGCCCGTGGTCGAGTCGACCGGGCCGCCCGAGCCGCCGGAGGAATCGGCGGGAGCGCTCGAGTCGACCATGTTGCGGACGGCCGTCCCATCGGCCGCCGCGAACGCGTCGGTATCCGCCGACGTGGAGAGCGTGAACCGGCCCGAAGTCATGACCGTGATCGCGCCGATCGTCGCGAGCGAGTGCGTCGTCGTGATGTTGATCGCGATCGCCGCGGCGACCGATACGCCGCCCGCGGACGTCGCGGCGTGCGGTGTTGCGGGCGCGCCCGCGGTCCCGCCGCCGCCGGTCGTGCTGTCCGTCGCGCTGGCGAAGCTCCGCTCCGCCGCGACCGACTGATCGACTCCGCCGCTCGCGCTGCCGCCGCCGGACGCGTCCCCCGGCGCTCCGGCGGCAGAAGCAGTCGCGCTTGCCGATGTGTCGGACGAACCGTGCGCGGCGAGCGTCACCGCCCCACCAGCGGTGACGTTGCGCAGCAGGGTCGCTTCGGTCAGATGGTTTGCGATGGTGAGCGCGAGGGCGAAGCCGATCGAGGCGCTCGCGCCCGCGGTGTCGCCAGCGGCGTTCGTATGCGCGGCGGCGGTCTGATCCGCGCTCGCGGAGAACCCGCCCGTTGAAAGATCCAGAGGCGTCCCCGCCGCGACCGTCGCCGTCGTGGTGATGTTCGAGAGGGCGACCGCGACCGCCGGGGCGATCGAGACGCCGCCGCCGGACGCGCCCGTCTCTGCGTCGGTGCTCATGTCATGCGCTGCACTCGCGCGCAGCGTCAGGTCGCGACCGCTGATCACTGCGGTGCCGGTGATGGAGGCGGTGGTGGTGTCGTCGACCAGGTTGAGCGCGACCGAAGCGCCGATGCCGAGCTTGCTCGCGCCGTTTGTGCCGCCGTTCGCCGGGAGCGCCTTCGCGATCGATCGGGCATTCGAAGCGGCGCTCAGCTCGATGGCGCCGGAGCCGGCGGCGACGGTGCCGCTGATCGTCGCTTCGGTGCTCAGGTGGACGATGTTGAGAGCGAGAGACCCGGCAACGCCGACCTTGCCGCCGCCCGCGCCTGAGGTCGCGGTCGCCGCGAAGTCGTCGCGGCCATCGCCTGAGCTTGTGACCAGCGCCCGCACCGTGGCCGGACCGTTCGCCGTTCCGGCGACCGTGGCGGAGTTGGTGACCGTCGCGTAGTTGATCGCGACCGCTGCGCCGATGCTGGTTCCCGACGGGGGGCCTCTCGCAGTGGTCGCCGTGCCGTCGGCGTTCGCGGTCGCGTCGGTGCTCGCGGAGGACCAGAGGCTGAGTCCGGCCGAACCGACGGTGATGCCCGCCGGCAGGCTCGAGCTCGACGACGTCTTGGCGATGTTGATCGAGACGGCCGCCGCGACGCTGATCGCGCCGCTCGACGAGTTGGCCGGCGGTGTCGCTGGAGCTGACCCGCCGCCGCTGCCGCCGTTCGCGGAGCTCACGTTGCTTCCGAACGAGCGCTGGCTCGCGACCTGATGGTTGACGTCCGGCGTACCGGATCCCTCGGCCGCCGCTCCGTTCGCGCTCGCCCGCGCGTCGGTCGCGGTCCCGGACGCGCCGGAAGCACCGAACTCGACCGTGCCAGGCGTGGTGAAGCTCGAGTGGGTCATCGCAGTGACGGAGTGGTCGGCGACGCCGAGGGCAAGCGCGGCGCCGACAGACGTGTTCGTACCGGTCGCATCACCCTTGGCGGTCGTCACGACCGGCGCCGAGGTGTCCGTCGCCTTCGCGACCAGATTGCCGGTGATCGCGAGGGTGACACCTGTCCCCACCAACGCCTCGGTGCTGAAGCTCGTGAAGGTGATCGCGACGACCGGCGTCACCGCGGTCCCGCCGGCCGCGCCACCTTCTGCCGTCGTCGTCACGCTGCGGCTGCTTGTCGCTTCGAGCGTCACGTTGTGCGCGCCAACGGTCGAGCCGTCGCCGATCGTCGCAGCGGTGTGGCCGTCGACGCTCTGCACCACGACCGACGCCCCGATGCCGGTCTTGGCCCCCGTCGTCGCATCCGCGGCCGCGCCGGCGGAGGCCGAGCTATCGAGGGCGGAGCTCGCCTCAAAGCGCAGATCGGTGTTCGGAGCGCTGACCGTCTTCCCAGAGTCGACCGACGCGGAGGTGTTGACGCCGATGACGCTCACCGAAAGCGACCCGGCGAAGCCGACGTTCGACGCGCTGCCCGCGCCCGACGAAGCGGACGCTCCGAAAGTCGCCGTCTCCGGCGTTTCCGCCCGAACGGTCACCATGTTCGCCCCGAGCACGGTGTCGCCGAGGCGCGCCGTCGTCGCGACGGTCGCCAGGTTGACGGCGATCGCCACGCCGACGCCCGAGGCGCTCGAATCGACGGGACCGCCGTCGGCGACCGCCGACGAGTGCGCCTTCGATCGCGCGTTCACTTTCTGCTCGCCCCCTGTCGTCGTTACGTGGACCGAGCCCCCCGAACCCGCGACGTATGCCTCAGTCGCCGAGTCCAACCGGCTGAACGAGAGAGCGCCGGCGTATTGGAGGTCGCCCTCCGCGGTGTGGGCGTTACCGGTCGTGTCGGTGGCACCGCTGGCCGTCCGGCTCGCCGGCGACGCGTCGTTCCCGCTCGAGCCGCCGCGGCTCGCGCGCGAGGTCGACGTGACCGAGCCGTCCGAATCCGCAAGCACGTTCAGGTTCGCGGCCACGATAGTGGCCGACCCGCCGATGGACGCGCTCGTCCGCTGTGTCACGTTCGCGAGCGCGATCCCGGCCCCGCCGGTAGCGGCGCTCGCGTCCCCGCTCGCCAACGCCGCGACGAGGTTCGTCGCCGAGATCGTGAGGTCGCCCGTCGCCGTGATCGACGTCGAGCCCGCGACGCTCACCGTCGCCGTGCTGCTGATGAGCGCGCCGGCCACCGCTACGTCGGCGCCCGGGGTACCGTCGCCGGGACTCGCGACCGCGCTCATCGGCGCGGTCACCGTGGACGCGGCCGAAAGCGACACGCCGCCTGTCGCGTTCAGCACCGACGCCCCACCCACGGTGACCGTCGCGGCAGAGTCGGCGTGCAGGCCGATGAACTTCGAGCTCGGCGACGGCGGCGCCACCGTGGAGGTCGCGGAGATCGCGATGGTTCCGCCACTGAGGCTCGCGTCGGTCAGCGTGGCCGATGCGGACCCGGTCGCGTTCACGAGCCCGCTCAGCGCGGAGCCGCTCTGGTCATTCGCTGCCTGAAGGCTGATCGAGCCGCCCGGGTTCGTGATCACCGTGCCGACGCCGACCGAGATCCGCTCGGCCCGCACCAGGAACGAGAGGCCGGAGAAGGTCAGGGTGCCGGCGAGCGTGACCTCGTCGTCGCCGTCGCCGCCGTCGATGGTGAGGGTCGAAGTCGGAACTGGGAACGAGATGCTTTCCATCGTTGGCGCCGTCGCGACGAGGTTGCCGACGACGCCCGTGTCGTTCTGGATCGTGATGTGGTCGTTGCCAGCGCTTCCGTTGATCTGCACCGAGGCGAGCGGCGGACTGGTCGGCGCGGTCGGCGGGATGATCGTGATCGGCTCAAGCCCGGTGTAGACGATCGCTTTGCCGTCCGCCGTGATCGTGCCAGAGCTCGCGTTGTTCGCCGTGGACGAGACCGAGGTATGCGAGCCGTTGATGACAAGCGTGTCGAACCCAGCCGCGCCGCCGTCGATCTGACCCGAGAGCGCGCCACCGGTCGAGACGACGAACGTGTCCTTGTTGTTCGCCGCCCCCGTCAAGTTCTGGAATCCGCTGAACCCCAGACCCGCGACTGAGCCGGAGTTCTGACCGCTGACGGTCCAGGTCGCGTCGCCCGCCGGCCCGGCGAGAGTGTTGTTCGCGCCTGACGCGGAGATCGACGAGACGTTCGAGAACGTGATGCTCGGCAGGCCCGCGGCCGTGACCGTTCCGGCCGTGCCCGAGGAAAGCGCCCACGTCGACGAGGTCGCTCCAACCGCGAGTGAGGTCGTCCCGGTACCGATCACGTTGATGGCGGTCACGGTCGATGCCGGCCGCGCTTCGCTCGCGCCATTCACCGAGACCGTGACGTTCGAGCCCGCCGACCCGATCGCGATCGCGTTCGCGCTTCCAGTCGGCGAGATCGCCCACGGACCGCGGAACGCGACGGATGTCGAGCCCGTCGCGTTGTCGCTCGCGTCTATCGAGGCCGAGGCCGTGATCGTTACGACGCCCGGGCCGGCGCTCGTTACGGTGACGGCGCACGTGCCGTCCGCGCCGGTGACGCAGGACGCACCACTGAGACTTGCGGTCGATGGCGTCGCGCTGAAGGAAACAGTCGCGCCCGATGTTGGCGCCCCGTTCGTGGTGACGGTCGCGGCTACGCTGGCATTCGACCCTGCGTCAACCACAGCCGGTCCGGACACGCTGACGTTCACCGTCGCGGGTGTCGTGGTCGGACTTGCGCTCGGCGTTGCACTTTCACTCGGAGTCGGACTCGCGCTTGGCGAAGCGCTCGGCGTGGGCGAGGCGCTTGGCGATTCAGTCGCGGTCGGTGATGCGCTGGGGGTCGGCGACGCGCTCGGCGATTCAGTTGGACTCGGCGAAGAACTGGGTGCTGGCGATGCGGTCGGGGACGTCGAGGGGGTTGGCTCGGGTGTCGCGGAGGGCGAAGGATCTGGAGAGGTCGATGCGGGTGGATCGCTCGGGCTGGGAGACGGCGATGCTGTCGGGTCTCCGTCGGACATCGAGAGCGACGTCGGCGTCCACAAGCTCGCCATCTTCGATCCGTTCCCGGAGACCGCGGCAACGGTGTTCGACGTTTCGGCCGCGCCCGCGGGAGCGTACGTCGGTGCTGGAGTCTTCGAAGGTGCTGCGCTCGGCGCGGGCGTCCGTGACGGAATGGGGCTCGTGGTCGTCGATGGCCGTGCACTCGTCGACGGCGCCGCGGTCGATGAAGGCAGCGCGCTCGGCGCGGGTTTCGTCGATGGGACAGCAGAAGGACTCGCGATCGGTGCGGTGCTCGCCGCGGGTGAGGGGACAGTCACGGGACGTGGAGCCGGTGGTTGCCAATCAAGCGGCTGCACCAACGTCTCGCCGGTGGCTGCGTCGTACCGAATGATCCGCACGCCCGACTCGGCGGCCCATGCCGCGAGGCTCGCTGCGTCCGTCGGCCGGAGCGTGATGCTGTAGTAACCGCGCTGCGCGTCGACGAGCTTCGCTTCGAGGCGCGGCACTTGAACCAGCGCGAAGCGCTCGTTCGTTTCCGGATCGCGCGACCAACGGATGAGCGTTAAGCCGTTCGCTGCGAGGTACGCGTCGCCGTCCTCGCTCGAGTAGATCTTGGGGAAGTAGACCCACGCGTTGTCGCTCGAGCCCGGATCCGGGTACAGGCGAACCTGAGGGATCGCGACGACGTAACGGCCGCTCGCGCTGTCGCCCGAGATCACGGAGAGCTCGAGAGAACCGATCGTCGCGTCGACGATCGACCTCGAGGTACCCGAGGGGAAGACCATCACGATCGTGTCAGGGTCGGTGCCCTGTTCGATCTTCAGAGTGGAGGGGCTTGGGGACGCGACCGGAGATGGGGACGCTGACGCGATGGGTTTCGTCGATGGCTGCGTGTCGACAAGTGGCGCTGCGAGTTTGTCGGAAGTGTTCTGCGTGCTATCGATCAGCACCGCCCCAGTGAGGGGCATGCTGATGAACAGAACGTAGAGCATCACAAAGCTGACGACGAATGCGCGCCATTCGGATTTTCCGATCGTCAGCGATGAATCGCTCCGCGACCCCTGCAGGTAATGCGGAGCGATCAAAACGGACCGCTAGCCCCCACCAGGCTCCCCTTCCCATGCGCTCTGACCCGCGTGCGTTGCGCGCCATCCCCATTGCGCGCCGCCGGGAATCATGAAGCCGCTTCACCCGCAAAGCAACCGGCAACTAAAAGTTTTTTCGCTAAGTCGCGCGACCCGTGTCCTATTAATGTCCATCGTCGAGTCGGTTCGCGAGCGCGTAGCTCTCGTCGGCGAGTCCGAGCAGGTGATCGAGGAGGAGCGCCCAGCCGCGGACGACCTCTCCGGCGTCGCGACGACATTTGCGCTCGATCCATTCCCGGCGCGCGGGATCGCTGATGCGCGCGAACCAGAACGGAAGGGGCGGCACCATGTAAAGCGCGGCAGAGGCGGCGTACGCGAAACGCACAAGTCGCTCGTCGCCGCGCCATCCGGCGTCGCGCAGCCCTTCGACGTACGCCGCGAACGAACGTGCGCTCATTGTCGTCAACTCGTCTGGTTCGGCGTCGAGCCAGATGTGGCTTCCGCCGACGAGGACCGCGACCTCCTGACCGGCGGGCGCCATCCCCACGAAGGACCAGTCAATCGCGACCGTCCGATCTTCGCCCGTCCCCGAGCGAGCGCCGATGAGGTTCGCGCGCCAAGCGTCGAGATGCGAGAGCGTCTGAGGCAGCGCCTCGAGCCGATCGAAGAGGGACGCGACGTTCGCGTGAAGGCGCTCTAGCCGATCGATCGGCGGCGAAGGGATCGCCGCGGCGACGACCGGGTCCGACCACGTCTGGGCAGATCGGGCCGGATCAAGCCACGGGATCCAGTTCGTCCAGGACCGCAAATAGGTCCGGGTGAGGAACGGCGCCGCCGGGATAGGCCGGTCTGCTAGATAGGAGCCGTTGAATCGACCGAGATGACGCGCCGCGAGGACGTAGCGATCGGTTTCCCACGAAGTCTCCGCTTCAAGAACGTCCTCGAGCCAGAGGTAGACGACCTCACCTTGATCGACGGCGCCGAAAAGGCCCGGTGCGACGATTCCCGAGAGCTCGTCGAGCACGCCCGAGCTATACGCAAGGAACTCACGCTTCCAGTAGTTCCAGACCGTCGGCGGGTCGGTCTTCGGGTCGCGGAGCCACGCTTTCAGGATGAGCGACCAGTCCCTCTCCGTGCCATCCACCAGGGCGCGGCCAGTCCAACGGGAAAGAGCGCGCACACTGGGCTGCATCCCGATCCAGGTCAGAGGAGCGTGGCTTAGCGCGAGAACGCGAACATCGCTCGTCGCGAATCGCTTCTGTAAGGGAACGGCGACGTTTCGCGGGTCGATGGCCAGCCGGCGAACGAGCGCGTCGAGCTCGTTATTCGCCGTCGAGCGTGTTTCCCACCGTCAGGTCGCTCATCCAGTCTTCGAGGAGCTTCCCGAGACGATCGATCGGCGCTGGCGCGCTCTTCGAAAGCCGGTGCGAGCGCGGTGGCTCGGGGAGCGGCCGCGCCGCCCAGTGCCTCGCCGGCGTACGCGCGAGATCCTGTGCGGTCGCGGCCATCTCCGTTACCTCCCGCTAAACGTCTGAGTAAAGGTAGAACTCGTACGGGTGTGGTCGAAGCGCGACTTCCTTCGCGCTCTGCCGCTTGAGCAAGAGCCAGGCCTCGATGAGGTCCTCCGTGAACACGTCTCCGCGCATGAGGAAATCCCTGTCGGCGTCGAGAGCGTCGAGCACCTCCTCAAGCGAGCCAGGCGTCTGCTTGATGCGCTTCTTGGCCTCGCCCTCGAGCTCGTAGAGGTCCACGTCCATCGGGGTCGGCGGCTCGATCTGGTTGATCACGCCGTCGAGGCCGGCCATGAGGCACGCCGAGAACGAAAGGTACGGGTTGCAGCTCGGATCGGGCGCGCGGAACTCGAGGCGCCGGGCCTCGGGCTTGTCGAAGTAGGTCGGTATCCGGACGCACGCCGAGCGGTTGCGCATCGAATACACGAGGTTGATCGGAGCCTCGTACCCGGGGACGAGACGCCGGTAGCTGTTCGTCGTCGGCGCCGCGAACGCGAGGATCGCCGGGGCGTGCTTGAGAAGGCCGCCGATGTAGTGGCGGGCCATCGTCGAAAGCAGTGCGTAGCCATCGCGGTCGTAGAAGAGGTTGGACCCGTTCTTCCAAAGGCTTTGGTGCGTGTGCATGCCCGAGCCGTTGTCGCCGAAGAGCGGCTTCGGCATGAACGTGACGACGTAGCCGTTCTTGGCCGCGACGTTCTTGGTGACGTACTTGTACTTGAGCACCCGGTCGGCCATCTCGACAAGGGTCGAGAAGCGCATGTCGATCTCGGTCTGACCGGCCGTGCCGACCTCGTGGTGGTGGACCTCCACGGCGATGCCCGAGTCGATGAGCGCACGGACCATCAGCGAACGGATGTCCTGGAGCTTGTCGGCCGGCGGGACCGGGAAGTAACCCTCCTTGTACCGGGGGCGGTGGGCGAGGTTGGGCGTCCCGTTCTGGCCCGAGTTCCAGATCCCTTCCTCGGAGTCGATGTAGTAGTAGCCGAAGTTCTGAGCCTGATCGAACCGGAGCGAGTTGAAGATGTAGAACTCGATCTCCGGGCCCCAGAAGGAGGTGTCGGCGATCCCAGTCGAAGGGAGGAACTCCTCCGCCTTTTTCGCCACGTAACGGGGATCGCGGCTGTACGGCTTGCGGGTCAGCGGGTCGATGACGTCGCAGACCAGGTCGAGCGTCTTCACCTCGAGGACCGGGTCGATGAACACGCTCGTCGGGTCCGGCATAAGGAGCATGTCGCTCTCGTGGATGTGCTGGAAGCCGCGGATCGACGAGCCGTCGAAGCCGATGCCATCGGCGAAGAGGGCCTCCGAGAGCTCTTCGACCGGAATCGAAAAGTGCTGCCAGGTGCCCGGCAGATCGACGAAGCGAAGGTCGACGATCTTGACGCCCTGATCTTTCGCGAGCCTGAGAACGTCCTTCGGCGAGGTCTTCGGGACGGCCGGTGCCGCGGTCGCGGGTCGCTCGATCGTGAGCGTCATCTCCAACTCCCCACGGGTAGTCTTCGCGGTAAGGCTCTCGCGAGCGGTGTGCGAGGTGAACGGCCGGTACGGTCGTGATTGAGTCGTGAATCAGTAGCGGGGCCGCTTGCCGGTGCGTAAGTTCGCGCTTACGCTAGAGAAATGGACGCCTTTGCGGCGCTCGGCGAGCCGCGCCGGCGCGAGATCCTGAGGCTCGTCTCGAGCAGAGAGCTCTCCGTCGGCGAGATCGCGCGCCGCTTCGACGTCACCCGGCCGGCGATCTCCCAGCACCTGCGCGTCCTGAAGGAGGCTGGTTTAGTGACCGAGCGGCGGGACGGAACGAAGCGCCTGTACCGCTCGCGGCCCGAGACGATCGCCCAGCTCTGGGCTTCGCTCGAGGTGTACTGGTCGGAGAGCCTGCGGACGCTGAAAGCCGCAGCCGAGCGCGAAGAACAGCAGAGGAGGAGCAAGCATGGCCGTCGACACGAAAGTCATTGAACGGGTGATCACGATCGACGCATCGCCGGAGACGGTCTTCCGGCTCCTGACCGATCCGGTCCAGTACGTTCGCTGGAAGGGAAAGCTCGCGGAGCTCGAGCCTCGGCCTGGCGGCAGGTTCCGCGTCGAGTTTCCGAGCACCAAGGACATCGCCGCCGGCAAGTACGTCGAAGTCGTCCCCGGCCGCCGCGTGGTGTTCACCTGGGGCTGGGAGGGTAACGAGATGGTCCCGCCTGGATCGAGCACGGTCGAGATCGACCTTCAGCCGATGGGATCCGGGACTCGCCTTCGCCTCGTCCACCGTGGGTTGCCGCAGGCTGCTATCGCGAGCCACGCCGAGGGGTGGGACTACTTCATGCCTCGCCTGACGGATGTTGCCGAGGGACGACCGGCCCGCGAAGCGATGTGATCGGATTCGCAACGCGACCCTGACCACGACCTAACCGCAACCCTCGTAACGCCCTCTCGCCGCTGACCGGGGCATGGCGGTCGCTCAGGCTTTTGGCGGGAGGTACGAATGCCCAACAACATTTCCGCCGGCGACACCGCATGGCTCCTCGCATCCGCGGCGCTCGTGATGCTCATGACTCCCGCGCTCGGGTTCTTCTACGGCGGGCTGGTCCGGCG
>WNGI01000997.1_pt1 | contig 22693 bp, 15 predicted proteins | sample 5400621 | NCBI WGS metagenome assembly WNGI01 (sample SAMN13153374, study PRJNA577476) | soil metagenome | isolation source: 20 cm soil or saprolite under Garry oak tree replicate 1 | place: USA:California | collected 2016-06-15
CCACGCTTTCGGATGCTCGACGAACCAGTCGCGCCAGCGATGATGCTCCGTCGATGTGAGCTCGAGCAGCGACTTGTAACTGAGCGCGCAGCGATCGATCGCGGTCACACGCGCAGATGATCCGCACGCCAGTTTCGAATCGCGCGCTTGATGTCGCCCTGCGTCTTCAGCTCACCCTTCAGCGCTCGGTGCACGAGTTCGGGCACCTCGTCGTCGGGAGCAAAACGAAGCGCGATCAGCTGATTGGACGTGAGGTCACCGATCCGACTCCTGAGATCACTCGGCAGCAGTCGCTCCAGACGAGCGCGCTCCTCCAGACGAATGATCCGATCCTGCGCTCTGAGTGGCATGAAGCGCAGCAACGTAATGGCGAGGAAAAGTGCGAGCGCTACGACTACCTGCCACGCAGTCATCGCACGCGGGTCGCGGGCGAACTTGACCGCCGTTACGACGATGTTAATGAGAAGGACCGGCAGCGCGAAGAAGTGGTACACGGGGATAAATCGCCGGTGGGTTCCGTAGGTCTGAATGGTATCAGCCAGATTCGACTCCTTTCGCTTCAAACCAAACATAGCGCGCAGGAAGTGCCACGCGAGAGCAGCAAGCCAGGGCTCTAGACGGTTTGGCTCTGTGCCTCGCGAGCGTAACGTTTGAGTCGCGTTACCATGGCATTCAGGCCCGGCTCCCGGGCGGCTAATCCAATGCTCTCCATCAGGGTGCTGACGAAATCCGAGGGTATTCCGAGCGTGGTCGACGGAGGTTGATCGTTTACCGCAGCGAAGATGATGGCGAGCACGGCCGCGATCGTAGGGGATTCGCGGAGGTTGAGGTCGGCGTAGAAATGCATCTTCCCGTCGCGCAGCTCGGGAATGATGTCGACACGCGTCTGACACTCTGGGATGTTGAAGGCTCCGCGGTCGAGATCCTTGAAGCGCTCCGGGAATGGCTCGAGCTTCTTCGAGTATTGAACGAGCGCCTGCATTTTCTCCTCGCGACCCATCGAGCGAAACAATCTCAAAACTCGATCGATGGATGGCGGAATTCCCGAGCTGACAGCGGCGCTCTCCATGATTCGGAATCTAATTAACTTTCGCGAAGCATATCATCAACGCAACGGAGAGCGAATGCCAACGAGAAAAGCAACCGCGACGTGGGAAGGCGGACTCAAGACTGGAAAAGGAACTTTCAAGGGCGAGAGCGGCGCAATCGGTGGACAATTCAACTTCAGCTCGCGCTTCGAGAGCGGGGCGGGATCAAATCCCGAAGAGCTGCTCGCGGCAGCCGAGGCCGCCTGCTTCAGCATGGCATTGAGCGCGGGCCTCGAGAAGAACGGAACACCGCCGACAAAAGTCGAGACGAGCGCCGCGTGCACGATTCAAGCCGTGCCAGGCGGATTCGGCATCACGACGATGAAGCTGAACGTGCAAGCCAAGGTGCCGAAAATCGACAAGATGAAGTTCGACCAGATCGCGCAGGAAACCAAAGAAGGATGTCCGGTCTCCAAGGCCTTGAAGGGCAACGTCGATCTGCAGCTCGAGGCGAGGCTCGTCTAGCGCCAACTCAGCGCGAGTAATTCCTGATTTTGCTCTTCAGCAGCTCACCGTTGGAGAAGATGATCTGCTCCCCCGACTCGCTCCGCACGCGAGTCGTCTTCAGGCCGATATTCTCTACCTTGCCGCGATAGTTCTCCACCGATATCGAGTCGCCGACCACGAATGGCTTGTCGACCACTATCGCAATCGCCGCGAACAAGTCGCCGAGGATGTTCTGAACTGCAAGCGCGACGGCGAGACCACCGATCCCAAGTCCGGTGAGTAGCGGCTTGACCTGAACCTTTTGAGCCGAAAGCGCGACGAGGCCGAGTATGATCCAGATGGTGAGACGGGCTACGACGCCGATAGCCTTGAAGGTGGTGATACTGCCACCATCGGCGGCGTGAACTCGTACGTAACGCTGGATGTAGTGGCTGATGATGATGTTCGCCCAGATCACTCCCTGCATGAAGAGGGCGAGCGTGGTCGCGACATCGGCCCAGCGCTGGGTGGTCTCGGCCAATCCGAGCAGTCTTGGTACGAAGGAGGCAATCAGCGCGATTACGAGGAAGAGGGATCCTCGCAGTATCTTGACGGCCAGCGTGTTCTGCATGGCGTAAAGACGAGGAACGAAGAGCACGTGCAACTACAACTACGCTGCCGCCTGCTGCCCGCTTTTCGCTGACCGCTTTTCGCTGCAAACGCCGGGACAGTTCGTTAGGCGCCTTTTGCCATCAGAGCGACGTTCGAGTCGCACGCGTCGCAGTTCTGACAGGTCCAGTCGGGCGCGACCTCCTCGCCGAAGTGCTCCAGGATGTAGCGCGTCCGGCACTGCGTAGTCTGGCAGAACTGGATCATGGTGCGGAGCTTCTCCTGATCCATCGCGCGGCGCTCCTCGTAGTCCTGCAAATCGGCGCTCAGGTCCACCGCGCAAAGATTGTCGCCCAGCCGCTCCCACTTTCCACCGCGGTGCTCGCGCACCAGTCCGTGTCGCTTGAGCAGGGCGAACACGATCTTTGCCTTGCGTGAAGGGATCCCGGTGAGCTCGACGATGTCCTCGAGGAGCACCGGAGTTTTGAGCGGATACTTCTCCAGCGCCAGCGCCACCTGCGCCGCTTCCTGGACCTCTGGATACTTCCCGCCCAGGAAATACGACTGTATGCGCTTGTCCTCGACGCGATATAGCACCTGACATATCGCCGGCACGCCGTCGCGACCCGCTCTCCCTGCCTCCTGGTAGTAAGCCTCGATCGAGCCGGGGAAATGGTAGTGGATCACCCAGCGCAGATCCTGCTTGTCGATGCCGAGTCCGAATGCGTTGGTGGCGATGATCGCCTTGAGGTCGCCGGCCATGAATCGATCCTGGACATCCTTTCGGTCGGCGGCGGGTCGTTTGCCGTGGTAGAGTCCCACACTGAAATCTTCGGCCAGCATATCGTAGAGTCGCTCAGCTTCCTTCACTGTGGCGACGTAGATGACGCCCGATCCCTCGAATTCGCGCAGCGCGTGGCGAATGATCGTGTCCTTGATCTGGTCGTTGACGGTGCGAATGACCTCGAAGCGAAGATTGGGTCGGGCGAATCCGGTAATGGTGACATGCGGGTCGTTCATCCCGAGCTGCCGGATGATGTCGCCCTGAACGTGAGCGGTCGCGGTGGCGGTGAGCGCGAGTATCGGTGGACGGGTAAGTCGCTTGGAGATTCCGCCGAGTGAGAGATAGTCCGGCCGGAAATCGTGGCCCCATTGACTGACGCAATGCGCTTCGTCGACGACGAAGAGACTGATCGGCCGCGAAAGCAGGTGCTCGAAGAATGCGCGATCCTTGAAGCGCTCGGGAGTGAGGTAGAGGATCTCCCCTTCACCCTCTTTGATTTGTCGATGGGCCTCTCGCGTTTCGGATGTCGAGAGGTGGGAGTGCATCGCGACGGAGCTCACGCCCTGGGCGGAGAGCTTGTCGTGCTGGTCCTTCATCAGGGCGATAAGAGGGCTGACGACTATAGTGAGACCGGGCAGCAGCAGCGCGGGAAGTTGATAAATCAACGACTTGCCGCTCCCCGTCGGCATCACCACCAGGGCGTCACGACCGGAGAGAACGGCGTCGAGCGCTTCCCACTGGCCCCTCCGAAAGTCCTGATGCCCAAAGCGATCCCGGAGCAGCTGACGGGCTGACTCTTTCGTTATTCGTTCCGACACACCGCCTGATATAGGCACAAACTATTCCGGCAAAAGGTGTTTTCAGCGGTTTTGAAACCCTTTGCTACTTACCTGTCTGGGAACGACCGGGTAACCTGAGCGACTATGTCACCGTCCGTGCCGCCCCGCTTCGAGCTGTTCGCATCCACCGCGCCCGGACTCGAGTCGATCGCTGCTGGCGAGCTGCGAGGGAAGCGGGAAGGGGGAAGCGGGAAGAGGGAAGCGGGAGTCCGCGGGAAGCAGGAAGTGGGAGGCGTCTCCTTGTCAGGCGATTTGGAAGCGCTGTACAAAGCGAATCTCTGGCTACGAACGGCAAGCAGGGTGCTGGTGAGACTTGGGCAGTTTCACGCCAGCACCTTCTACGAGCTGGAACGACGCGCCAAAAAACTTCGGTGGGCGGATTTCCTCCCCTCCAGTGGAGTGGTGTCTGTGCGCGCGACTTGCCGAAAGTCGCGACTCTATCACTCCGACGCTGTCGCCGAGCGAATTCTGGCCGCGATCGCCCGCGCAGCACCGCCTGGTTCGGAGCTGAAATCGTCGACCACGGGCGAAGAGCCAGACGAAGACGGGAGCGACGGGCACGCGCAGCTCTTTGTCGTACGGATCGTGGACGACCAGGTAGAGATCAGCGCCGATAGTTCGGGAGAGCTTTTGCACCGGCGAGGGTATCGGACCGAAGTGGCCAAGGCACCGATGCGGGAGACACTGGCCGCGGCGATGGTGCTGGCAAGCGGCTGGCGCGCGAATGAGCCGTTGATCGATCCAATGTGCGGATCAGGCACGATCCCCATTGAAGCAGCGCTCATCGCGCGAGGCATTGCGCCGGGAGTGAATCGACGTTTTCAATTCATGAACTGGCCCAACTTCGATGAGGCACTTTGGAATGACATTGTCGGCCAGGCGCGAAGATCCGTGATCAATCCACCTCTAGATATCCGAGGCAGCGACCGCGATGTCGGCGCAATCTCGGCGGCGACACGAAACGCGGAGCGCGCTGGCGTGGATGCGGATGTGCGCTTTGCGGCGGGCTCGCTTTCCGCATCGATCGCTGAGCTCGAGGATCGGGCGGATGGAAGTGGGTGGATTCTCACGAACCCGCCGTACGGCATACGGGTTGGTGACCGAAATGATCTCCGCGATCTGTACGCGACACTCGGAGCTATCCTGAGAAATAAGCGAGGCTGGAGAATTGGGATTCTCACGTCCGATGCAGCGCTTGCCGGTCAGATGCGGCAAGAACTCCAGTCGCGATTCGATTCCCGGAACGGCGGAATTCCGGTAAGCTTCTTGGTAAGTGAAAGGGTGAATAATTCGGACGTCCAAAAACTCGAACCGAGTTCGGAAAGGAGCAGCAGTGGCGAGTGATCGTGCAACTCCCGAGTTCGATAACCATCGAATAGGTACTCTCGTCTCAATAAACGTCTCCCGTGGAGGAGTCCCAAAAAGACGCGTTAATGGCGCCCAAGTGGCTCGATTAGGGCTCTTAGGGGACGGTCAAGACGACGTAAAACACCATGGCGGGCCTGAACGCGCAGTCTGCGTTTATTCGCTAGAGAGGATCCATTCCCTGCAGGCGGAAGGTCACCCAATCGATGTTGGGACGGTCGGAGAAAACGTGACCGTGGAGGGAGTCGAGTGGAATCTGGTCGTTCCGGGGGCGCAACTCCGGCTTGGCGGCGAGGTTATCCTCGAAGTCGTGTCGTTCACCGATCCCTGCAAGACCATCAGGGGCTCGTTCCGCGACGGAAAATTCATCCGCATCGCGCAAAAGCTCCACCCAGGATGGAGCCGAGTCTACGCCAAGGTCCTCAAAGAGGGTCAAATCCACTTCGGAGACTCCGTCGAAGTGATCCCAGCCCCTGAATAAGACCGGTTCGCCGAAGCGCCGCCAGCGGCCCCGGTTTTGAATAGTAGAACTAATCCTCCCCTCACCGATTCCTCAGGGGCAATCGGCCTGATTCGTGACCCGGCGATCGGGGAGTTTTGGGACCCGCAGGACCCGGGTCAAAGCAAGTCACCTCAAGGAGTAAAGTCGTGGAGATCGGCGACACAATCGAGCTGGAAGAGACGGGCGCGGACGAAGGCACCGAACGCTCTTCCAATGCGTCGCGCTCCCGCCGAAAAAGTGGCAAGACCGGCGGCAAGGGACGCAGCGGGATACGAAGCGGCGATGGCGCCGCGAACACCCGAAGTACTGAGCAGGAGGTAGACCTCCTCGCTTCCGAGGGCAAAGTCCGAGATCTGGACCTCCGACGCCTTCTCAATGCCATGCGCGACATGAAGGACGGTGAGTTCGATGTAAGGCTCCCGATGGCAGAGGATCCACTGCTGGCGGAGATCGCCGACACCTTCAACGCTATCGCCAAGCTGAACGAACGGCTGTGCGACGAGATGAAGCGCGTCAGCACCACGATCGGACGCGAAGGCCAGATGAACGATCGCGCGTCGATCGGTCCGTCAATTGGCGGCTGGCGCTCCACCGTCGAATCGGTCAATACTCTCATCACCGACCTCGCTTCGCCCACGACCGAAGTAGCTCGCGTGCTGAGTGCAGTGGCCGAGGGTGACCTGAGTCAGAAGATGGTGCTGGAGATCGACGGCAAAGCGGTGCAGGGCGAGTTCCTCCGTATCGGCACTACCGTCAACACGATGGTCGACCAGCTCGGCTCATTCGCCAACGAAGTAACGCGTGTCGCGCGCGAGGTTGGTACGGAAGGAAAGCTGGGCGGACAAGCGGAGGTGCCTGGTGTCGCCGGCACCTGGAAGGATCTGACTGACAACGTCAACACGCTGGCGGGAAACCTCACGAGCCAGGTGAGAAACATCGCAGCGGTCACTACCGGCGTCGCCAAGGGAAATCTCTCCCAGAAAATCACGGTCGAAGCAAAAGGCGAGACACTCGAGCTCAAAAACACGATCAACACGATGGTCGATCAGCTGAGTGCGTTCGCTTCGGAAGTGACGCGCGTCGCGCGTGAAGTCGGTACGGAAGGAAAGCTCGGTGGCCAGGCGCAAGTCCCCGGTGTTGCAGGCACCTGGAAGGATCTGACCGACAACGTCAATGCAATGGCGTCGAATCTTACGGGTCAGATCAGAAACATTGCCGATGTCACCACCGCCGTCGCGAAGGGTGATCTATCGAGAAAGATCACCGTCGATGTGCAAGGCGAGATTCTCGAGCTCAAGAACACCGTGAACACGATGGTGGACCAACTGAGCAGATTCGCCGAGGAAGTGACTCGCGTCGCGCGCGAGGTAGGCACCGACGGAAAGCTCGGTGGACAGGCGCAGGTACCGAGAGTCGCCGGCACCTGGAAGGACCTTACCGACAACGTGAATTTCATGGCCAGCAACCTCACCGGTCAGGTGAGAAACATCGCCGACGTTACCACAGCCGTGGCGCGGGGAGATCTGTCTCGCAAGATCACCGCCGACGCGCGTGGAGAGATTCTCCAGCTGAAGAACACGATCAACACCATGGTCGACCAGCTCAGCGCATTTGCATCGGAAGTAACCCGTGTCGCGCGTGAAGTAGGGACCGACGGTAAACTGGGCGGACAAGCTGAAGTGCCTGGCGTCGGTGGAACGTGGAAGGATCTCACCGACAACGTGAATACCGTCGTCGGCAACTTGACCAGCCAGGTCAGAAATATTGCAGGAGTCACGACGGCGGTTGCAAAAGGCGACCTGTCGCAGAAGATCACTGCTGATGCGCGCGGTGAGATCCTCGAGCTGAAGAACACGGTCAATACGATGGTCGATCAGCTCAGTACCTTCGCGTCCGAGGTGACCCGTGTCGCGCGCGAAGTAGGAACGGAAGGACGACTCGGCGGTCAGGCAGAAGTGCCCGGAGTTGGCGGCACCTGGAAAGATCTGACCGACAACGTGAATGCAATGGCTGGCAGCCTCACCGGTCAGATCAGAAACATCGCGGACGTGACGACGGCGGTAGCGAAAGGAGATCTCTCCAGAAAAATCACCGTCGACGTGAAGGGGGAGATCCTGCAGCTGAAGGACACGATCAACACAATGGTCGACCAGCTCAGTGCCTTTGCCTCGGAAGTGACGCGCGTGGCGAAGGAAGTCGGTACGGAAGGAAAGTTGGGAGGACAGGCCGAGGTTCCTGGCGTTGCCGGCACGTGGAAGGATCTCACCGACAACGTGAATTTCATGGCGTCAAACCTGACTGGTCAGGTCCGAAACATCGCCGACGTCACCACCGCTGTCGCGAAAGGCGATCTCTCCAGAAAGATCACCGCGGAAGCCAAAGGCGAGATTCTGGAGCTGAAGAACACGATCAACATCATGGTCGATCAGCTCAGCGCCTTCGCTGCTGAAGTCACGCGCGTGGCGCGTGAGGTCGGTACGGAAGGAAAGCTCGGTGGTCAGGCCAGCGTTCCCGGAGTCGCGGGAACGTGGAAGGACCTCACCGACAACGTGAATACGCTGGCTGGCAATCTCACCGGTCAGGTGCGGAACATTGCCGCCGTTACGACGGCAGTCGCGCGTGGCGATCTGTCACAGAAGATTACCGTCGAAGCAAAGGGCGAGACGGCGGAGCTGAAAGACACCATCAACACGATGGTCGATCAGCTCGGCGCCTTCGCCGACGAAGTCACCCGCGTCGCAAAAGAAGTAGGAACCGAAGGCAAGCTCGGTGGACAGGCCAGTGTGCCTGGAGTCGGCGGTACGTGGAAAGATCTGACTGACAACGTCAACGCGATGGCATCGAACCTTACTGGACAGATCCGAAACATCGCGGACGTAACCACCGCAGTTGCCAGAGGGGACCTGTCGCGAAAGATCACGGTCGACGTGAAGGGAGAAATTCTCGAGCTCAAACAAACGATCAACACGATGGTGGACAGCTTGAGCGGCTTGGCGGGCGAAGTAACACGCGTCGCGCGCGAAGTCGGAACCGAGGGTCGACTCGGCGGGCAGGCGAACGTGCCTGGTGTCGCCGGAACGTGGAAGGATCTGACCGATAACGTGAATTTCATGGCGAGCAATCTCACCGGGCAGGTGAGAAATATTGCCGACGTCACTACGGCGGTCGCGAAGGGAGATCTCTCGCGCAAGATGACGGTCGACGTGAAGGGAGAGATTCTCGAGCTGAAAAATACGATCAACACAATGGTCGACCAACTGAGCACCTTCGCATCCGAAGTAACGCGTGTAGCAAAAGAAGTGGGAACGGAAGGAAAGCTCGGAGGCCAGGCCAACGTGCCGGGCATCAGTGGCACCTGGAAGGATCTCACCGACAACGTGAACGCGATGGCCTCGAGCCTCACGGGTCAGATCAGAAACATTGCCCTCGTCACGACGGCGGTTGCGAAAGGAGACCTCTCGCAGAAGATCACTGTCGAAGTGCGCGGCGAGATTCTCGAGCTGAAGAACACTGTCAACGCAATGGTGGACTCACTCCGCGTGTTCGCCGACGAAGTCATGCGCGTCGCCAAGGAAGTGGGTACGGAAGGAAAGCTTGGTGGTCAGGCTGAAGTGCCGGGGGCCGCTGGAGCATGGAGAGCGCTTACCGACAACGTGAACGCAATGGCGAACAGCCTCACTGTCCAGGTGCGTGCAATCGCCGACGTAGCGACAGCGGTGACGCGTGGAGATCTGAGCAGGCAGATCGCGGTCGAGGCGCAGGGAGAGCTCGACGAGCTCAAGAACAACCTGAACCAGATGATCGTGAACCTGAAGTCCACCACCGAGAAAAACTCGGAGCAGGACTGGTTGAAGACCAACCTCGCGAAGTTCTCGCGCATGATGCAGGGACAGAAGGATCTGGAGTCTGCATCGCAGCTCATTATGTCGGAGCTCACACCACTCGTGTCAGCGCATCATGGCGCGTTCTACATCATGGACGCGGAGAACCACGCGCCGGCGCTCAAGCTCATTGCTACCTACGCCTACAAGGAGCGGAAGCACGTCGGCAACCGGTTCCATCTGGGTGAGGGACTCGTTGGCCAGGCTGCGCTCGAGAAGAAGTCGATCCTTCTGACGAACGTTCCGGAAGACTACATCCGCATCACGTCGGGTCTGGGAGAAGCGCCACCGCGAAACATTATCGTGCTGCCAGTGCTATTCGAGGGGGAAGTAAAAGCAGTGATCGAGCTCGCATCGTTCCTGCCGTTCAGCCAGATCCATCAGCTCTTCCTCGATCAGTTGGCAGAGACTGTGGGTGTCGTGATCAACATGATCGCAGCCAACATGCGTACCGCGGAGCTACTCGAGCAGTCGCAGAGTCTGACACAGGAGCTTCAGGTTCAGTCCGAGGAGCTGCGGAAGCAGCAGGAGGAGCTCAAGAGGTCGAACGCCGAGCTCGAGGCGCAGGCGCAAACGCTGCGCACTTCCGAGGAGCTGCTCAAGGACCAGCAGGAGGAGCTGCAGCAGGTCAACGAGGAGCTCGAGGAAAAAGCATCACTCCTCGCCGAGCAGAACCGGAAGGTCGAGTCGAAGAACGAAGAAGTCGAAGCGGCGAGACTGGCGCTGGAGGAGAAGGCAGAGCAACTGGCGCTCAGCTCGAAGTACAAGTCGGAATTCCTCGCCAACATGTCGCACGAGCTGAGAACGCCGCTGAACAGTCTGCTGATCCTCGCCCGGCTGCTGAGCGAGAACAAGGAAGGAAATCTCTCAGGAAAGCAGGTGGAGTTCGCGCAGACAATTCTCACGTCGGGCAGCGACTTGCTCAATCTCATCAACGACGTGCTCGATCTGTCGAAGGTTGAGGCAGGCAAGATGGACGTCAATCCCACGGATGTTCGGGTTCCCGACATCAAGGACTTCGTGGAGCGCAACTTCAGTGCTATCGCCGAGCAGAAGGATCTCCAGTTCCACGTCGACGTCAACGCGGATCTGCCAGCGACGATCTACACCGATGGTGGTCGTCTGCAACAGATCCTCAAGAATCTGCTCTCGAACGCATTCAAGTTCACCGAGGAAGGAGAGGTCAGCCTCACGATTCGGCGCGCCGAAAAAGGAAGACGATTCCAGAATCCGGCGCTCGAGACCGCCTCGGAGGTTATCGCGTTAGCGGTCACGGACACCGGGATCGGAATCGCGAAAGACAAGCAGCGTCTGATCTTCGAGGCATTCCAGCAGGCAGACGGCACCACGAATCGCAGGTATGGTGGAACGGGTCTCGGTCTCTCGATCAGCCGCGAGATTGCGCGACTGCTAGGTGGTGAGATCAGAGTAGAGAGCACCGAGAACCAGGGCAGCACGTTTACGCTTTTCCTGCCTTCCCGATATGCGCCGCGCCAGGAGGGTCCCGACCGCGATCCGATCGATTACACGGATAGAACGCCCTCTCCTCGCAACACTCAGGCATCCGCGCGGCCGGCGCCGGTGAGAGCGCCGATCCGTCGCGATCAGCGACGACGACCAACTGGTGACGCTCTGCAATATCGGCCCGAGCGTCGCGCGATGCCGCAAACGGCAATTGCCGACGACAGAGAGCAGATCGACGAGGGTGATCGAACCGTCCTCGTCATCGAGAACGACCAGAACTTCGCGAAAGTTCTCCTCGACATGGCTCGTGACAAGGGATACAAGGGCGTCGTGGAGCTCGATGGTGAAGCGGGGCTGAGGGCGGCGCGCGAGGTCCGACCCGATGCAATCACGCTCGACATCGACATGCCGGGCATGGATGGTTTGGAGGTCCTCGATCGGCTCAAGCGTGATCCGGAAACGAGGCACGTACCGGTTCACATCATCTCGGGTGTCGAGCAGAAGCGGGCGGGTCTGAGGGCGGGCGCGATCGCGTACCTCGAAAAGCCGGTGAGCAAGGAAGCTCTCGACACCGCGTTCGCGCGCATCTCGACCTTCATCGACACGGTTCCAAAACGGCTGCTCGTCGTCGAAGACAATGAGGAGCAGCGGCAGAGCATCGTCGAGCTGATCGCCCACGAAGATGTAGACATCACGGCTGTTCCTTCGGCTGAGGAGGCGCTGGCGAAGCTGCAAGAGAAACACTTCGACTGCATGGTACTCGATCTCGGTCTCCACGCTGGCGACATGAGCGGTTTCGATCTGCTCGAGAGAGTGAAGTCGGATCCTGACAATCATGATCTGCCGATCATCATCTACACGGGTAAGGAGCTGAGCCCGGAGGACGAGACGAAGGTAAAGAAGTACGCCGAGACGATCATCGTGAAGGACGTTAAGTCACCCGAGCGCCTGCTCGACGAGACAGCGCTCTTCCTCCATCGAGTCGAAGCGAAGCTTCCCGAGCAAAAGCGAAAGATGCTCGAGCACTTGCACGACGCCGATTCGGTGGTCGCCGGGAAAAGCATCCTCGTCGTCGATGACGACGTCCGCAACATCTTCTCGCTGACGAGCATGCTCGAGGACCACGGCATGATCGTGCGCTTCGCCGAGAACGGTAAGCAGGCAATCGAGCAGCTGAATAAAGATCCGAACGTCGACGTGATTCTCATGGACGTCATGATGCCCGAGATGGATGGGTACGAGACGACGAAGGCAATACGCGCGATGGATCAGTTCAAGACGCTGCCGATCATCGCGCTCACCGCGAAAGCGATGAAGGGTGATCGGGAGAAGTGCATCGCGGCGGGCGCGTCCGACTATATTACCAAGCCCGTCGATACCGAGCAGCTGTTATCACTGCTGCGAGTATGGCTGTACAGGTAGCAGATCAGCCTGTCGCTGAAGGAGAGCCAGAACAGCAGGCTTTCAAGCCCGATCTCGAACGAATCGAGATCGAGCTGCTGCTGGAGGGAATCTTCCGCCACTACGGCTTCGATTTCCGGGCCTACGCCTACGCGTCGATTCGCCGGCGGCTCTGGAAGCGCATCGAGGAGGAAGGACTCAGCAGCATAAGCGCGCTGCAGGAGAGAGTGCTTCACGAGCCGCCAATGATGGAGAAGCTGCTGCTGGATCTCTCCATCAACGTCACGGCGATGTTCCGTGATCCGAGCTTCTACGTCACTTTCCGCGAGCACGTTGTCCCGCTGCTTCGTACCTACCCGTTCATTCGAATCTGGCACGCCGGCTGTTCGACGGGCGAAGAGGTCTACTCGATGGCAATTCTGCTGCGCGAGGAAGATCTCTACGATCGGTCCCGCATCTACGCAACGGACATAAACGAGGTGGTGCTGCAGAGAGCGAAGGCGGGAATATTCCCAATCGAGCGGATGCAGGAGTACACCGACAACTATATCCGCGCGGGCGGCAAGAGGTCGTTCTCCGAGTACTACACTGCAAAGTACGGCGGGGCGCTATTCGATCAGTCACTGACGAAGAACGTGGTGTTCTCGCAGCACAACCTGGTTACGGACCGCTCGTTCAGCGAATTCAACGTTATCCTTTGCCGCAACGTTCTCATCTACTTCGACAAGACGCTCCAGTCGAAGGTGCACGGTTTGTTCTACGAGAGCCTGCCGATGTTCGGAGTGCTGGTGCTCGGCAGCAAGGAGTCGCTGCGGTTCATGGCCCACGAAGATTGCTATGAGCAGATAGCGCCCCCCGAAAAAATTTTCCGAAAGGTGAAATAGCCGTGGCATACTCGGTCATCGTGATGGGCACGTCGTGGGGAGGCTTGTCGGCGATGACGAGGCTCCTCGCCGGCCTTCCGAAGGCCTTTTCCATTCCCATCGTGGTGGTGCAGCATCGCGGCAAGGATTCCGAGAAGCTGCTCGGCCAACTCCTTCAGGACGCGACCGATCTTCACGTTTGCGAGATCGAGGACAAAGACGTGCTGTGCCCAGGGACGGTGCACCTCGCACCGGCTAACTATCACGTCATGCTTGAACCGGGTTACGCGTCGCTCACGATCGAGGAGCCCGTGAGGTTCAGCCGGCCATCTATCGATGTGACATTCACATCGGCCGGCGACACCTATGGGACTGCAGCGATTGGTGTCGTGCTCACGGGCGCGAACGAGGACGGTGCCCGCGGGCTGGCGCACATTGTGAAGCGAGGTGGACGCGCGCTTGTACAGGATCCGAAAACCGCTGAGATTCCGATAATGCCGGAAGCGGCGATCAGAGCCGCGCCTACTGCGGAGATAGTTCCGCTCAGCAAACTGGCGCCTCGACTGATCGAGCTTAGTCGAGAAGGCGCGAAAGCGAAGCGTGGCAGGAGAGCGAAGGTATGAATAACGATCGCGCGAAGAGCGCGATGACGGGCAACGGCGCCACCACCGGCGCGAAGACGGACGATCGTGCCAACATCCTCCTGGTGGACGATCGTGCGGAGAATCTGCTGGCGCTCGAGGCGATCCTGGAACCGTTGGGGCAGGTTCTCGTTCGCGCGAATTCAGGGCCCCAGGCGCTGAAGCAGGTACTGATACTCGATTTCGCGGCGATTCTTCTCGACGTGCAGATGCCGGGCATGAACGGCTTCGAGTGCGCCGAGATAATCAAGTCGCGTGAAAAGTCACGCACGATCCCGATCATTTTCCTGAGCGCCATCAACAAAGAGGAAGCATACGTCTTCAAGGGCTACTCGATGGGCGCGGTGGATTACGTGTTCAAGCCATTCAACGCCGACGTGCTCAGATCGAAGGTTGCGGTTTTCGTCGATCTCTACCGCAAGCAGCGCGAGCTGCAACACCAGGCCGAGCTGTTGCGCGAAGCCGAGAAGCGTGAGCTGGAGCTGGAGCATCGCACGTCGCTGCTGGAGGCCGAGGCGCGATCAGCGGCCAAGTTGTCGCAGATGAACGACGAGCTGCATCGCCGTCAGGTCGCCCTCGAGCAGGCGATGGGCGCGCGGAATCGCTTCTATGCCTCGATGAGCCACGAGCTGCGCACTCCGATCAACGCGGTGATCGGTTACAGCACTCTCATGCTCGACAACATCTACGGATCGCTCAACGCCAAGCAGAAAGAAGGACTTCAGCGCACGCTGAAGGCAGCGCGGCATTTGTTGGAGTTGGTAAACGATGTTCTCGATCTGTCCAAGATCGAAGCGGGCAAGATCGAGCTCTCGCTGCAGCCAGTGATGTTCCCGGCGCTGATCGAGGATTTGTTCGTCACCGTGCGCCCGTTGGCAGACGAGTACGGCTCGACGCTCGCCCTCGACATGGATGGCGAGCCGTTCACCATCGTGAGCGATCCTCGGCGCGTGCGCCAGATCCTGCTCAATCTGCTTTCCAACGCCATCAAGTTCGGTGAGGGCAAGCCCATCCGTGTCTCGTGCAAACAGAACGAGGACAAGGGTGTACAACTGGAAGTAATCGATCAGGGAGTTGGAATAGCGCCCGACGACATGCCGCGGATCTTCGAGGAATTTGTGCAGGTCACCGAATCGAAGCAGCCAGGCACCGGTCTGGGACTGCCGATCTCGAGGCGACTGGCACAGCTGCTGGACGGGTCGTTGACAGCGTGTTCGACGCCTGGACAGGGGAGCACTTTTCGTCTCACCCTGCCGGCCTCTTTAGAGGACGATTTGGCGCCAACGGCCGAGTTAGCTGCTGCCACGGTGGCCTAACTACATCCTTTTATTGGCATGCAGCCTGCCCATCTATGGTAGAACCGTCGCGTTGCGCGGGGGTCATATCTGGAGGCTTTAAAATGTACAAAAAGTTACTAATCCTTCCGGCCGCGTTCCTCGCCTTCGCTTGCGGGGGAAACGACAAAAAGGTCGATGATGCTTTGAATGCCGATCTTTCGACGGCCGCTCAGGCGCGACCCTACACTCCGCTCGACAGCATTACCGCTGCAGAGCGTGCAGGGCTCGCAACCACGACGCAGCCAGCTGCCTTGAGAAGCACGGCGACAGCGCCGCGGACGACTGTCCGCAGAACGTCGACCGCGCGTCGCACCAGTTCGCGCTCGTCCGGCAGCTATTCTTCGGCGCCGGTTTATAGCGCGCCGGCTCCTCAGCCGACAGTCGTCAAGCACACCAAGCGTGACGCCGCGATCGGCGCTGGCGCTGGTGCAGTGATCGGCGCAGTCACCAGCAGGAACAAGGTGAAGGGCGCGATCATCGGCGGCGCAGCCGGAGCAATTCTCGGCGGAATCATCGGAAACAACGTCGACAAAACCAAGAAGTACTAGCAGGTCTGGTTAGCGCCCCGCACTCATGAGTGCGGGGCGCTTTTTACTGCAACTGAACGGGTGCGAGGCGTCAGTAGCATAGTTGCGAGTCGGGAGTTCAGAACGTCCTGACTTCACCGGTGCCATGACAGTACAAGCAGTTGGTTGTGCTCTGGCAGGCGGGTAGATAAGTCAGGGCGTAGTGAACTAATAACTGGCATCTCTGCCACTGACACCTCGCACCTGTTCAGTTGCAGGTTGAATTAATTGTTCCGCTTGTGTTGCAGGTACTGGAGGTTTAGGATCAAGCCCGCATGACTTCGGAAACAAAATCGGCTGTGTCAAAGAATGGGTCCCCGCTTCGCGCTCTGTGCGTAGCGCGCCATTGTTTTTTGAGCGAACACATTGCCCGCTATTTCGCCCACATGGGGATCGAGACCACCAATGTGGTCGGGCTCGATTCGGCGGTGCAGGCTGCCGGCGAGATGTCGCCCGACGTCGTGATCTGCGATTACGATGTGCTGGCGACGATTCCTCTCGACAAATGGGAGAACGACGCGCTGCTCTCTACAACGCCGGTCATCGCGGTAAGCCTCACGCGGCACGCGGAGGAGCTCCACCTGCTCGACGTGAACGGTATTGCCGGCTTCCTTTACTTACCGACGCTGGAGGAGGCGCCAGCGCTCAAGATTCTGCAAGCAGCAGCGTCACGTCCGAAGTACTCCCTCGGCTATCGCGCCGTCGCGCCCAGGACGGTAGAGCGCAGTTAAATTTAGAAGCATGAGCTCCGACCCGATCACGGGCGTCTTCAACGACGGATACATAAGCGAGGCGTACGAAGCCTACCGGCGCGATCCGGATTCGGTCGATGAATCCTGGCGTCAGTTTTTCCGATTTGCCGAGAGTCTGGGTGGCGCTGCGCGACCAGCGGCGCCCGGTGAAATACCTTCAGCGGGGCAACTTGATCCCGCTTTTCTTCGCGATGTGGCCGCTGCGGCTGAGCTGGTTGATGCAATTCGCAGCTACGGTCACCTGGCCGTTTCACTCGATCCGCTTGGCACACCGCCCGAAGGAACCCCCGAGCTTACGCCCGAATTCCACGGCTTGAGCGAGGAGCGTCTCGCCACGATTCCCGGCGTCGTCCTTGGGGCGTCGGCTGGAACTGCTGCTGATGTCGTGGCGCGTCTCCGCGCACTCTACTCGTCACGAATCGGATTCGAGATTTCCCACCTTGGCAAAATCGAAGAGCGTGAGTGGCTTCGCGAGCAGATCGAAAGCGGACGAATGAGCGCGCCGCTCGGCGCTGAAGAGAAGAAGTCGATACTCCAGCGACTGACGGAGGTGGATGGCCTCGAACGATTCCTCGGTCGAGCGTATCAGGGCTATAAACGGTTTTCGATCGAAGGCATCGATATCCTCGTTCCGATGCTGGACGTCGCCATCGAATCCGCCGCCGCGCACGGCGCGCGCGAAGTCAATCTGGCGATGGCGCACCGGGGGCGGATCAACGTCCTGGCTCACACTCTGAGCAAGCCGTACGCGACGATCTTCGAAGAGTTCGAAGGAAAGCACGCCGCGACCAATGCGGTGAGCGAGACTGGCGATGTGAAGTATCACCTGGGCGCATCAGGAAAGCGGCAGGTGTCCAGTGGTGGCGAGCTCGAGGTGATTCTGATTCCGAACCCGAGCCATCTCGAGGTAGTGAATCCAGTGCTGCAGGGAGTCGCCCGCGCTCGCCAGGTGATCGCTGGGAACGGCCACCGCGACGAAGCCGCCGTGCTGCCGATCTGCGTGCATGGCGATGCTGCTTTCCCCGGTGAAGGCGTGGTGGCCGAGACGTTCAATCTCTCGGGGCTGACCGGCTTCCGCACCGGCGGAACACTGCACGTCATTCTCAATAATCAGGTTGGATTCACCACCGATCCGATCGATGCGCGGTCGACGCGCTACGCCAGCGATCTCGCCAAGGGCTTCGAGGTTCCGATCGTTCACGTCAACGCCGACGATGCAGAGTCGTGCGTCCAGGTCGTCCGCCTGGCGATCGAATATCGCGCGAAGTTTGGCAAGGATTTCCTGATCGACGTAGTTGGGTATCGCCGTCACGGACACAACGAGACGGACGAGCCCGCGTTCACTCAGCCGATGCTTTACAAGAAGATTCGGGCGCATCCTTCGCCGCGCGAAGTGTGGGGAGATCGTCTTGTCGCCGAAGGAATCGTCACGGCCGAACAGGTCAAGCAGATCGAGGCCGAGGCGGCGGCGAATTTCGATCGAATTCAGACGGCGATGAAAGCCGGTGAGATCCATCCCCCCGAGTACAATCCCGCCAAAGAAGCGGAAGCGGATCAATCAGGCGCAGGCAGTGGGGACACGGCGGTCAATGCTGACCGGCTGCGAGAGCTGAACGACAGTTTGCTCAAGTGGCCGTCGACTCTGAAGGCGAATCCGCGTCTGGCCAAAACTCTGGCTCGTCGCGCCGACGCAATGGGTGATGCCGGCGGAATTGACTGGGGGCACGCCGAAGCGCTGGCGTTTGCGTCACTGCTCACCGAGGGTACGTCGGTGCGGCTCACCGGCCAGGACACGGAACGCGCGACTTTTTCGCACCGACAGGCGGTGCTCCACGATTCGGAGTCCGGAGAGATTTACATTCCGCTCCAACACGTCGCCGACGGTTCGTCAAACAGCAGACTCGAGGTCTACAACAGTCCGCTCTCCGAGATGGCGGTGCTCGGCTTCGAGTATGGCTACAGCACTGCTGCCGAGGACACCCTGGTGCTTTGGGAGGCGCAGTACGGTGATTTCGTGAACGTCGCACAGCCGATCATCGACCAGTTCATCGCCGCTGATCGCGCGAAGTGGGGCCAGGACTCGGGGATCGTGCTGTTGCTGCCTCACGGTTACGAAGGACAGGGCCCCGAACACTCGAGCGCGCGACTCGAGAGATTTCTGCAGTTGTGCGCCGAGGGGAATCAGCGAGTGGCGTATCCGTCTACACCGGGGCAGTACTTCCACATTCTGAGACGTCAGGCGCAGCTGTACGAGAGACGCCCGCTGATTCTAATGCAGCCCAAGAGTCTGCTTCGTTTGCCAGAGGCCGCATCGAGACTCAGCGACCTGGCAAGTGGAAGTTTCCGCCAGGTAATCGACGATCACGCCGCGTCGCAGAATCGTGGCTCAATCACGCGCCTCGTTTTTTGCACCGGAAAGATCTATTACGATCTGGCAGTAAAACGCGCCGCGCATGTCGCGTTGGTCAGAGTCGAAGAGCTCTATCCGTGGCCGGACAACCAGATCGCGCAGATCGTCGATCTCTATCCGGCGATCGAGGAAGTGGTCTGGGCGCAGGAAGAGCCGAAGAATCAGGGAGCGTGGTCGTACGTCTCACCACGGCTTCGCATGTCGACCGGTAACGCGCTTCCGACGCGCTACGTCGGTCGCCCGGATCGGTCGAGTCCGGCGGAGGGTTACGCCGAGGCGCACAAGAAGGAGCAGGAGCGCATCGTCACCGAAGTGAATGCGCCGGTGCAGCAGCTGACGGGGACGAAGCGCCGCAGCGTGGCGTTCAAGACCTGAGCGTCGCCGTCAAGCAAAATGAATAGAGTGGTTGTTTTCGCTGCTATCGCTGCGAGTATTGCGATACCGCGTTCTGGTTGCTCTCAAGCGCTCTTCAATGTTGACCCGCCCTCGAACGATCTCACGGAATACGTCGGTCCGGAGCCCATGCGCGTTCTCTGGATTGCCGCGCATCCCGACGACGAGGATACGAACCTGATCTCATGGCTGGCTCGGGGGAGGAACGTTGAAACTGCCTACCTGTCGCTGACGCGCGGGGACGGTGGGCAGAATCTCATTGGCAATGAGTTGGGCGAAGCGCTTGGCGTTATCCGCACGGAGGAATTGCTCGCGGCTCGGCGCATCGACGGCGCACATCAGTATTTCGGACGCGCATACGATTTTGGTTTTTCAAAAACGGCGGATGAGACGCGAAAGCATTGGCCTCAGGATTCACTTCTGCGAGACGTGATTACGGTGATACGAGCGTTCAGACCGCACATTGTGGCGACGACGTTTTCGGGAACACCACGTGACGGTCACGGCCAGCATCAGATATCCGCGATTGTAGCACGCGACGCGTACAATCTGGCGGCGGATACCGTCCGCTTCCCGGTCGACGAGTTCGGCGCGCCGTGGACTCCGCTAAAGTTTTATCGACTCGCCTTTTTTTCACCGCAGGAGCGAACCCTCGCGATCAACGTCGGCGAGTACAATCCGTATCTCGGTCTTTCATTGCAGGAGATAGCCGCCAACAGCCGCTCCCAACACAAGTCGCAGGGCTTCGGCACCCTAATTCGCAAGGGAGTAGTCTGGGACTATCTAACGCGCGAGGATTCGCGCGTCCCCGCGCCTCCGGCCAAAGAGGAGGCGTCGATCTTTGCGGGAATCGACACGGCGGGCAAGGCAGTCGTGCGTGATTTCCGCACCACCCCGCCGGAGCTCCCTCTTCCGATCGAGTTCGAGGCAGTCGCCGACCGGCAGGCAGTTGCGCTCGGAGATTCCGCCAAAATCAGTCTCGCGATCTTCAATCGAGGGCGATTGCCGATTCAAATTCCGGGCATCAAAATTGACGGGAAACCGCGAATCGTACTCCCAGACTCTACCTACAGGTGGACGCAGTGGTACGTCGGGCGCGAGATATCCCAGCCGTGGTGGCTGGCGACTCCGAGAAGCGGCGATCTGTTCGCGCCGAAGCTCTCCGGAATCTCGGAGGATGCACGGGAGCTACGTCGAGGCGCGCACATTCTCGTGGGCTCGAGCGCGACAAGTCTCCTTTATTTGCATGCTCCGATCGTTTTCCACTACGTCGATCGCGTGCGGGGCGATGTTCAGCGCCCGCTCATCATTGCGCCCGCAATCTCGATCGCACTCGATCAGGCGGTGACGATGGCGCGATCCAATGGGCCGTTAAATCAGCTGCTCAAGACCACGCTACGCTCGGCACTGAGCGATTCGAGCGCAGTGACTGTTACTCTTTCGCTGCCGCGCGGCCTGACGGCCGACTCTGTGTCGCGCACGGTCGTAATGGCGCCTGGTTCCACTCGCACTCTCACTTTCAGGGTGAGAGGTGCTCTGCCACGAGGCACTCACGAGATCGCTGCGACGGCCACTGCCAAAGGCAAATCATATCGGTCCGGTTACATCCCGATCGAGTACCCGCACATTAATCCGCAGCGCATCTATCGTCCGTCGACGCTCACGATCAACGCCGTCGACGTCGTGTTGCCTCCGCGTCTCAACGTCGCCTACATACCGGGCGTTGGTGACAACGTCGCGCCCGTGCTACGACAGTTTGTGCCGCTCACGGTCATCGACGCTGATGACCTTCCGCAAACTGACCTGAGCCGATTCACCGCGATCGTCGTCGGACCACGCGCCTACCAGGCGAGTCAGACGCTGCAGGACAACAACGATTACCTGCTGGCGTACGTGCGCAACGGTGGTCGTCTCGTCGTCCAGTATGGACAGGCGGAGATGCAGCGTCCGGGCATCATGCCTTATCCGATTACGCTACAGCAGCGTGCGGAGCGCGTAACCGACGAGAATGCCCCGGTGACGTTCACCGATCCGGAGTCACCGCTGCTGAACTCGCCCAACCGTATCACCCAGGACGACTTCAAAGGGTGGGTGCAGGAACGCGCGACCTACATGCCTTCGACGTTTGATTCACGCTACCGTACGATGCTGGCGATGAACGATCCCGGCGAGCAACCAAATCGAGCGGCGATTCTGGCAGCGTCGTACGGACGCGGCACTTACATCTACGTGCCGCTGGCGCTCTTCAGGCAGCTACCGGCCGGAGTCCCTGGCAGCGCGCGCATCTTCGCCAACCTCCTCGGCGGCAATACCATTCGATGAAGCTTCGCTCACGTCAGCCTTCTCCCGCCGCTTAGAGTGAAGCTTCGCCCGGCGGTAAAGTATTCGCGAGGGCTTGAAGCTTCGCTCACGTCAGCCTTCCTCCCGCCGCTTAGAGTGAAGCTTCGCCCGGCGGTAAAGTATTCGCGAGGGCTAGAGTGAGACGCGCGCGGTGGCTCGCTGCCGTCGTGGCGGTCGTCATATCCGCGTGTAGCTCGGACAATAGAAAGGTACTGATCGTTTATTCCCCACATGGGAAGGAGCTGCTCGAGTACCTGGAAAAGGGATTCGAGAAAGCACATCCCGACGTCGACGTGCAATGGGTCGACATGGGATCGCAGGAAGTGCTGGAGCGAGTGCGCGCCGAGAAACCGAATCCGCAGGCTGACGTGTGGTTTGGAGCGCCGGCCGAGGCGTTCGATCGCGCGACGAAGGAGAATCTGCTGCAGCCCTACAAGCCGACCTGGGCAGCGGCGATCGATCCCGAGGGTCGTGATGCGCACGACTACTGGTACGGGACGTATCTCACTCCCGAAGTAATCGGCTATAATCGCGACGCGGTGAAGGACGCCGACGCGCCGAAGGATTGGGACGATCTCGTAGATCCCAAGTGGAAGGGGAAGATCGTGATTCGGGATCCGATTGCGTCCGGTACGATGCGGGCGATCTTCGGCGCAATCATGACCCGCTCGATTGCGCAAACGGGCAAACCGGATGCAGGCTATGAGTGGCTTCGGAAGCTGGATGCGAATACGCGGGAGTACACTCTGAATCCGACGATTCTTTACCAGAAGCTCGGTCGGCAGGAAGGCCTGGTCACCATGTGGGACATGCCCGACTTCGCTACGCTGGAGCAGAGAACACGAATTCCGATCAAGTGGGTCATTCCGACGAGCGGGACACCGCTGCTGGTGGATGGAATCGGCATCGTCCGTGGCACCAGGCATCCTAAAGAAGCGGAAGAGTATTACGAGTACGTTACGACGCCCGAGGCGATGATTGCGGCGGCGGATTCGTTTCTTCGCATTCCAGCACGAAAGGATATTCCCGTGT
>WNGI01001172.1_pt1 | contig 22693 bp, 25 predicted proteins | sample 5400621 | NCBI WGS metagenome assembly WNGI01 (sample SAMN13153374, study PRJNA577476) | soil metagenome | isolation source: 20 cm soil or saprolite under Garry oak tree replicate 1 | place: USA:California | collected 2016-06-15
TGGACGGGCAACCGGGGCATCCTTCACTCCGGCCACGAGATCGTCCGCTTCCACGCAAGCGACCTCTGGATCACCTGTGCGCTCGAGTTCCGAGGGCGCTGGCATGAGCAATGGCAGCCGCATCACTACACGTTCCTGTATTTCCACGACGAAGCGGTCTCCTTCGCTGCCGGACATCGCCCGTGCGCGGAATGCCGGCGAGATAGCTACAACGCCTATCGCGCGGCCTGGGCCGAGGGGCTCGGGGTCGATGTGCCCTCGGCGAAGATGATGAACCGGCAATTGCATGGCGAGCGGATCGTTCGCGGGACCCACCGCCGACGTCTTCACCGGCTGCCTTGGGCCGACCTGCCTGACGGCACCTTCGTTCTGCTCGACACGTCCCCCACCGTCGTCATCGGTGACCAACTGACAGAGTGGACGCGCGAGGGATACCGAGGCCTCAGGGCTCGGCCAATAAAGGGGACCGTAGACGTCATCACGCCGCCCTCGACCCTTGCCGCGTTACGCGGCGGCTACCGGCTCCAGATCGATGCTTCTGCGCGTGGGTGAGCCAGCGAGTCACGCAGTGCGAACGGTGATCCTGCTTCGGCACGGGAAGTCGAGCTGGTCGGATTCGACACTTGCCGACATCGACCGCCCGCTCGCGCCGCGAGGCGAACGCGCGTCGAGGAAGCTTGCCAAGTACATCCGGCGGAAGAAGATCCAGCCCGCGCTTGTCCTCTGCTCACCCTCACTTCGCACCCGCCAGACGCTCAAGGCGGTCGAGGCTTCACTCGGAAAGCGCTGCGCGGTCGAGGTCGTGCCGCAGCTCTACGCTGCCTCGGAACAGGAACTGCTCGAACGGCTGCAGGCTCTTCCCGAGTCCGTCAGTTCGGTGATGCTCGTCGGCCACAACCCGGGCCTACACAGCCTCGCGCTTGTTCTCGCTTCGCGGGGCGCTGACCTACCGCAGCTCGAGGAGAAGTTCCCGACCGGTGCGCTTGCCACGCTCGTCGTCCGCAGCGAAAGCTGGACGGCTCTAGGCCCTGGCGAGGCAGAGCTCGTCGATTACGTTGTACCCAGGCAGCTGGGCTGAGCTCCACCGACCCACGGGCGAGGAGGTGCGTGTGACGACCGACAAATCGGGGCGCACGAGTGCCGGCATCCTGCTCTGGCGCAGCCGGAACAGCCGCCTCGAGGTGCTCCTGGCCCATCAGGGCGGACCTTTCTGGGTCAAGAAGGACATCGGTCACTGGACGATCCCCAAGGGCGAGGTTGAGCCCGGTGAGGAGTTCGTGGGCGCGGCGGACGAGCGCAGCACGGATGCACGCTCTGATGCAGACGCGTATCTGGAATCGCAATTGTGAAAAACGCCGCTTCAAGGCTTTGCTGGAGTCACGTTCGGCGTTCTGGCTGCGACGCGGCTTGGGATCTGATATTCGCGCGTGCGCATGTAACGGAATCCGCTCTAGGAGCGGGCTTTCTCTAGCTCGTCGGAGCTTGACGCAATCAGACGCAGTCGCGCGCCAAGGTCATTGTCGCCTTTCCGCCAAAACGCGACCATCGGTGGCTAGTCGAGCGCGCTGTGACCATCGGCCCCATTCGAGGCTCAACTACAAGGCGCCGATCGAGCTTGCGCAACGACCTGGCAGGATGGACAAGCCCTACGAAGATCACGTGGCCTGAAATGTCGGGCGGCCAGGGGTCCAGGCCAGCGTCGCCATCAGTCTCGCTGCGCGCGTGTTTGCTGGCTCGGAGGGTTCGCGCGTCTCTTTTCAGGATGCGGTGGCGGTCGCCGCCCGGGTGTGGGGTGCTCGACTGGCTGCTTCGTACTTCAGTGTCTCGTGGGTTCCGTCGCAGAACGGTTTCGTTCCGGAGCCGCCGCAGCGGCAAAGGAAGATTGTCGTCTGTTCCATGAGGTCGTATTCCTTTCCGTCGGCGTCGACGACTCTCGCTGGCCCCTCGATCATGTAGGGGCCGTTGTCCGTGGGTGTGATCTTGACCTTGGTCATGGGTTCCTCCTCGTCTGTGCCTTGGGTGGGGCAGGCTGGCCGGCTACCGGCCGGGTGGCGGTCCTGGCGGTCCGAGGATCTCCATCCCGTGCTTGGCGCCGACAGGGAGGAGCCGCGCCATGTCCGGCGGGGCGTCGAGCGGCGGTGGCAGAACGCGTTCGAGGGCGGGCTCACCGATCTCTCGCAGGAATCCTTCGAACAGAAACGGTTGGAAGCCGACCAACGCTTTGCCTCCGGCGGGGCCTGCGATGAACGTGTGCGGAACCCCTTTGGGCCCGAAGGCAAATCCGCCGGCGGGGAGGGTCAACTGAGCGTCGCCGACGTGGAATGTGAACTCTCCGTCGAGGACGTAGAACCACTCATCCTCGTCGGGATGGACGTGCCAGGGGGAGCCTTCGCCGGCGCGCACCACGATCTCGAGGAGACCGTACTGCCCGCCGGTCTCTTCCCCGCCAATCTTGATCGTCTCGAGCATGCCGAGAAGGTAGAACGCTTCGCCTTCCTCCGTACCGAGCCCGTACCCGAGCTTTGCTTGCTCTGAAGCTGCGACGGTCATCTCCGCTCCTTTTCTTTGTCTGATATGATCCGCAACTGTCGATGAGAGAACAGTTGCAGAGAGGACAATCGCAGAAGGAACGATCTCTGTCAAGTCCCTCGCCCGAGCGGCTGCGGGCCTGGCGGCTCTACTTCGAGAGCGCGCTCGCACTTCTCGACGTGCTCGACAGCGAACTCGAGCGCGAGGCCGGCATCCCGCTGCGCTGGTACGACGTCCTCGTCCAGCTCGAAGAATCACCCGAAGGCATCGCGATGAACGCGCTCGCCGAGCGAATCCTCTACAGCAAGAGCGGCTTCACCCGTGTCGTCGACCGGATGGAAGAGGCAGGGCTCGTCCGCCGCGTTCGCCCGCAACACGACCGGCGCTCGATCCTCATCGTTCTCACCAAAAAAGGCAGCGACACGATGGAAAATGCCCGCCGCTACCACCGAGACGGAATCGAACGACACTTCTCGCAACACCTCTCCGAGCACGAGATCAAAACCCTTACCCGCGCCCTCGAAAAGATCAGCACCCACGCCCGCCCACTACGCCCCGGCCGCATCCGCGGCTAGCACCAACCAGGCCTATCCGACTCGACCCGACCTGCAGGCCGCAGGCCGGACATCAGCCCCAGCTCGCCACCCTGAACGCGAACGGCGCGAGCCAGGCTTCGGAAACCCATAAGCGCCCAGTGCTCGCGCGTTCGTCCTGTCCGCCGGGGCGTGGCCGTACTAGTTGTCGCAGTTGAGCCGAAAAAGACGACACGGGGCCTGAAGCCCGCTCCGTGGGGCGGCTTCGCCTACACGCGCACGCATCAGGTCCCAAGCCGCCTCGCAACCAGAGCCCCAACGGTGACTCCGGTAAAGCCTTGAAGCGGCGCCTTGCAAAGACGGTGATCCATTTGGCGGCACGCGGCTAGCCCTCTAGATCGGCGGAAGGGCGCCGGCGGCACCCAGCTACCCTGATCTGCGGATGGATCGCCCGGCGCAAGAGAGTTGGAGTTCCGGATCGCTCGGCGAACTGCGTGCCCCGCCCTGACCCCGTGGTCGCTCCGATGGCAGCGCAGACAGGTGGCGGCCTGCGCCCACGCTTGGCGCTCGCTCGCATCGTCGCCGCGTCCTCGAGCTGCTGGGAGAGCGTTCGGTGACCGTGATCCCGATGGTGATCGAGCAGGACTCGCGCGGGGAGCGCGCCTTCGACATCTACTCGCGCCTGCTCAAGGACCGGATCATCTTCCTCGGCACACCGATCGACGACCAGATCGCAAACCTGGTCGTGGCCGAGCTCCTGCACCTCGAGTCAGAGGCGCCGGACACCGACATCTCGATCTACATCAACTCGCCCGGCGGCTCGGTTTACGCCGGGCTCACGATCTACGACGCGATGCAGTTCGTCAGGCCCGAGATCCAGACGACCTGTGTCGGGATCGCGATGTCGATGGGCGCCCTGCTCCTCGCCGGCGGCACCAAGGGGAAGCGGACGGCGCTTCCAAACGCGAAGACCCTGCTCCACCAGCTCTCCGGCGGTTTCGAAGGGCAGGCAACCGATATCGAGATCCAGGCGCGCGAAGTAATCAGCGTCAAACGGCGCCTGGAAGAGATCATCGCCGAGCACTCGGGCCAGCCGCTCGAGCGGGTCTCGAAGGACATGGAACGCGACTACTTCATGACGCCGGAAGAGGCGCGCGAGTACGGGATCATCGACCGAGTGATCGCGCATCACTGAGGTCTCCCGAGCCGGCCGAACCCCCACCCAACGGGCTCCGCAGAGCGCCGGCCGCGGCAAGCAGTAGTTCGCTCCGCTCGTGTCGAAGTGCGCAGTTGTCGCACTTTGGCGGAAAGGCGACAACGACCTCGGGGTCGTCCTGCCGGCCGACGTTTCGATGTTGGCGCGGGTGCGATGGGGTTGCACCGCGATTTGGTTGCCCCTGCCCGCGGTGTCTAACGCCGGGCGACGATCTCGAGCGTTCGTGGCTCGAAGCTGTCGAGTACCTCGCTTAGCCGTGCCACCCGTTCCTGGTATCCGGCGAGGGCACGCCAATTCCTGACGGCCGCCATGTTCGCCCATGGGCCGAAGCTGATGAACGCCTGCGGATTGTCCAGGTCGCGGAGAAGTAGCGCGGGAGCTTCGAGTCCTTCGCGATGGCTCCAATCGACCCACTCGCTCCAACGCTTGACGAACTCGTCCTCGCTTCCTGCCCTGACGCGCCAGGTCGTGTGCGTGTACGGCTTCTGCATCAGTCCCTCCCTTTGGCGGCGCAGCATCAAGAACGGCGCTCACGAAGAATGCGGGATGCCGCGACTTATCGCAGACGAGCCGAAAGGCGACAAGTCACAGTGATTATTCGCCTGGTTGCCCGGCCGTAACCTCGAAGACGTGCAATGTGCAGGAGTTTCGATTCGGAGGGGGCGGGTCTGGAGGTAGCCTGAAGTCCGGTGAGGTCAGACGCGATGAAAGCCCAACCGATCCGGATTCTGCTCGTCGACGACGATGCGTCCTTCCTGCACTCGCTCGAGGCCCTGCTCACCGGCGAACCAGGTCTGGAGATCGTCGGCAAGGCGGCAAGCGGCCAGGAGGCGCTTGCGGCAGCCGCCCGCGCCGAACCCGACGTGGCCGTGATCGACCTGCTCATGCCGACGATGAGCGGGATCGAATGCGCACAGCTGCTGCAGGAGCGCTACCCGAAGGCACGCGTGATCTTGATCAGCGGCTCGATCTTCGAAGACAAGCGAGCCCACCCGGACGAGCGCGGAACAGACGCCTACCTGGAAAAGAGCGAAGTTCCCGAGCGCCTACACGCGACAATCCTGGCGCTCGCGGCCGACACAACCGCCGCACCGCCCAGCCAGCCAAACGCCTAAACCGGAAGCGGCATCCAGGCAGGCGGCCGTCGACGACAGAAGATCTTGCGCGGCGGGTCTTAACGAGCTACTCGCGCGCGTTTTCACCGAGCACTCTGCGTGCCAGTTGCGTCGCTCGACGAGGAAGCGGTCGGCGCCCGAACTCGAGGACGAGCGCGGGGAGCTCGGCAGCGGGTCGGGCGCGTCGGTCTCGAGCCAGTGCGCCGTTGTCTCATCTCCTTGCTCGCGTAACCGCAATTAGACGCCACGTAGGCCGGTTGATCGAGTAGTTCTAGGGTGACTCCGTTCCCGCGGAGAGTGGTCTCAATCCGTGGGCAACCCTTTCGGGGAGGCCCCCCCAACGCGTCAGGGCGGACAGCTCAACCCACGCTACGCGATCGGATTCCGACTACCACCCGTCTACCAGGACAGGCCGGAACCACACGGAATGGAGCGCACTCCAGCAGGTCTGGCCTAACGGTCGCGGACGAGCCCGGCACCGACCGCCCTCTCCCCGCAGAGGCCGTCAGTCCTCTGAGCGCGAGCAGCCCGGGCTCTATCCAAGAGATGCCTGCTCGATCTGAGCTCTTGCGCTGTGCAGAGATGCCCAGGGTCGCGACGTCTGTGGCTCACGCCTAAGGCGGCCGGCCCTGGGAGAACTAGGCCTGGCCGAGGAACCCCTGGACAAGTGTGCAGTTCGCCACAAGTCTGCGGCTGCCTGCGTCGAAACCTCCGCATGCTGCCGTCGCGATCCTGCACCATCCCCGGGGCGTGAGGACACTCTCTTTCGTCGCGTCACTTGTGGCGGCGTGGGGGCTGGCCGCGCCCACGTCTGAGCGCACGGTGCTGCTCGGTCGCTCATGGCAGGGCCGGCCGATCGAGGCGGTCGAGGTCGGCCACCGGTCGGGAACGCCGGTGCTGGTGGTGGGTTGCATTCACGGCAACGAGACGGGAGGAATCGCGATCGCACGCGCGCTCGAACGATTGTCACCGCGCGACCTCGATCTCTGGGTCGTTCCCGACCTGAACCCCGACGGTGTTGCTGCCGACAGGCGCCAGAACGCGCACGGCGTCGACCTGAACCGCAACTTCCCCTGGCGTTGGCGGCCGCTGAGCGGCGTCTACGAATCGGGGCCGCATCCATTGTCGGAGCGGGAGGCGCGGATTGCGCATGCGCTGATCCTGCGGCTGCGTCCGCATCTGACGATCTGGTTTCACCAGCACCTCGACCTGGTCTGGGCTTCCGGCGGCGACAGGCGGGTCGAGAGGGTGTTCGCGCACGTCTCTGGGCTGCCTTACCATCCGCTGCCGCAGCTCGCCGGGAGCGCGATCGCTTGGCAGAACAACACGCTGGGCGGGACGACGGCGTTCGCGGCGGAGCTGCCCGCGGCTGAACCTGGCCCGGCGGCGGTTGCGCGCTACGTCCGTGCGGTCCTCGCCGCCGCACACGCGCGCTAAAAGTCACGCTGCGACGGAAGAACGAGTTCAGAGAGAGGGCGTGGTGGACCCGGCCGCAGAGCGGCAACGTAATTCTGCTGGGATGCTGCCGCCGAAACGTGCTGCTCTGCCCGCGCGACGGGGGAGAGCCTCCTCGAACTCGCGCTCAATATCGTTCCCTCGGCTTTTAGCGCCGGACTGATCCGCATGCCGGGACGCTGCGTTGGACGTACGTATCCTCAACGGGTGTCCGTTGGATCGACGCCCTCGCCTTTTTTGTCGCGCGGTTTGGGTTCGCCTCGGCGCGCGCGCCGGCGCTTCCCGTGGGCCGTGGGCGCGGTGGCGGTCGTGCTGCTGGGGTTGGCCGCCGCTGTGTGGGTGTGGTCGGGCGCGAGGCTGGCAGCTGACGCGAGGGCGCTGGCGCGGGTGGAGGTGCAGCCGTTCGGGGGGACGCTTGTGCGTGCGCGGGTGTTCGGGCGCGACGGACGCACGATCCCGCTGTTGGTACGTGGTGGGCGCCTGACGCCACGGGTGCAGTTGATGCCGGGTGAGCGGGTCTCGGTCGAGGTGGTGATTCGTCGGCCGGGCTGGCTGGCCTGGGCGCTGGGCAGCAAGCACCTCGAGCGGTTGACGCTGCGCGCGCCGGTCGCGCACGTGAGCGAGCGTTGGCTGACGGTTGCTGTGGGAGCCCCGGTGCGGGTGCGGTTCGATCGGTCGGTGAGCGCGGTCGCCGCGGGAGTAGGCGGCGACCTCGCGTTCCGGCGGCTGGACAGTGCACGCCGCTCGTTCGCATTGAGCCGCCAGGCAGCTGCGGGCTCGGTCGAGGTGGCCGCCGCGGCGCGTTCGTGGGAGCGGCTCGGCGCCCCGGTTGGGGTGAGCTGGTTCCCACCCGTGCGCCTACCGGTGGTGGTCAGCAATCCGTTGCCGGGCGCGCCGCTCGCGCCCGCGGCTCCGATCCGGCTCACGTTTTCCAAGCCGCTCACAGCGGTGCTCGGCTCCGCGCGACCGAAACTGTCGCCGTCTACCCGCGGCCACTGGCATCAGGCGGACAGCCACACGCTCGTCTTCATCCCTTCGGGTTTCGGTGTCGGCTTCGCTACCGATCTGCGCGTCCGGCTGCCGCGCACGGTTGCGCTGATTGGACCTGGAGGCCGAAGCCTGCGCACGACCCGCCGACTCGAGTGGACGGTGCCGCCCGGCTCGCTGTTGCGTTTGGAGCAGTTGCTCGCTCAGGCGGGCTACCTCCCGCTCGACTGGCAGCCGTCGGGTCCGCCGGTTGTGCGCACCCCACCCGCCGAACTGCAAGCCGCAGTGGAAGCGCCAAAGGGTCACTTCAGGTGGCGCTACCCGAACAGCCCCAGTGAGTTACGGGCGATCTGGCGCCCCACACGGCCGAACGAGATCACGCGTGGGGCCGTGATGACGTTCGAGGACAGCCACGGGCTCGCCGTCGACGGCTTCGCGGGAGCGGCGGTCTGGCACGCGCTGCTCGCTGACGCGATCGCCGGCAAACATCACGCCGGCGGCTACAGCTACGTCTACGTCCGCAGCAGCGTTCCCCAGTCGCTGACCCTCTGGCACAACGGGCACACCGTCCTCAGCTCGCCCGGCAACACCGGCGTGCCCGCCGCCCCGACCCAGCTCGGCACCTTCCCCGTGTTCGAGCACATTGCGGTCGGCACGATGAGCGGAACGAATCCGGACGGCTCGCATTACGACGACCCGGGCATTCGCTACATCAGCTACTTCAACGGCGGCGACGCCATCCACGCCTTCAACCGCGCCTCCTTCGGCACGCCGCAGAGCCTCGGCTGCGTCGAGTTGCCGCTCGCCTCAGCCGCCAAGGTCTGGCCCTATACCCCGATCGGCACGCTCGTCACCATCGAGAACTGAACGAGCCACCAAAGCGGTGCCGATCGTCCAAAGCTAGCGGAGACCATGCGACTGCACGGACAGATCCACGACGACCGGACGCGACGGCCTCGCGCCCAAGCCCGCCGCAGACAGCCGTCCGCCGTTCCGCTCTATTTGACATCTCTCTGTGTTTCACGCGCGCGAATACCACAACACAAGCCGGGCTGTGCGTCAGACGAGCCACAAGCCGCGCGAGGACTGCTGCAAGTGTTGATCTCTTATCTATCGGTGTGGCAAAGGTAACGGTCGATCAACGCATGGCTGAGCTGCTGTTGCCGGCCCACGAGCTCGAGCCGGTTCGACTCGAGCTCGTTGCCGCCGGCGTCGTGCTCTCGTAACCACTGCCGCTCTGCGACGAGTATGCGCACCGCTTCGTATAGGGATTCGACGCTAGCCATCGACGAGCGTCGTCTGGTTTCGGATTACGCGGTGAGAGTTCTCGCTCATGGCCGCGTAGGCGTAGGGGTGGTAGAAGGCGTCGATCGCATTGGCTGGCGCGACCTCGAGGTGAAAACCAGCGCCCGTCGACAAGTCGCGGACGGAAAGCCCCACTCGGTCGATCTCGCGGTGCCAAAGGAGGAGAACTTCGACCGTCCCGCTCACCCGCTGGGCCAGTTCTCGAGTCGGCGCGCTCGAGCATTCGCCCATTGCTGGCCACGGACAGTCGTCGTTTGCGATCTTGCGGTTCATGGGAGTCCCTTTCCGAGTAGTTGACCTCTCGTGGGCTAAAGACACCGGCGAGCGCCGCCTATTCCCGCGCCATCGGTCACGCCCTCACGCGGCGCAGACGGGTCCTCGGTCGCCCCGACGGACGCGCGATCGGGGCGACCCGGAGCGGAGACACCGGCAACGCGGCGCCTATTCCTGCGGGCGCTGGATGACCATGCTGGCGGAATCCGGTCATGCGCGGGAATAACTTCGGCCGAAGCGGGGTCATTCGGAGTGTGAGGTTTTCTGCACTGTTTCCCTGGATTCGCCTCGCGCCCGCAGCGGCCCACTCGGCATGCGGGTCGGGGTGGCGAGCTCGTGTTTCACGGGGGTGCCCTACTCTCAGAGCGCCGGCTCCCCGGAGGGCGCGGCGCGACGTCTTCGCGCGCTCGTTACCTTTGGCGCTGCTATGTGGATGAGGAGTCGTCGGGAAAACGAGGCCGGCGGTCGGGAGATCGCCGATCTGGCGGCGCTCGCGGACGGGTCGCTTGCGCCCGAGCGTCGTGCTGCGCTCGAGGCCCGAGTCGCGGCGTCCTCGGAGCTGGCCGAGCGGCTTGCCGAGCAACAGCGCGCGGTCACGCTGGCGCGGTCCGCCGCGGCCGAGGTCGAGGCACCGGAGGCCGTGCGGGCGCGCATCGAGGCCCAACGACTTGTGCGCCGTGTGCGGGTGCCGCGTCGTTCCCTCCTGATTGCCGCCGCCGCGACCGCTGTGCTGGCGCTCGCCATCGGGTTGGCCGTGTTTAGTTCGGGTACCTCCGGTCAGCGCTTCCACGCTGCCCTCGCAGCGACCGACCTGGTGCCGGGCGCCAGTGGCGAGGCGAGGCTGACCAAGACAGCCGCGGGCTGGCGGATCGAACTCGATGCCACGGGACTTCCCCGCCTCGCGGGCGGGCGCTTCTACGAGGCGTGGCTGCGTAACGCTGCCGGAGTGCTCGTGCCGATCGGGACGTTCAACGAGGGCCCGAAGGTCACGCTCTGGGCGGGCGTGTCGCCGAAGGTCTTCACGACGCTGACCGTCACGCGCGAGCAGGCCGACGGCGATCAGACCTCGTCGGGCGAGAAGGTGCTCGTGGGAACGGTCAACACGGGCGGCTAATCATGCTGCGGCTTGGCTTGAGCCCGGCAGGCCGCTTAGGCGATCACTCCAATCAGGCTGAGCCGCTCTCGATTCGTCGCACCACCTGCTGGCGGGCGCGGTAGAGGCGGCTCATCACCGTGCCCTCGCGGATGCGCAGGGCACGGGCTGCCTCCTTGTAGGAGAGACCGGTGATGTCGACGGCGACGAGGACGTCACGGAAATCGCCTGGGAGCGCGGCGACCGCGGCGTAAAGCTCGCCGGCCTCGACCGCGGCCTGCGGCTCGCGCGCCTGCGGGTCGGCGACAAGCTCGTCGAGCTGGTCAGGTAGCGGGCCGGGTCTCAGTCGGCGGCTCTCGGTCCGCTTCTGGTTCAGGAACGTGTTGCGCAGCGCGCGCAGGAGGTAGCCGAGGTCGTCCTCCTTGCGGAGTAGGCGCGGGCGGGCGAGCAGCCGCGCATAGGTTTCCTGGACGAGGTCCTCGGCGTCCTCACGCGAGCCGCAGAGCGCCCAGGCGGCCCGGTAGAGCCGGTCGAGGTGGTCTCCGAGCCGGGCGGGGTCGAGCGTGCGCTCCATCGGGTGATCGCCTCCGGCGGCCGGGCGAGCATAAGGCCGGAAACACGTGGCCGCGAGCGATGCCTTGGCGTTCACTGGCTTACTCGAGAGAAGACGGCATAGATGAAGGACCTCTGATTCGCCTCAAGGAGTCGCGTGCCGTGCTGCGGTGCGATTGGCAGCCTCGGCAGCGGCCGTAGACGGCCCGGTTCTCGATCTCCGAGTATTTCGACATCAGCAGCCGGGAGACTGAGCCTCTCCCGCTCGCGTTCGCAGCCCGTCCGATCCTTCGCAGCATCCCCTCGAAGATGAGGTAATGAACCGGGTAAAGGGCGTACCAGTACGCGAGTCCTGCGAGGCCGTGGGGATCGAAGATCGCTGTCTGGCGCAGTGTCGTTCCGGCGTCGTCGCCGTTGACCTCGAACTGCAGCCAGATGCGCCCAGGGGTCTTCATCTCGGCTGAGAGCCGCAGCAGCCGATCTTGTTCGAAGGCCTCGACCCGCCAGAAGTCGAGCGTGTCTCCCACCGCCAGCCGAACGGGATCCCGGCGCCCGCGGCGAAGACCGACGCCGCCGACGAGCGTGTCCAGGAGGCCGCGCAACCGCCAGAAGCCGTTTCCGTAGTACCAGCCGGTCTTGCCGCCGATTCGCTGGATCGGCGCGAACGTCTGCTCCGGCGACGCCGCGACTCTGATCGTGCGCGATGCGACGACCCGCTGGCCGAGCGTCACGCCGCCCCAGTTTCGCCCGCGGTAAGCCGACAGCGCATCCGACCACCGGGTCTCGGCGAACTCCCGGTCCTCGTTAGCGAGCGCGCGCTCGATCGCCTCGCGGAAGCCTCGCGGGCGGATCGGAAACAGCTCGCGGGCCGATCCGTCGCCAACGAGGGTGTCGTTGCGCAGGCTGTCGATGAGTTCCCGGCCGATGCTCGCATACACCGGCGTCACCACGCTCAACCAGAGCCCGGACATGCGAGGCGTCGCGAGAGGGACGCGAATCACGGCGCGTCGCAGGCCAGCCTGCCGCGCATACTCCCGCATCAGGTCGGCGTAGGCGACGCGGTCGGGGCCGCCGATCTCGAAGAGCCGGCTCTCCTCGAGCTCGAGGTCGAGAGCGGCAAGCAGGTACGCGAGGACGTCCTCGATTGCGATCGGCTGCGTACGTGAGACGACCCAGCGCGGGATCAGCAGGAGGGGCGAGCGGTCGACGAGCGAGCGCACGATCTCGAAGGAGGCGCTGCCCGAGCCGATGATGATGGAGGCGCGAAACTCGATCGTCGGGACGCCCGACTCGCGCAGGATCCGCCCCACCTCGTGTCGGCTCTCGAGGTGAGCGGAGAGATCGTCCTCTGCGCCGAGGCCACCCAGGTAGACGATCCTGCTTACGCCGCTCTTGCGTGCGGCGGCTGCGAAGTTTTCCGCGCCGCGACGATCGGCGCCCGCGAACGGCCCCGACGCGGCCATCGAATGAACGAGGTAGTAAGCGGCCGTCACACCCGCGAAGGCCTCCTGCAGGCAGTCGGGCTCGAGCACGTCTCCGTAAACGATCTCCGTTTGCTCCGTCGCCCTTCCCGCCAGCGCCTCTGATCTCCGCACCATGCAGCGCACCGGCCGCCCCGACTCCTCGAGCTTCCGCAGCAGCCGGCCGCCGACATAGCCGGTTGCGCCGGTGAGCAGAACCCGCCCGGCCGCCTCCTCACCATCAGCTGCCCGAGCACCCATCAGCGATGAGGTCGGACTGGATCGAGCCATGCACCGTGGTGGCCTCTTGCGCGCGCCACGATCAGGACGAAAACTCCGAGAAAGACAGTCGCCAGGGTGTCGAAAACGAGAGTGAGGACGATTGCGAGTCGGTAGCCGGATTCCATGAAGCCGAACAGCGGCCTGTATTCGCTGACGAGCAGACTCGCGAGTGATCCGAGCGCGATCCCGATTGCGCCGAGGGCGGCGAGGACGAGGATCAGGTCGCCGATGGTCCGGCCGAGCCGCCTGACCGGGGCGAGCAGCGTTACCCCGACCACCCCGGAGCCAACAAAGCTGAGCAGGAAGAGCGTGCCGATCGTCGGCACGAACGAAAAGTAGGCGTCGTAGTACTGCTGGGCGTGGATCACTCCGACCACGAGGACCGAGAGGGCACCGAGGTAGCGGGCGACCTCACCCGCTACCTCGTTGCGAGGGCCCCGGCTGTGCGCGCTAGCCACGGTGGATCTCCTTGCCCGCCGGTGAGAGCACCCACCAGGGGGCGCCGAACTGGTTGAGTCCCTGCCCCGTCGTCTGGCCGGGCTTCCGGTCGCTGACGAAGTAGTAGAGCGGGTGACCGTTGTAGGTGACCTCGAGCTTGCCGTCCTTGCGCTTGGTGGTGCCGAGCAGCGAGGCGCGGACACCACGGCCGGCGACAGGCTTCACCTTCGTCGTCAACGGCGGCCAGAGCGCAGCGCAGGCGCCGTAGCAACTGCTCGTCGTTCCCCCGTCTTTGGGGAAGTCGTACAGCGTGATTCCCCTGCTGTCGACCAGGATGCGTCCCAGCGTCGACTTCGCGACCGCGACCCTCGCTCCGCCCGCTTTCGTGCCGCTCGCGACAGCAAGGGCGGCAACGAGCGAGGCAAACGCCGCCGATGCGGCCAGAGCCACGAACATTTTGGTCCAGTGCTTCATCGAAACCTCCTTGTGGTGGACGAGAGAGTCGTCAAGCCATCTGACTTGTAAGAAACTTATTAGCAAGTAATCTGGTAAACGTCTTCCTCGTCAACTACATTCCCGCTGTGGCGACAGACGCCGTCGACGCAATGCTCGAACAGTGGGAGCGGGAGCGACCCGACCTCGACGTGTCCGCGACGGGCATCCTTGGCCGCATCTCACGCATCGCCGCCTTGGTAGATCAGGAGATGGACCGGGTCTTCCAACCGCACGGGCTGACCGGCGGCGATTTCGTCGTTCTCGCCGCACTGCGGCGCTCCGGCACGCCATACAAGCTGACACCAACCGCGCTGAGCCGCTCGATGATGGTGTCAAGCGGCGGCACGACAAAGCGTCTCGACCGGCTCGAGGCCCGCGGCCTCATCCGCCGCGATCCCGACCCCGCCGACCGGCGCGGCACGCTCGTCACGCTTACAAACGACGGGCTCGCGACCATAGACACGGTCGCATACGAACACGCTCAAAACGAGAAACGGCTGGTCGCGACCCTCTCGCCAAACCAACGCAAGACGCTCACGCGGCTCCTCCGAGAGCTGTTACTCGCGCTCGAACACGAAGGACTTGCTCGAAATCACCGCTCGCGAGATCCTGACATCGGATCAGCGAGCAGGGCGTCAAGACAAGCGGGAAGGTTGAAGGGCCTTCGGTCAATCGGCGACGGGGAGTAGAAGCAGATGCAGCTGCGGGTCGCGCGTCACACCGACCGGCTCGCCGAGATCGTCCGCTTCTATCGCGATGGACTCGGTCTACGCGAGATCGGACAGTTCACGGATCACAACGGTTACGACGGGATCTTCTTGGCGTTGACGGAGACCGAAACGCATCTCGAGTTCACGACGGGCGGCAAACATCGCGGGCCCACCCCGCACCCGGATAGCCTGCTCGTCTTCTACATCGGCAGCCCGGACGCAGTCAGCGAGGCATGCGAGCGTGTCGGCGCTCAACCGGTCGAGCCGGCAAACCCGTACTGGAAGGCACACGGCGTCACGCTCGTCGACCCCGACGGGTTTCGCGTCGTGCTCGTTCCCGACTCGTGGGTGACGCGCTGATCCCTCCCAACCGAATGTAACCCCCGCGCGCACCGGCGAGTCCTTCGCAGCGCTGCTTGCCGGTGTGAGCGACCCGGCCGAACTGGCCGAGCTCGCCAAAGCCCGGCTGCCAACGAAGATTCCCAGCTGAGCGAGGCGCTCGCCAATCTCGCAGCACCCAGGCCCGCTCCCCTCGCGCAGTGCGCGAGGCGGAGCATCGATCCGCCGCTGCGGGAATAGACGCCGCTTCGCCGGTGTCTCTAGCGCACGAGAGATCAACTACTCCGACTCCGAAAGGAAGACCATGAAGAACCTCGTTCGACTCAAAGAGTCGCGCACCGGGCGGCCAGTGTTGCTGGCGGCTTTGGCAGTCGTCGTGACCGCCATCCTCTTCGGCGCCGCCGGGATCGCGGCCGAGGGGAATGCCGCGGCCGCGATCAAGGCCAGCAAGGCCAGCAAGGCCTCGTATCCGCACAAGAAGACCAAGTTCAAGCACCCGAAGCTCAAGCACGGCGAGCTGACGATCAACGGCACCAAGGCGAGCGACAAGATCGCGCTTCGCCTGCAGGCCGGCCAGCCCGACACTCTCCAGGTCGACGTTGGTGACGACAACTCACCCGACTTCAGCTTCGAACGCAACACGATCGCGAAGATCGTCATCAAAGGCCGGTCCGGTGACGACCTCGTGCGCATCGACGAAAGTAACGGCGCCTTCACCGACACAATCCCGACGACGATCGACGGTGGAGACGGAAACGACACGATCGCGGGCGGCAAAGGCGTCGAGACGCTGCTCGGCGGCAGCGGGAACGACTCAATCGACGGCAACGGGGGCAACGACCTGGCCCTGCTCGGTGCCGGCGACGACACCTTCGTCTGGGATCCGGGCGACGGCAGCGATACCGTCGAAGGCCAGGACGGCACCGACACCATGCTCTTCAACGGCGCCAACGTCCCCGAGCGCGTCGCCCTGTCCGCGAACGGAAATCGCCTCAAGTTCCTCCGCGATCCCGGCAATGTCGCGATGGACACCGCCGGCATCGAGCGGGTCGACTTCAACGCCCTCGGCGGCGCCGACCTGGTCACCGTCAACGACCTGACCGGAACCGACGTCAGCGACGTGAACGTCGACCTCGCAGCCACCCTCGGCGGGGCCACCGGCGACGGCCAGGCCGACAGCGTCATCGTCAACGGCACCAACGGCAACGACACGATCAACGTCAGCGGAGACGCCTCCGGTGTCGCAGTGTCCGGTCTGGCAGCGCTGGTGGCGATTCAGCACCAGGAGCCGAACGACGGGCTCGCGGTCAACGGGCTCGGCGGCAACGACGCGATCTCGGCGGCAACGCTCGCAGCCCAGGCGATCACCCTGACCCTCGACGGCGGCGCAGGAGATGACACGATTGCCGGCGGCAAGGGCATCGAGACGCTGCTCGGCGGCGACGGGAACGACTCGATCGACGGCAACGGGGGCAACGACGCAGCGTTCCTCGGCGCCGGCGACGACACCTTCGTCTGGGATCCCGGCGACGGCAGCGACACGATCGAGGGCGAGGACGGCGCCGACACGATGCTGTTCAACGGCGCCAACGTCGCCGAGAAGATCGAGCTGTCGGCGAATGGCAACCGGCTCAGGTTCGTGCGCGACATTGCCAACATCACGATGGACACGCACGGCGTCGAGCGGGTCGACTTCAACGCCCTCGGCGGCGCCGACCTCGTCACCGTCAACGACCTGAGCGGCACCGACGTCAGCAGCGTGAACGTCGACCTCGCCGGCACCCCCGGCGGCGCCACCGGCGACGGCCAGCCCGACCGCGTCGTCGTCAACGCCACCAACAAAGACGACACGATCAAGGTCAGCGGGGACGCGACGCAAGTGACGGCGAAGGGCCTCGCCCCGACAATCGGGATCCTGCGCCCGGAGGCCGCGAACGACCGGCTCGAGATCAACACCTTCGCCGGCAACGACACGGTGGACTCCGACGGCCTGGCCGCCGGTGCAATCCAGCTCTTCGTCGACGGCCTCCTCGTCCCCTAGGGCACCCGTGAGCATCGTGCAAACCCCTCGACATTCACCCAACAAAAACAAGGAGCTCAACATGAAACGCAAGATCACACTGTTCATCGCTGCGGCGGCGTTGTCCGGGGCCGCACTCATCGCCGCCGCCTTCGGCGACACCAGCTCGGCGTCGCCGCTGCACGCATCGAAAAGGGCCCTCGTCGCGCTCAGGACGACGGCGCTCGGCAACGTTCTCGTCGACGCACGCGGCCGTACGCTCTACCTGTTCGAGAATGACAAGCACGGCCGGAGTGCCTGCTACTTTGCCTGCGCGACCTACTGGCCGCCGCTGCTCAGTTCCGCGAAGCCTCGACCAGGAAGAGGCGTGCGCGCCTCCCTGCTCGGCCTGACCAAGCGGACCAACGGCAAGCGACAGGTGACATACGCAGGTCACCCGCTCTACACGTTCATCGCCGACAAGAAGCCGGGCCAGACGACCGGCGAAGGCCTGAACAACTTCGGCGCAGCCTGGGATGTCCTCGCGGCCAGCGGCCGCGCGATCGAGCCGACCGCTTCCGATTCCAGCGGTTCCGGCGGCTACGGCGGCGGCTACGGCCCACGCCGCTAAGCAAAACTCCGGGGAGGGGTTCCTTCACCCCCTCCCCGGATCAACTCGTGAAGGGGTGCGATCGCAACCGACGATGCTGAGATTCGCCGGATGCTGACAGCAGGACGCGCTTCCAGCGCCGGTCGCCCCTCAGCCGACCGGGCGTCCGTAGAGTTAGGTCGTGCTCGACGCGCGAACGGACGTCGTCGGCAGTCTTCTTCGCCCGCCAGACTTGCTCGCAGCGCAGGAGAAGCTCGCCAAGGGGGAGTTGACGCCCTCCGCGTTCAAGCGGGTGGAGGACAAGGCGGTCGACGACGCCCTCGAGCTCCAGGAGGAGGCAGGCCTCGCGGTCGTCACCGACGGCGAGATGCGCCGACTCTCGTTTCAGAGTCAGCTCCCTGCTGCCGTCCAGGGCTTCGGCGAGTGGGACCTCGACGCGTTCCTCTGGGGCGAGTGGCAAAGCGACGAGCTTGGTGAGCTTCGTGTCGAACGACCGCAGCTCGCGGTCGAGCAGACGCTTCGGCGCAAACGCTCGCTCGCGACTGAAGAGTTCGTGTACGCGCGCGGCCGCACCGACCGGGTCGTCAAGGTGACGCTGCCCAGCCCCAGCCTGTTCGCGAACTTCTGGGACCCGAAACGCTCGAAGGCCGCATACCGGAACCTCGAGGAGTTCCTCGCCGACGTCGCCGAACTCCTTCGTGAGGAGGTCGACGAGCTCGTGCGGATCGGCGCGGTATACATCCAGTTGGACGCACCGCATTACCCGCTGCTCGTCGATCCGACATACCGGCGGTTCTACGAAAGCCGCGGCTGGCCGGCCGAGCGGTGGCTCGAGCTCGGCGTCGAGCTCGACAACCACGTCATCGGAGATCACCCGGGCGTCACCTTCGGCTTCCACCTCTGCCGCGGCAACCAGGCGAGCCGCTGGCTCGTCGAAGGGGGGTACGACTGGCTCGCCGAGCGGCTTTTTCCCCGCGTTCACGCACAGCGACTGTTGCTCGAGTACGACGACGCGCGGTCCGGGACGTTCGCTCCGCTGCGCGCTGTTCCCGACGACAAGGTTGTCGTGCTCGGACTCGTGACGACAAAGACGTCGCGCCGCGAGACAGTCGAGGAACTCGTCGGCCGAATTCGGGAGGCTGCGAAGGTCGTTCCGCTCGACCGGCTGGCGCTCTCCCCACAATGCGGCTTCGCGACGTCCGTCATCGGCAACGCGTTGAGCATCGACGACCAGCGCGCGAAGCTGCGCACGATGGCCAACGCCGCTGCGGTCGTCTGGCCGTAGGGGTGCCGACCGTCCGGATCGAGGATAGGAGCAGCCGCCGTCGCGGGCAGCTGTTCGTCGTTCTCGCGGCCCTGGCGTGGTCGAGCGCCGGCGTGCTGCAGCGGGAGCTTTCGGTCGGCACGACGACACAGCTCGCCGGGCGCGCGTTGTTCGCCTTCGTCGCCCTTGCCGGCTTCGTCGCCGTTTCGAATCGGAGGCGCACGATCGCCGCCTTCCGTTCGATGGGAATCGCGGGTTTCGCGGTAGCAATCTGTACGGCGATTGCGTCAGGTTCGTTCATCGTGGCGCTCAATCATGCGACCGTTGCGAACGTCCTTTTCCTGCAGGCTGCTGCTCCCATCGCTGCCGCCCTGCTCGCCTGGATCGCGCTGGGTGAGTCGATCACCGGCCGCGCGCTTCTTGCGATGAGCGTCGCGCTCCTCGGGGTCGCATTGATGATCGGCGGGCCCGGTAGCGGTGGCGTGGTTGGCGTTGGAGTTTCGCTCGTGATGACGCTCGCCTTTGCGGCGACCATCGTCATCACCCGGCATCGACGCGAGGTGTCGATGGCGCCGGCAATCTGTCTCTCGCAAGCGCTGGTCGTCATTGCAGTCGCCCCGTTCACCCATCCCAGCACGGTGACCGCGCACGACCTCACATTCCTCGTGCTGCTTGGCGTCGGGCAGGTGGGTCTTGGTCTCGCTTTCCTGACTGTCGGCGCCCGCTTGATTCCGGCAGCCGAAGTCGCACTGATTACGCTGCTGGAAATCGTCCTCGGGCCGCTGTGGGTATGGATCGTGCTCGGAGAACGGCCGGCGCTGATTGCCGTCATCGGCGGCGTCGTGGTCGTCCTCGCCGTGGTGCTCCAGATGACGGAGAAGGTGCAAACGCAGGCCATCCACAGTCCGGCGCCTGCGCCTAGAGTGCCCGCGTGACCGTCGTCCTCACCGGCAACGATCTCCGCTTGGACGAGGTTGTCGCGGTTGCGCGCGGCGGCGAGCCGGTCGAACTCGCGCCGGAAGCGGTCGTGAGGATGCGCGAGTCACGTGCAATCGTCGAGCGCGCGCTTGACCGCGGTGATGTCGTGTACGGCTTCACGACCGGTGTCGCCTCGCGCAAGCGCGTGCGGATCGAGCCGGCTGGCGTCGAGGAGTTCAACCGCCGGCTGATCCAGAGCCACCGCGTCGGCCAGGGGGCGGAGGCGCCGGCAGACGTCGTCAGGGCGACGATGCTGCGGATGGCGAACGGGTTCGCCACGGGGACAACCGGCAGCAGGCTCGATCTCGCCGAGCGCCTGGTTACGGCGCTGAACGGGAAGGAGACACCGCAAGTTCATCTGCTTGGATCCGTGGGCCAGAGCGATCTTGCTCCGAACGCCGACATCGCCCACCATCTCTTCCGCGACACCCCGCTGGCGGCCGGCGAAGGGCTCGCGCTCGTCAACAACAATGCCTATTCGACCGGGTTCGCTGCGCTCGCAATCGCGGATGCCGGGCGCTTGCTCGACGTCTTGCACGTTGCCGGTGCGCTCGACCTGGAAGCGTTCGGCGCCAACCTCACGATCCTCCATCCCGCCGTCGCCGCCAGCCGACCGTACAAAGGCTTGCGCGCGTCGCTCGAGCGACTGACGCAACTTCTTGACGGGAGCGCCCTCTGGTCACCGGGCGCGGCGCGCAATCTCCAGGACCCCCTCACGTTCCGCGGTCTGCCGCAGGTCCTCGGCGCGCTGTGGGACACGCTCGAATTCGTCCGTGCCCAGCTCGCAGTCGAGCTGAACGCGGCGAACGCGAACCCGCTCGTCATCCTCGAGGAGGAGCGGGTCGTCTCAGTCTCCAACGTCGACGTCCTCCCGCTCGCGGCTGCGCTCGACTTCCTGCGCATCGCGCTCGCTCCGGCGCTGACGTCCGCGAACGAGCGCCTGATGAAGCTCCTTCAGCAGCCGTTCTCCGGTCTGACCGACGGCCTTGCCGCTCGCTCCGGGCTCCACGAGGACGGGCTCGCCGAGCTTGGCAATGCGGGCCATGCAATGACTGCGGAGGCACGTCTGCTTGCGCAGCCGGTCTCGTTCGAGCTCGCCAGCACCACCCAGGCCGAGGGGATCGAAGATCGGATGACGCTCGCCCCCCTCGCCGCCCGCCGGCTCGCCGAGATGGTGGAGCTCGGCGAGCGAGTCGTCACGATCGAGCTGGTCGTCGCAGCCCAGGCGGTTGAGCTTCGGGATCCCCCGGCCCTCGGCGTCGGTACCCGGCGCGCCTTCGAGCTCATTCGCGAGCGTGTTCCCTTCACGTCTGAGGGCGCTGCTCTTCCGCCGGACCTCGAACCGATCAGAGGCCTTGTCCGCTCTGCGTTGAGCGCGGGATAATCTGGACTCGCGATGACTGCGACTTCCCCAGACAACGGCCGTCTGCGCGAACGGCTCGAGCGAGGCCCGGTGATCTGCGCCGAGGGGTATCTCTTCGAGCTCGAGCGGCGCGGCTACGTGCAAGCGGGCCCGTTCGTGCCCGAGGCCGTCCTCGACCATCCCGAGGTCGTGGCGCAGTTGCACCGAGATTTCGTTCATGCCGGTTCGGACGTCGTTCCGGCCTTCACGTATTACGCCCACCGCGAAAAGATGCGCCTGGTCGGCAAGGAGGACCTCCTCGAGGAGCTCAACCGGCAGGCCCTCGCGATCGCCAAGGAGGTTGCATCCGAGCATGACGCGCTGGTTGCGGGAGACATCTGCAACACGAACGTCTTCGCGGAGGACGCCGCGTCGCAGAGCGCCGCGCGCGCGATGTTCGAGGAGCAGGTGGGCTGGGCGGTCGAGGCAGAGGTCGATTTCGTCATCGGGGAAACGTTCTCGCACGCCGAGGAAGCCCTCGCCGCGCTCCGGGCAATCAAAGACGCAGGTTTGCCCGCCGTGATCACGCTCGGCATACACCAGCATCCCGTCACGCGGGAAGGGTGGACGCTCGGCGATGCATTCCGGCGGCTGGAAGCCGCGGGTGCCGACGTCGTCGGCCTCAACTGCATGCGCGGCCCGGCCACGATGCTGCCGCTCCTCAAGGAGGTCAGGGAGGCAGTCTCGTGCCACGTCGCAGCGCTGCCCGTTCCGTATCGCACGCACGAGCATGAACCGACGTTCCAGTCACTGCGGGATCCCGAGGCCCTTCCGGGCCAGATGCCGTTCCCGACGGCGCTCGACCCGTTCACCTGCAATCGCTACGAGATCGCGGACTTCGCCCGGGCCGCGCAGCAGGCGGGCGTCAGCTACCTGGGGCTCTGTTGCGGCGGCGCTCCGCACCTCGTCCGGAGCCTGGCCGAGGCGCTAGGGCGCACACCGCCGGCAAGCCGCTACTCGGCGGACATGTCCAAGCACGCCTTCTTCGGAACCGACGAGAGCCTCAAGAAGGAGAATCTGGCATTCGCGGAAGAGCTCTGACGGCCGTTGTGACGCCCGGCGACGGGCCGTAGACTCGCTGGAAATGGGCTCAGAAGGGAAGCGAGCCGAGAGCTCAGCCGCGGAAATCGTCTTCCAGGGCGTCACGAAGCGCTACCCCGGACGGAGCACTGCCGCCGTCGACAACCTCTCTTTGCGGATCCCGGCGGGAGAAATCTGCGTCCTCGTCGGTCCTTCGGGCGGCGGCAAGACGACGGCGATGAAGATGGTCAACCGTCTGATCGAAATCACCGAGGGCGACATCCTGATGGACGGCCAGAGCGTCCGCAGCCTGGAGGTGATCGAGCTCCGGCGCCGGATCGGCTACGTGATCCAGCACGTAGGACTGTTCCCGCACATGAGCATTGCCGACAACATCGCCACGGTCCCGCGACTCCTGGGGTGGCCAAAGGCGAGGATCCACGCCAGGGTGCTCGAGTTGCTCGAGCTTGTCGGGCTGGATCCGGTTCACGATCCCGGCCGGTATCCCAGACAGCTTTCGGGCGGCCAGCAGCAGCGTGTCGGGCTCGCCCGGGCGATGGCCGCGGATCCGGCGGTGACGCTGATGGACGAGCCATTCGGAGCACTCGACCCGATCACCCGTGAACGGCTGCAGCAGG
>WNGI01009515.1_pt1 | contig 22672 bp, 18 predicted proteins | sample 5400621 | NCBI WGS metagenome assembly WNGI01 (sample SAMN13153374, study PRJNA577476) | soil metagenome | isolation source: 20 cm soil or saprolite under Garry oak tree replicate 1 | place: USA:California | collected 2016-06-15
GAAGCCGATTACGTCACCCGACGTTTCAACGCATCTTCGGCCGGACTGAAAAAGTTCGTGGGGCTGCAGCTTCGCTGAGACACCGCTTAGCGCGATCTCCAGATCCAACCGGACCCCGAGTCAGCCGAAGTGAGGCCGTACTTCTTGGATGCGCCTCGTGAGGATGGTTCCTGGTTCCGCGCGGAACGGAAATCAGTTCAATAGCAGAAAGGCCGTTATGATTATGTTGAATACTTACCGAGCACCATCTCACGCTCTCTTTTTCGCGACAGCAATTTTCATTAGCCGGGGATTCGATTCAGTAGCTCCTAACCCGGCATAGAACAGTCTTATGCATCGCTATGCGCGTAACTTGAGTTGCAATCTGTTAGCTCTAGTTTTGTTCATGGGGGGCTTCGGCCTCTTGGCGCTGGGTTTGCGGACGCAGGAAAAGGAAGAGCGCGATCTGCCGATTCAGCGCCAGGAATGGTTCTATCGCCAGCGCGCGTATCCGCACGGGTACGTCCCCACCCAAGCGCACCAGCGGGCATTGAAACAGCTAGAACAAAAGCGGGCAAAAGAAGATGCCACTCGCGCCCTCTTACCCCTGTCTGCGCTGGCAGCGATCCCTTCGTGGACGTTCGTCGGCCCTCAGCCCATTAACACGCCTTATACCGACCCTATCGTCTCCGGCCGAGTTAGCGCCCTCGCTACCGATCCAGGCGACGTGAATACCGTGTATTTGGGAGGCGCGCAAGGCGGCGTGTGGAAAACGACAAATGGCGGCAACAGTTGGACTCCATTGACCGACACCCAGGCCTCGACCGCCATCGGCTCCATCGCGCTCGACCCTTCGAATTCCAGCACGATTTACGTCGGAACCGGCGAGGAAAATTTCAGCACCGATAGCTATTTCGGCGCCGGAATACTCAAATCGACTGACGGCGGTACCACCTGGACACAATTCTGCGGGCCCTTTTGCGGCCCTGTGGGACAAGATGGTTTCTACGGCGGCGGCGCGCGAATTGGGGGACTGGCCGTGCATCCCACCAATGGCCAGATTCTACTCGCAGCCGTCGCGCTACTAAATAAAGACGGCATCTACCGCTCGACGGATGGCGGCAACACGTGGACCCAAGTTATCTCCGGCAACCCGGGCAACTCGGTCATCTTTGATCCCACAAACGGCAATATTGCCTACGCGTCTCTTGGCAATTCATTCAGTGGAGGCACTGAGGGCGTCTTCAAGTCCACTGACAGCGGCAAGACTTGGGCTGCTCTAAACGGCACTGGCGCGAACGTGTTGAATCTGATCAATGCCGGCCGCGTTGTGCTCGCCATGGCGCCTTCCACTAGCACCACGCTTTACGCGGGAATCGCCAATGCCGTGACCGGTGACTTGCTCGGCTTCTTCAAGACCAACGATGGCGGGACCAACTGGACGCAGCTTACATCCACACCGGATTACTGCACACCGCAATGCTCGTATGATAACGTCATCGCTGTACAGCCATCGAATCCCAATGTAGTGTTTGCCGGCGGAGCCTTTGAAACCACGTTGGTACGCTCGCTTGATGGCGGAACTACCTGGACGACGCTGCAATCAGCCGCAAGCTCCGGCTTTCTGCATGCCGACATGCACGCGCTCGCGTTTTTCCCGAATGGCAACACGCTGTACCTTGGCAATGACGGCGGCGCCTACGTCACAACGCAGATCACCGCGAGCACTCCCTCCTTCACCGCGCTCAATTCCACGTTGGGGATAACTCAGTTCTATCCCGGCCTTTCCATTAATCCGACCAACGCGGCCATCGCGATTGGCGGAAGTCAGGACAACGGCACAGTGATCTATTCAGGCGCTCTGACCTGGAACGATGTTGTGTGCGGCGACGGTGGTTACACAGCTATCGATTTCATTACGCCCGCCACATTGTACGCCGCCTGCGAGAAGTTCCATATCTTCAAGTCTACATCGAACGGAGCATTCGGAAGCTGGACCCTTGCCTTAAATGGAATCAATACCGGCGATCGGGTGGACTTTATTCCTCCGCTGGTGATGGACCCATCGAATTCGCAGACGCTCTATTTTGGAACCCATCGCGTTTATCAAACCCTCAATGGCGCTTCGAGTTGGACGGCGATTTCTCCCGACCTCACGGGAGGCGACAGTTTCTTTGGTGTGCTCAGCACCATCGCCGTGGCTCCTAACAATTCGAATACGGTTTACGTCGGCACCATGGACAACCGCGTCCAAGTCACCACTAACGCCCGCTCAGGCGCCTCGGCCACTTGGACCAACGTCAGTGCGGGGTTGCCGCCTCGCGTCGTTACGCACATCGCGGTGGATTTCACAACTTCCACCACGGCCTACGCTACGTTCAGCGGCTTCACTGGCTTTGCCGATAGTCTCGGCCATGTTTTCAAAACAACGAACGGCGGTTCGACTTGGACCGATATCAGCAGCGACCTTCCGAACACGCCGGTCAACTTCCTCGTGATCGATCCGGATGCCCCCAGCACGCTGTTCGCAGCCACAGACGTCGGCGTGTTTTATACCACCACCTCTGGCACGAGTTGGACATCTATGGTCACAGGCTTGCCGCAGGTCGCCGTTCTGGGCCTGACGTTGCACAACCCTTCGCGGACGTTACGCGCTTCCACGCATGGCCGTGGCGCGTGGGACATTAATATTGCGAATTTCGTTATCACCTATACGATCTCACTCAACGCCTCACCTCTTGGGGGCGGTACGACGAGAGGCGGTGGCACATTTACCGCGGGCACCAGCCAGACAGTAACGGCTTCCGCCAACAGCGGCTACACATTCAGCAACTGGACGGAAAGCGGGAGCGTGGTGAGCACCTCCGCGAGCTACACTTTCACGCTCAACGCGAACCGCACGCTCGTTGCCAATTTCATAGCCAACTCTGTCAATTACACAGTCGCAGTGAGTGCCTTTCCAAGCGCAGGTGGAACGGTGGGTGGTGGGGGCACGTATGCGAGCGGGGCAAGCGTCACGGTGAGTGCGACACCAAACAGTGGCTACACATTCAGCAACTGGACCGAGAATAACTCAATCGTGAGCACGTCGGCCAGTTACCCATTTACTGTTCAGAACGATCGCACCTTGGTCGCCAACTTCACTCGTACTGTGCTGACTGTAGCTACGCCGATGATCTCGCCGAATGGCGGAACGTTCAGAAAAAAAGCAAACGTGACGTTAAGTGACTCTACACCGGGCACGACGATCTACTATACAACTGACGGCAGCAATCCCACGAGAAGCTCAACGCAAGGGACGCAGTTTATTTTGGCGCGGTCGGCCACCGTGAACGCGTTTGCGGTCAAAGCAGGATTGAATGACAGCGCTGTCGCATCCGCAAGGTTTACTAAGGGTAAGCAAAAGAAGAAGCATCATCATCATTGATGGCTCTTGTTTCAGTTCCGAAGACGCCGCCATTCGTCGTCCGGCACGACCCATTCCACGCGCTCGCGCGCGCGCGACAGAGGGGCTAGACCACCCGGCAGTCTGTTGACACAATGTTGACGTTATCAGCGTCTTTGGCGGTCGCTTTTGTTCGCTTCGGTTCGGCTTTGTTCCTAGCAAGCATTCCAGTAGCTAGGGCTTGAAATAGATTTTAAGTCCGTTGCGTCTGCCATTTCGCCACATCGGCCTTGCGACAGAAACTCTACCCATGACGTGGAGGGCGACCAAGCTCTTTTGCGTTAACTACGACCACCGTCCGTCACTGCTGCGAAATTATCTGTAGACATAGTTAGTGCACACAGGGGCGGTTCACTGGAACACAAGGCGATTCCGGTCAATCGCCCCTCCTTTCGACAAGTATCACTAACAACGTTAACGATTAACTATTAACCAATAACCAATAAATAAATTTATGGCAGGCAAACTCGATGGGAAAAAAGTAGCCATCCTCGTGGCGGATGGCTTTGAACAAGTAGAGATGACCAAACCCCGCGAGGCGTTGGACGACGCCGGTGCGGAGACGAAGATCGTTTCCCTGAAAAGTGGTCAGATCCAGGGAATGAATCACATGGAGAAAGGCGACAAATTCGATGTCGATCTGACGCTGGATCACGCGCGCCCGGAAGAGTTCGACGCGCTCATGATTCCCGGCGGCTTATATAATCCGGACGCACTGCGGTTGAATGAAGACGCGCTCGATTTCGCGCGTCAATTCTCCCAGGCGGGCAAACCTGTGGCTGCAATTTGTCACGGGCCCCAAGTACTGATCAGCGCTGACCTTGTCCGCGGCAGAAAAATGACATCGTGGCCGGCAATCAAAGTCGACATGCGCAACGCCGGCGCACGATGGGTGGACGAAGAAGTTGTCGTCGATAACGGCTTGGTCTCAAGCCGCAAACCGGATGACATCCCGGCCTTCAATAACAAGATGATCGAGGAATTTGGCGAAGGTCGACACGAAGCGATGGCCGGACGGGCCGCGGCGGCGGGTTTGGAAACGTAAGCGGTCGAGCGGAAAAGGCGGTCGGGGTCGGCGCTCACAGAGGGCCGCTACAGGGTTAGCATTGCGCGAAGAGGCCTGACCGGAAGGACAAAAACGTCCAACGCCCAACGCTCAACATCCAATGTCCAACTCGGAAGCTCTGAATTGAGCGTTGGGTGTTGGGTGTTGGGTGTTGGGCGTTGAGCGTTGGGCGTTGAGGATCGTGTCGCGCGCAAGCTCTCTCACGCCGATACGTCAGGAGATCATCCGTTCACAATCGCCCGCATCGCTTTGATTCCGCTCTTCGTGCTTATGGCGATATACTACGGAGAAAGCGTTCAGCGCGGCGCCCCCGACGAATGGCAACGTTATACCGCTATTGTGATTTTCCTAGTCGCTGCGGCGAGTGATGGGCTCGATGGATATGTCGCGCGGCGCTACAATCAACGCAGCGCACTCGGCGTAATCCTTGATCCGATTGCAGACAAAGGCCTTCTTCTCAGCGGAATCATCACCTTGAGCATTAGCAACTGGAGCGAAGTCGATCCCAACTACGGGAAGTTTCCGCTTTGGTTCCCGGTGCTGGTGATTACGCGCGACGTGGTCATCCTGGTCGGCAGCGCCATCCTGCATTTACTGAACGGGAAAGTTCGGGTAAGAACGAGTTGGACCGGGAAAGTCGCCACCGTCCTGCAAATGGCGGCCATCGCCTGGGTAATGTTGCAACTGAAATTCCCCCCCCTCTTCTACGTGGTCGTGGCGGCGGGCATTTTCACCCTCGTCTCCGGCTTGATTTATGTGATGGACGGCGTTCGGCAACTGCAAGCTGAGGGACACGCCAACGCGAAAGTCGATTAACATTGGGCGTCTTGCTGCATGAACGACAAAAGCAAGACGCCGAACGTCGCAATTGTCGGCCGGCCTAATGTTGGCAAATCTGCGTTATTCAACCGGCTGGTGGGTCGAAAGATAGCAATTGTGCACGATCAGCCGGGTATTACGCGCGATCGAATTTCGGCAGTATGCAATCGCGCTTCGCGACCTTTTATGGTCTGGGATACTGGCGGTGTCGGCGGCGCGGGCGAATCAGAATTGCTCGCCCAGGTACGGGAGACGGCGGAAAAAGCGATCAATGAAAGTGAGCTTTTGCTTTTGCTCGTTGATGCCCAGCAAGGTCTGTCGCCGATCGATGAAGAACTCGCACGGATGTTGCGCAAATCGCGCAAACCAATCGTCCTTGTCATTAATAAAATAGACGACCCAAAGCACGAGGATCTGGCGACCGATTTCGCGCGCCTCGGGTTCGAAACAAGTATTTCAATCAGCGCAGCCCACGGCCGCGGCATCTCGGAATTGCTCGAGGCAATCGATAAAATCCTCCCGCCGCCCGGCAGCCAAAATGGCCGTCCTACAACAGCTCCCCCGATTCACGATTCACCGATTCACGAAATCCCGCCTCTCGCGGTTGCGGTGATCGGACGCCCAAACGCCGGAAAATCATCGCTCATCAATGCAATCGTGCAGAGCGAGCGCGCGATCGTGAGCGAACTCCCCGGCACGAAGCGCGATGCTGTCGGATATTCTTTACCAACGGGGCGCAGATCAATTCACTTTTATCGATACGGCCGGAATTCGACGGCGCGGCAAACATTCCAGCTCGGTGGAAGTATTCAGCGTCATGCGCGCGGAGCGAAGTATTCGCCGCGCCAGTTTATGTGTGCTGATCGTCGACCTTACCACCGGTGTCACCGCTCAGGACAAAAGGATCGCGGGCCTGATTCAAAAGGCGCACAAGGCATCTATCGTTGTCTTGAACAAATGGGACTTGATTAAACCGAAACGTGGCGAAAAACAGTCCATCGCGGCACTTCTCGCTGAAACTCAGCGACGCCTGTTTTTTCTCGATTCCGCCCCAGTGCTGATTGCATCCGCACGCACCGGGCAAAATATCGAAAAGTTGTTTGGGCTCGTTGAAAAAATCCGGCGTTCGGCCAGAAAGCGCATCGGCACCGGTGTCCTCAATCGTTTATTACGCGCCGCCTTCGCCGCCAATCCGCCCCCGATGGTTTCTGGTCGACGACTGAAATTATTTTACGCCGCCCAAGCCAGTGGAAATGATACACGAGAGCTGGAGCCGCCGGAATTTGTGCTCTTTGTGAACGATCCGCGTCTGCTCAATGAGACATATCGGAGATATCTTGAGGCGCGAATCCGACAGGCCGAACCTTACCCCGGATTGCCTGTGATCTTGACGCTGCGTCCGCGCAGCGAAAAGTTGTAGCGGCGGTCGGTGACCGTGGCTCGAATAGCCAGGAGAATTGCGGCGGCGGTCATAGACCGCCACTACAGATAGGATCGAACATTTTCCCTCGCACCTCTGTCTCATCACACACATGAAATCTACTCAGGAAATCACGCAAGAAGTCCACCAGCTCGGCCAATGGATTCCGGCCGTTCGTGAACAAGTTGGTCACGTCGTCGTCGGTCAGAAATATCTGGTCGATCGACTCTTACTCGGACTGCTCGCGAATGGGCATATCCTGCTCGAAGGCGTCCCTGGCCTGGCCAAAACGTTGACCGTGAAAACGATGGCAGCCTGCATTCAAACAGGATTTCAAAGACTACAATTTACTCCCGATTTATTGCCGGCGGATTTAATCGGCACATTGATTTACAATCCACGCACGGGCGAGTTCACAACAAAACTAGGGCCAATTTTTTCTAACCTGATTTTAGCGGACGAAATCAATCGCGCACCGGCAAAAGTACAGAGTGCGTTGCTCGAAGCCATGCAAGAACGGCAGGTCACAATCGGCGAGCAAACATATCCTCTTTCCGATCCATTCTTGGTGCTGGCCACACAAAACCCGCTGGAGCAGGAGGGGACGTATCAGCTACCGGAAGCGCAGCTCGATCGCTTCATGTTCAAATTGAATGTCGGTTATCCGCAGAAGGCAGAGGAAAGGAGAATCCTCGATCTGATGGCAACGTCTGCCCCCGACCTGCACGTCAATGCTGTTATAGAACCGAAGCAGATCATTGCTTCACGGGATGTTGTAAACACAATTTACATTGATGACCGGGTCAAAGACTACATTGTTGACGTCGTCTGGGCCACGCGCAACCCGGCGACATATAACCTCAGACTTGAAGGATTGGTGCGATACGGGGCATCGCCGCGCGCCACGATTTATCTTGCTCTCGCGGCGCGTGCTCATGCTTTCCTGAACGGGCGCGGCTACGTGACCCCCCAGGACGTCAAAAGCATCGGGCCCGATGTTTTGCGCCATCGCATCATCGTGAGTTACGAGGCCGAAGCGGAAGCGGTGACGAGCGAGACGATTATTGAGAAGATTTTCGCGGGGTTACCAGTGCCGTGATCTGGAAATGAAACGTGATTGGTGATTAGTGATTGGAAACGCAATCGTATGGCAGCCATCAAATCATTCCGTGAACTCAACGTTTATCGCTTATCGTGCGAAGGCGCACGGGGGATTTTCAAACTTAGTAAAACCTTTCCAGCAGAAGAGCGTTATTCGTTAACCGACCAGATTAGACGCAGCTCGCGTGCAGTAAAAGCGATGATCGCAGAGGCCTGGGCCCGCCGCCGGTACAAGGCAGCTTTTATCAATAAAATCGACGAGGCACTCGGCGAATCCAATGAGACGCAATCTTGGTTGGATGACGCTTTGGATTGCGCTTATATCTCTTCAGCGCAGCATCGCGAACTCGACAATGTCTTTCGCTCAATTGGAGCAATGCTCGCCCGCATGATTGATCGCGCGGAGGACTTCTGCAAGCATGTTGCATCTACGGATTACCGGTCAATCAGAGACCGAGTAAAGGAAGAGGCTGTTGCCGACGCCGAGGATTCATTGCTCCACGAATTCTTTGACCAATCACTAATCACTAATCACTAATCACGGCGCATGATGGCCCAGACTCGCAAAACACCAGCCGAGATTTTGAAGAAAATCCGCACCTTGGAGATCAAAACCCGCGGCCTCGTCGAAACCGCCTTCGCCGGCGATTACCACAGTGTCTTTAAAGGGCGCGGGATGAACTTTGAAGACGTGCGCGAGTACCAACCGGGCGACGAAATTCGGGCGATCGATTGGAACGTGACCGCGCGCATGGGAACCGCCTACATCAAGAAGTTCACTGAGGAACGAGAGCTCACCGTGATGTTGATCGTCGATGTGAGCGCCTCGGGCAATTTCGGCAGCACCTGGCAATCGAAGCGGGAACTTGCGGCTGAAGTGGCTTGTCTTCTCGCCTTCAGCGCCATTCGCAACAATGACAAGGTCGGTCTCCTGCTTTTTACCGATCGTGTCGAGCTCTTCATTCCGCCAAAGAAAGGACGCTCGCACACCCTTAGACTAATTCGTGAAATTCTATTCTTTGAACCTCAAGGACGCGGCACGCAGCCGGGTCTTGCCCTCGATTACCTCAACAAGATCGTGACACGCCGCGCCGTCGTCTTTTTTATCTCTGATTTCCAGGCACCGGACTTTTCCCAGGCCCTGGCCGTCAGTGGGCGCCGCCACGATTTCGTTGCCATTCACATTCATGACGAGCGGGAGAAGATTTTTCCCAATATCGGAATCATCACGCTGGAAGATGCCGAAACCGGCGAGCAAGTGGAGGTAAATACGGCCAGTCGCAGCATGCGGGCAGAGTTTGCTGATCTTGTCCAGAAACAGGAAGCGGACCTTTCGCGCACACTGCGTCGTAATAACATTGACGCAATTGCGTTGCGCACCGGCGACGACTACTTGCCGGCGCTGCGCGCGTTCTTCAAACAACGCGAGCGCCGCCTGGCGATCAGGTGACGCGCGGACAAATGTTCGTTTCTTTTATGTCCACTCCTTTGACGTTGCTTTTTATGCCGATGTTTTTAGCGCAGGAATTTCACGATATTTCGCCGCCGGTTAATTACTCGCTGGTTCCGACCTGGCTAATCTTTGTGGCAGCATTTGTGGCGCTGACAATCGTGGGATTGTTCATCTGGCTGATGGCACGGCGGCGCAAAGCAGCGGCCCCAGCGAAATCACCCCGCGAACGCGCGCTTGAAGCACTCGTTCGAATGCAAGATCAACTGGAAACTTTGAGCCCTTATCGATTTAGCATTCGCGTTTCGGACATCCTGCGCCGCTATGTTACAGACGAACACGATTTGCCGGTCACGAGGCAAACGTCTGTCGAATTTCTGGAACGGCTCAGCAAATCATCACCGTTTTCGGAAGGTGACAAGGAGTTGTTGGAAGACTTTTTGAATCGATGTGACTTGATCAAGTTCGCGCGTTACAACGCAACAACAGCGGACAGTCGAATGTTGCTCGAGGAAGCGACGCGCTTTGTCCAAGGAGGTCAACTTGCAACTGCCTGAATGGTGGCCAGCCAATACCGCCCTGACGTTTGCCAGGCCCTGGCTGCTTTTGCTCCTTTTGGCCATCCCGCTACTGGCATATTTGCGCGGAAAACGAGGCGGCATCGCCGCCTTGCTTTTTTCTTCGACGAGTCCACTCGCGCTAATCGGAAAGCACAGCGCGTCGCGGGCGGGGAAAATCCTTCGCTCCCTGTTACTAGCAACGTTGGCTGTTTTTGTCTTGGGGCTGGCGCGTCCGCAGCTCGGCAAGAGCCTTACCCAAATTGAGGCGAGCGGAATCGATATCATGCTCGTCCTCGATGTTTCAGGGTCAATGCTGACCAAAGACTTCACGATTGGTGGAGAACAGGCCACGCGCGTGGAGGCCATTCGCGAAGTGACCCACAAGTTTATTGAAGCTCGACCGAACGATCGGATCGGCATCATTGCGTTTGCCGGGCGTCCCTACGTCGTCAGTCCGATGACGCTGGATCATGATTGGTTGATTCAAAATTTGGAAAGAATCCGGATCGGATTGGTTGAAGACGGCACGGCTATCGGATCGGCTATGGCTGCCTCGGCAAATCGACTTAACGACAAGCACTCCAAAAGTCGCGCGATTGTTTTGCTCACCGACGGTGAGAACAACGCCGGGAAAATTCCGCCTAACACCGCCGCGGAGGCCATCAAGGCGCTCAAAATCCATTTCTATGCCATTGGTGCGGGAACCAACGGCATCGCGCCCGTTCCGGTCTTTACGCAGCGCGGCCCAGCGACGGACGCAATGGGGAACATCTATTATGAGAACCGGCCAGTTGAATTCAATGAGGCCGGCTTGAAGGAAGTTGCCAAAATTGCCGACGGACAGTTTTATCGCGCCACCGATACGAAATCGCTGGAAACAATTTACCGCGACATCGACAAGATGGAAAAATCGACTGTCAGCGTGAAAAAATATCAGCAGTACCGTGATCTTTTCCCGCTTTGCATCATGAGTGGATGCGGTTTGTTGATCGGTCACATTCTGCTCTCGCACACGATCTGGAGAAAACTGCCGTGAAATGTTTCCAATGTGGGAGGGGCCTTGGTGCCCCGAAAATAAACCAGAGAAAAGGAGAAAGCAGTCGCGGCGCTGAGGCCCCTCCCACTTTATGAGCTTCGGCGCACCGCAATGGCTTCTAGGATTATTGGTGCTGCCCGCGCTGGTCGTACTTTTTGTTTGGACCGAGCGAACGGGTGCGCAGCATTTGCGCGATTTCGTTTCGCCTCGCTTGCTGCCCCAGCTTGCCGGAAACGTGAATCGATTTCGTCGCATCTTACGTCTCGGCCTGCAGCTGTTGGCGTTGGCCCTGGCTTTGATCGGCCTGGCGCAACCTCGCTGGGGCTACACCTTCGAAGATGCGAAACGGAAAGGGATCGATCTTTTCATCGCGGTCGATACCTCGCGCAGCATGCTCTCGAACGACGTGCAGCCTAACCGGCTCGAACGGGTCAGACTCGCGACCCAGGACTTGATCAACCAATTACAAGGCGACCGCGTCGGTTTAATTGCATTTGCCGGACGGGCTTTCGTGCAAGCGCCGCTCACCATTGATTATGACGCCGTGGTGGAAGCGATCAACGATCTCGACACGAAAACCATTCCGGAAGGAGGGACAAACATATCAGAAGCCATCATGCTGGCCGATAGAACCTATGGCAAAAGCGCGACCGGCAACCGCGCGCTTATCATGTTTACTGATGGCGAAGAATTGAGCGGCGACGCCGTCAAGACGGCGAAGGCTGCGTCCGATGCGGGAGTGCGCATCTTCACGGTGGGTGTCGGCACACCGGAGGGATCGCTTATTCCTCTCCATGGCGAAGAAGGAGACACCGCGTTCGTCAAGGACGCGAAAGGTCAAGTGGTCAAATCAAAACTCGACGAAAACCGTCTTCGCGAAATCGCCGAAGCGACGGGCGGCTTTTACCTTCACCTGGGAAACGGCCCGCGAACGATGCAGCAATTGTTCACGGAAGGTCTTGCTAAAATGCAAGCAGCCGAAATTGACGTCCGCTTGTCGCGCAGGCCGATCGAGCGCTACCAATGGCCGCTTGGCGCTGCCATTATCGCGTTGGCGATATCGTTCCTCATCAGCGAACGCAAGCGCACACGCCAGACAGTTCCAGCGCCTGCGCCGCGCGCGGCACTCGCAAGCACTGCTGCCATAGCGGCGCTGCTTTTGTTGTCATTATCACAAGCATTTGCCGCTGCCCCGGGTCTCGACGCTTATCATGAGGGAAAATTTCCTGATGCCTACCAGGAATTTCAGCAGACCTTGAAAGCACACCCTCAGACAGGCGCGGCCGACAAACTGCAATTTGATTCCGGCGCCGCCGCCTACAAAATGAAGGATTACAGCAAAGCGCTCGAGTCTTTCAGCCAGGCGCTCCTTTCACCCGACATGGGATTGCAAAGTAAAAGCCATTATAACCTTGGAAACACGCTTTATGAGCACGGCGAGACGCAACAAAGTGACGACAAAAAATTAACCGATTGGACAAATGCGCTCCAACACTATGAGCAGACCCTCAAGCTCGAACCGCAAAACAAAGAAGCGAAGGACAACTATGATTACGTAAAGAAAAAGATCGAGGAGCTAAAGAAAAAGAAGCAGGAACAACCTCCGCCACAAAACAAACAGCAGAAAAACGACAAGCAGGACAAACAAGATAAACAAGACCAGCAGCAACAGAAGAAGCAGGATCAACAGCAGTCTTCACAGCAGGATCAACAACAGAAACAGGACCAGCAGCAGCAGAATCAGCAGCAACAATCATCACAACAAGATCAGAAACAGGATCAACAACAGCAGCAATCGCAGGCACAGAATCAGCCAGGAAAAGGAGAAAATCAGAAGCCGGAAAATAAACAGGACCAGTCGCAAGCCAAAAATGAGCAGCAGAAAAACCAGCAACCAAAATCTGGCGAGAGTCCGTCCCCTTCTCCATCTCCCTCGGCAACGCCACAGCAAGGTCAACCCTCGCCATCGCCCGGCGAAGGGAAAAAGGAGCAGCCAGAGCAATCCCCCACTCCAGGCGAGGGTCAAAATGCGACGCCATCGCCGTCACCCGGTGAGGGTGAAGGATCGGGCGAAGGGTCCAGCCCATCTCCAACCCCGGAAGGATCGCCGCGTAAGAAACTCGCCGGCGAAGTAAAAGGAGCGGCTGGCGACAAATCCGAAAAGCCGGACGAGACTGCACAAATCGCCGAAGCAGAATCGGAAAAAGACGGACAACTGAGCGAACGCCAGGCGGAGGCGCTTTTGCAATCGATGAAGGACGAAGAAGCCCGGGTACAGCTGGATGAACGCAGGGCCACGCGCCGTGTCTATAACGACTGGTGAAGTGATGTTTGAGGTTTGATTTACGATGTCGATGGGTCAAGCACGTTTTGGATTTTTGCTCGCCGCGCTGAGCGCATTTATCGCCAGCGACTACGCGTTCGGCCAATCACCGAGTGTGACCGCGGTCTTAAGCAATTCCGAAGTGACAGTCGGGCAGATGGTGCAGATGGAAATAAAAGTCACCGGCGCGAGTAAAGCCCGTGTGCCGGAAGAAATTTCCGTGGACGGGCTAGAAATTCATCAAACCGGCCAAAAATATGAATCGCGTTTCAGTTTTGGCACCGGCACTAACGAGAATTCAGCATCGGTGATTTACGACTATACGGTGATGCCGCAGAAGCCCGGCACTTTCAAGATTCCGTCGCAAACAATCCGCGCGGGGAGCACTTCGTTAACGACACCTGAGTTGACACTCCATGTAGTCGGTTCGCCCGGGCGTCAAGCCGCACCGAACCGTGGCAGCAGCGGGTCAAATGTTAGCCCTGGGAAGCTGCTATTTGCTGAGCTGATCGTGCCGAAAAAGTCGGCATATGTCGGCGAGGTGATTCCGGCCGTGGTGCGACTTGGTTTTGCCACACGTTTGGTATCCCTCGATGGACCGCAGATAGCCGGCCAGGGATTCACCATGCAAAAATTGCAAGGCTCTGAGCAGCCGCAGGTCGAACTGATCAACGGCAGACAGTTCGCCGTTTACACATTCAAAACTGCCATCGCTGCGGCTCGGCCGGGTAAGCTCGACATCGGCCCAGTCAAAGCCACCGCCAGGCTTCTTGTCCCCAGCCATTCCCGCAGTTCCCGTTCGCGTTCCCCTTTCGACACTTTTAACATGGACGACTTTTTCTCGGATCCTTTCTTTGCGGATCCTTTCGGAAGATCCGCCGAGAAACAGGATGTACCGGTCGAGAGCGAGCTGTTGACACTCGACGTAAAGCCTTTGCCGACCAACCCGCCGGCGGACTTTTCCGGAGCAATCGGAAATTTCTCCATGACGGTCGATGCCAATCCGAAAAGTGTGCAGGTTGGAGACCCGATTACAGTGACGGCGGCGGTGTCTGGCCGCGGCAATTTTGATCGCGTGACCGCGCCGGCACTCGCAGATGACCATGGGTGGCACAAATATCCTCCTTCAGCCAAATTTAAACAGGATGACGATGTAGGGATCAGTGGGGCCAAGACATTCGAGACGGTTTTTTCACCGAATGAAAAGAAGCAGGCAATTTCGCCTTTCGTCTTTTCGTTTTTCGATCCGGCAAAGGAGCAGTACGTGACGCTCAAAAGTAATGTGATTCCGATCCGGGTGGAAGGAGGAGCACCAGCTGCGGCTGCTGTGTCTCCGCCGGGGTCAGCGTCCCCTGCTACAGCGGCGGCAGCACCGCCGGCAAAACCAACACCGAAACCACAAGACATCTTGTATCAACTCACCGACCGCCCGGCCCACGCGCAGTCGTTTACACCGATGCATGCCCGTCCGAATTTTTGGTGGACGCAAATCATTCCATTGCTCGGACTGGTCGGATTTATCGGTTGGAAGATTCGACAAATCCGAATGGACAATCGCGAGGCGCAGCGGATGGCCGGCCGCCTTAAATCATGAGTCCGCAGAATTGATGCGGAAACTGCGGCGTACCGGTGCGTCCCCATATCAATATTACCTGGATGCCTCGCGCGTAGTTCAGGTGAAAACGGCACTCGCAAAAAATGTCGAGCCAAACGTCGTGGATGTCGAGATGGCCGGGGCAGCTTTTCAATTAGATGACGATTCGCGACGACAGCTGCGTGAGTTATTCGCGCGCAGCGATGAACTCCGCTACAGCGGTGCCAAAAACGGCGGCCAAAGTATCTCGCCGGAGAGCCGTCGCGAAGTCCTCGATTTGCTCGAACATTTGCGTATATGAAACAATTACGTGCTAATTTTTGCGCGCTCCTGGTATCGCTGGGACTCGTTGCCTCGGTCCTGGCGCAATCTGACGCGCAGTTTGTAAAGGCAAACCAGGAGTATGCCTCCAATCATTTCAAGGAGGCCATCGATCAGTACGAGGCACTGGTGCGCGCTGGGGAGTGGAGCGCGAACTTGTTTTACGATCTCGGCAACGCCTACTTTCGGAGCGGGGATTTCGGGCGCGCCATTCTAAATTATGAGCGCGCGCTTGCGTTGGAGCCTCATCATCCGGAAGCACAGGCCAATTTACGAATCGCCCGAGACGAAGCCCGTGCCCTGGAGCTGCGGCCGAGCTGGCTAGAACGTTACCTCCAATTCGCCACGGTCAACCAATACAGCATTGCTGCCGCTGTCGTGTTCTGGGTCGCAGCCTTTTCCGTTACCGGATTGATTTTAAGCCGCCAACGGTCAGCTGGCCTGATCACTTTATCGGCTTTTTCATTGGCGATCTCTGGGTTGCTCGCTGTCGCGATTTTTTGGATCGATCATGTCGGCAAAGACCGGACGCTCGCGATTGTGACGAGCAAGGAAACGGAGGCCCGCGTGGCCACCGCCGACAACGCAAACAGGGTCCTGGCGCTCCCACCCGGCAGCCAAATAAAGATTGTGCAGCAGCGCGGCGATTGGGTTTATGCAACGCTGCCAAATAATCTGAACGGCTGGATGCCGGCGAAAAGCGCGGAATTAGTGCGGTTGTAGAGGCCGCTGTCCTCAGCGGCATTTCTTCTCGTCAAAAGCCGCCGCCACGCAGGGCCACTGCTGACCGAACACGAGCAACAATCGGAGATCGCCGCTCCAATATAAGATTCGGCGGTCATAGACCGCCGCCACAGGATTTGCGACCCCGAAAGCTTTCGGGGCCGCTACGGTTGAGAAGGCGGCAAAACGTCTCATGTTGATCTCTTATGAATGCCGAAATGGACGTCGGCACTAATAAGAAGGCGTTCCAAATCAATTTAGACGCAAAAAGGTACGGCACATTTGCGGAGATTGGGGCCGGACAGGAGGTGGCCCGCCGGTTTTTCCAGGTTGGAGGCGCGTCCGGCACAATCGCCAAGACGATGTCTGCCTACGACGTGGCCTTTAGCGACGCGATCTACGGCCCGACAGATCGCTACGTCAGCCGTGTTCGGCTGCGAACGATGCTCGATCACGAATATAAGCTGTTGCTTGAACGGCTCGATAAAAAGCTCGGAGATCAGCGGCACTTTTTTGTCTTCGCCGACACGGTGGCGGCACGCAGTTTCAAACAGCACAACGAATCACACGGTTGGCTGGGTGTGCGTTTTCAGAAAGAGACCCACAGCGAGCCTTGCGAAATCATCATTCATGTTCGGCTGCTCGATGAGGCAAATGTCGCCCAGCAGGAGGCACTTGGAGTCATCGGCGTTAACCTGCTTTACGGCGCGTTTTATCACTCCGAAACGGAAAAGGTGATTTCGTCGCTTCAGGAGAATCTGACTCCCGGCCGTATCGAAGTCGACATGATCAAATTTTCCGGACCGGGATTCAAGGGTGTGGACAACCGCTTGATGAGCCTACAACTGGTCAGCCAGGGCTTGACCGATGCGGTCATGTTCACGGCCGACGGCGAAACGGTGCAACCGGCAGAGGTATTTTACAAAAAGGCGATCCTGGTGGAGCGCGGGAGTTTCCGGCCGGTCACACATGCGACGAATGACATGCTGGACGGGGCGCGCCCAGTATTTCTGAAGGAGTGCGGTTGTTCGGAAAAGGACCTGGTCGTTTTAATGGAGATGACGCTCGAGAATCTTCTTGCCGAAGGGCAGTTGAACCACGCTGATTTCCTTGCCCGGGTTGATATTCTCGGCGCACTGGGGCGGACCGTTTTAGTTTCCAAGTTTGGCGAATATTATCGTCTCGCCGCGTATCTTTCGCGCTACACCAACCAAAAGATCGGTCTGGTCATGGGAGTGCCAAGTTTGATCGAGATATTCGATGAAAGATACTATTTGAATCTTGAGGGCGGGATTCTCGAGGCCCTTGGACGAATGTTTAAAAGCGGACTGAAGCTTTACGTCTATCCCATAATCGACGACAAGACCGGCAAGATCGTGACGGCGAAGCAAGTCGAGGTAGCGCCAAATCTGCGCTCGCTTTTTCAGTACTTGATCGACAATCAATACATCGAGGAGATCACCGAATATCATCCGGAGTATCTCCGAATTTATCCGCCTGATGCGCTGGCAAAATTGCAGTCTGGGGACAGCGGATGGGAACAAATGGTACCGCCGGAAGTTGTTAAAATAATAAAAGAGCGTGAATTCTTCGGCTATCGCCCTCCAAAAGCGGCTTAGTTGGTCGAATATATCTGAGATTAACGGTAGCCCGTTGTCTAGGCGCTGAGAACTCCGTTCAACGCTGGCTTAGAGGAAGTGAGCCACCCGCCCCAGCTGGCGTAAGGGGGCTGGAAATAGAAAAACCAGAGCGTCGGCACGCTTTCCGCTACAGGGAACCTAGCATCATGGCTAGACGCGGAGATTCTGTTGTTGGGATAGATTTGGGCAAACGCGTATTCAAAGGTGTAACGCTCAAACGGAAGAGCGATTCGCGTCTGGTGCTGACCAGCTTTGCCTCGAGGGAAGTGCCTGAGCAAATCGCTACGGCCGAAGAACTGGCGCAGCAAATCAAGCTTCTATTTAAGGATCTGGGAGGCAGCGCCAAAGGTTGCGCTCTGGCCATTTCTGATCCTGCCACTCTCTTGCGCATCATCGAGCAACCAGACACGCCGGTTGATCTGCTCCGCAATGCTTTACGGTTAAATGGTCTGGCCGTCCTCAACCAGGAATGCAAAGACTTCGTTCTTGATGTTGCACCGGTTACTTCGAGCAGGGCCAACACAAAGTCGAACGCTGATTCAGACGACCAAGGCCAGTCCGGTACGACGGCGGTGCAAAGTGGTGTCACCACAAAAACCAAATACCTCGTTGGCGGAATGTTGCGCGATGTCGTTAAGCAAATCTCAGAGGCCATGGGCAAGGCGCGGGTTCCGGCTGACATTCTGCAACTGGCCCCGGTCTGCTCGTTTAACGCATTCGAATTTGCCTACCCGGAAATCTTTACTAACGAAGCCTTTCTGCTTCTCGACATGGGCTATTCGCAGAGCACCGTGCTCATCGGCAGCAAAGGCGAACTCGTGCTTGTGCGTAGCATCGATTACGGCGGCAAAGCCCTCACCCAGGCGCTCACGGCCGAGGGTGCCCTCGAGGCGAACGCAGCCTGGACAATGATTCAGCAGGCGGACGAGGGAATGGCTGAGATTTGTCGAACATCACTGGCGCGCCTCGCCACTGAAGTGCGTAACTCCATCGGTTTCTTCGAAGGTCAACGGGAGGAAAGTATCAATCGGATTTTCGTTTCCGGCGGACTGGCTCGCGCGGAGCTAGTTCTGCAAACGCTTAGTGATGAGCTGTCACTGCCATGTGAAATTTGGGACCCTCTTGAAACTTGTGAAGTAGCATTGCCGGCGGCAAAACGTCAGTCTCTCCCTCACGAGTTTGTCACGCTTAACATCGCCTGCGGCGCCGCCTTTGAATACCTGAACAACTGATAGGGTAATGGCACTTCATCTCAACCTCCTTCACGAGGAGATTCTTGAACACAGACAGCGCCAGCGCGATCCGCTCAAAATCGGCATCATGGTACTGGTCAGTTTCGGCGTGCTCATGTTCCTCTACTACATGTGGAATGCCTACCGCACGCTCGAAATCAAAGGTCGTTTATCGGTCGTCGAGCGGGAATGGGCTAAGGTCGAGCCGACAGTTACAGCGGCACAAAAGCGCTCCACCGAACTTAGCAACATCATTAAAACGACGCGCGTCCTCGACGAGTACGTTGAAAGCCGCTTTTTCTGGGGGCCACTTTTGCAAAAAATTGCGCTCTGTATTGCACCCAACACCCAGCTTACCACCATTGAGGGTTCGGTTTTGGAGGACAACAAGGGGGTTGCCGTTTCGATCGAGGGGGTGGCCGCCGGCCGCGAACCCAGAGCTGCCGCTGAAGACTTGCGCCAGATGCTTACGGAGCAGCTTGCTCAGAGCTACGGCGACGTAAAGGTCGAGTTCAAAGCACTGGAAGATCTCGATACGATTGTAAATGTCAGCGGGACAAATTTGGCCATGGCCCGTTACACCTTAACTGTCGGTTTTAATCCAAGTCCGGCGGCAAAAACTGCCGCCGCATCGCCATCTCCCCGCCCCGCACGCGCCCCGAAACAATGAGCCAGGTACACATAAGGAAAGACCAGATTCAGAAGATTGCCCTTAGTTTGGTGGGCTTCGTCATTCTTCTTTACGTCTATTTCAATTTCTTTCTCGGGCCACTTAATCGCAGTCGCAACACAATGCTTACTTCCATGAAGGACAAGCAGAGCAAGTTGGATTCTTCCAAGAGCGAAATGAGCAAAGCGGCAAGTCTTGAGCAAGAAGCCAAAACCGCGACCACGCGTTTCGCCGCTTTTAAGGCGCTGAATCCCGAAGGCGCGCCCATCGCTTGGTTTCCTCCTCGCATCAAGGTATTTTTCGCAAACGAGCAGGTCGACAAGGCCGTGGCGCGCCTCGAGGGCAGCTTTGGATTCAAACAAGCAGAATTAGCCGATTGGCTGAGATATAATTGGGTAATCAATATTCCCCAAGCCGATTATGCCAGGCTCGGCAAAGCTATTGCGGACCTGGAAAATACCGAGCCCCTGCTCTCAGTTGCAAAAATTAGTATTCACTCCCTCCAAGATCAGCCGCAGTTCCAACAGGTCGACCTTGTCGCCAGCAATATCATTCAGAAGAAATGAAGAAAATCGCGCTGTTACTTGTTGTAATGCTGGCAGCTGGAGTCCGCTCTTATGCGAACGAGGCGCCACATTTGGAGACGAAAAACAAGTCATCCTTCAAAATGGAAGGCAACACCCGCAACCCATTCTGGCCTATCGGGTGGAAACCAACCGCCAAGCTTTCCGAATCCGGCACGGACCACGCCGGCCCTGAAATTCCCGTAACCGCATTTGTGCTCAGCTCGATTACGCTCGAGCAAGCAGGTCGCTTCGCCATCATCAATGGCAAGATCATGCAGGAAGGTCAGCAATTCGGCTTGCAGGTAGGCAACCAGACCTATCAGATTACACTTAAGACCATCGCGGACGGGCGCGTCATTCTCGCCCGCCGCGACCAAGAGATTGTGGTTCTGCTGCGGAGAAAATAGGCAGCTGGCGTTGTTAGGAGCTAAGGATTGCTTTTCGCAAGCTCTGCGTCGAGCTGGAACACTGGGATCTCAGTAACTCCGGCGTCGGTGTCTCTACGGGCAAATTGCGTCTTCGATCCGGCTCGAGACCACGTTTAAAAAGCAGAGATCAGCAAGCAACATGGCAAGCGGGTTCCGGCTCTCATTTCAGCGCCCTTGCCGACCGACGTCAGACGCCACTGGTAAAGGCTACACTGCCGACCGGCACAAATTCGCTCTCGCGCAGCACCACCGGTTTCCTCCCTCGGATCAGTTGCCACCATTGAACGGCAGAACCGAGCACGATCAAGAGCACGAGCAGAAGAAATGAACCAGCTATCACCGCATCGAATCGCCAGACGGCCGCCTGGCGAACTAACTCGGCCGTTTTGTCAGCACCAACTCCGCTCGCTTCGTGCATCAAAGATTCCGCGCCTTTGATAAAGCCAAGTTTCGGATCGGCCGAAAAAATCTTCAGATAACCAGCCGAAAATGTGACCAGGCACATGAAGACAAGCGGCAGGAGGGTGACAAAAAGATATTTCGCCTTTTGCATTTTGATTAGAACCGTCGTCGCCAAACAAAGTGCGATCACAGCAAGTAACTGGTTCGCCAATCCGAACAGCGGCCAAAGCGTGTTGATCCCACCGAGCGGATCAATCACTCCCTGATACAAGAACCAGCCCCAAGCCGAGACCAGGAGCATGCTCGATATAAAATTCGCGCTCCACGAGCGTGTGTTGCCAAGGGGCCGCCAGATGTTGCCTAACAGATCTTGCAATAGAAACCGCCCCACTCGGGTGCCGGCATCGATCGTGGTCAAAATAAACAGCGCCTCGAACATAATGGCGAAGTGATACCAGAGGGCCAGGGCCGTTGGACTCGATGATATCCGCGCAAACATGTGCGCCATCCCGACAGCGAATGTCGGTGCGCCGCCGGCGCGATTGAACATGGTGGTTTCACCGAGACTGTGTGCCAGCTCGTTCATGCCCTGCTCGGTCACGGGAAAACCTGCCGCGGTCACTTTCGCGACCACTTCGGTGGGAACGCCCTTCGTATTGATGGCGAAGTAATCACCCGGCTGCAATACACACGCCGCGATCATCGCCATCAATGCCACCATCATCTCGGTAACCATGGCGCCATAACCGATCTCGCGAATCCGCGATTCCCTACCCAACATTTTTGGAGTTGTGCCTGATGCGATGAGCGAGTGGAACCCGGACACCGCACCGCAAGCGATGGTAATGCAAACAAATGGAAAGACCGGACCGGCAAAGACAAGCCCGGTTCCATCGATGAATTTGGTGACCGCGGGCATTTGCAAACTTGGATGAATGAGGACGACAGCCACGGCCAGAGCGGCGACGGTGCCAAGTTTCAAAAAGGTGCTCAGGTAATCGCGCGGCGTGAGGAGCATCCAGACCGGCAGGATCGAGGCAGCCAGCCCGTAAATCATGATCGCCCACGCGATCCATTTTTCATCGTGGCGAAACCACCCTTCGAGCGCTGGAAAATGACCAAGGAATTGCCCGCCCCAAACGGCGAAAGCAAGTCCGGCCAGGCCAAAAATCGTGATCGCGGTTACATTGACTTTTCCGCTTCGCAGCCCAAATCCCATAACGAACGCAACCGGAATAGTCATGGCGATTGTAAAGACACCCCACGGGCTTCGCGCCAGGGCTTGCACAACTACCAGCGCCAGCACGGCGAGCAGAATGATCATGATCGCGAGCACGCTAATGAGCGCGAGCGCGCCGACGCCGCGTCCAATTTCCTCTTTCACCATTTGGCCGAGCGTTTTTCCGCCTCGCCGCACCGAGCTAAAAAGAATGATCATGTCATGCACGCCGCCGCCAAGGGTGGCTCCGATTAGGATCCAAAGCGTGCCGGGCAAGAAACCAAACTGTGCCGCCAGCACCGGGCCAACCAATGGCCCCGGGCCGGCAATGGCCGCGAAATGATGGCCGAAGACCATCCAGCGATTTGTTGGAACGAAATCTTTACCGTCGTTCCGGACGATTGCTGGCGTGGCGCGTTCGTCATTTAGCACCAGCACTTTGGCTGCGAGCCACTTGCTGTAGAAGCGATAGCTTATCGAAAGTGCGCAAAGGCCCGCCAGAATTATCCACAGTGCGCTGATTTGTTCCCCGCGCGAAAGTGCTAACACGCAAATCGCGGTTAATCCAAGAATGGTGACTGCAACCCAGATGAGCTTTTTCCAAAGCGTCATTGGCTTTAGTTTAATTGAGATTTTCTCGCAGTCATCCAGACTAAAGAGCCACAGATGAACACAGAT
>WNGI01001002.1_pt1 | contig 22667 bp, 14 predicted proteins | sample 5400621 | NCBI WGS metagenome assembly WNGI01 (sample SAMN13153374, study PRJNA577476) | soil metagenome | isolation source: 20 cm soil or saprolite under Garry oak tree replicate 1 | place: USA:California | collected 2016-06-15
GCGGTCCGCGCCATCATGCACGACAGCGCCGACTCGGCGCCCTTGTCCGCCTGATTGTGAAACTTGCCGCTGTTGATGCTCTCGATGAACGCCTTTTTCTTCTCAGGATCGGCCGATTGCAGGTTGGACGTGAAGTTTCCCGTCACCGAAAACGCCGCCTGCTGGCCAGGCGCCTGGACCAGCGGAGCCTGCCATGGCTCGTCGCCCCAGATGCCGAGTGGACCGGTGTATGGCGAGATGGACGTGCCTTTGGTGCCGAAGAACCGCTCGCTCACGTCCCACCAGCCTTTGGCGAACTGCGTCGAGCTGAATGTCACCTTCACGTTATTGGGGTAGTGGAAGACCGCGTTGTAATTGCCGTAGCAGTCACCGTCATCGGCGGGGCGGCCCTGCCGTCCTCCCGTGGCGGTGACCTTCAGCGGGTGCGACTGGAGCACCCAGTTGCAGATGTCGATGACATGGATGTTCTGCTCGACGATGATATCCCCCGACAGCACGCGATCGCGGACCCAATTGCGCAGGCGGCGCTCGGCGGGTGACGCGTTGGGCCAAGGTGGGCGGTCGATGTAGCCGGTCAGGTAGTAGGCCTCGCCGCAGATGATGTCCCCGAGGGCACCGGCGTGAATGCGATTGACCAGCTCGACGAACGGCGGGCAGTCGCGGATCTGGAAGCCGACGTCGAGACTGAGCTTCCCTTGCGCGCGCTTGCCGATTTCGATGACGCGCTTCGCGCCGGGGACATCGATGGCGACGGGCTTTTCCAGGTACACGTGCTTGCCCCCGGCGACGGCGGTCTCGAGGTGCTGGGGATGGAAGTAGGGAGGTGTCGCGACGACGAGCGCGTCCACTTCCTGCGACGCGGCGATCTGCTCATATGCGCGGGGGCCGACAAAGAGTTGCTTCGCATCGAGTGCCGCGTACCCCTTGGCCTGTTGGACCTGATCGAAGTGGGCGCGCGCGGCGTCGAGCTGGTCCTGAAACAGGTCGGCCAGCGCCACAACGCGTGCGCCGCCGGTGTCGAGGAGATTCTCCGCGTCTTCGGTGCCGCGCCCGCCGCAGCCGAGCAGGCCGACGCGGATGGCGGAATTCGCGCGTGTGCCGCGCACCAGTTCGGGTCTGATGAAGAGTGCCGCGGCAACCGCCGCGGTCGTGCCCAGGAACCTGCGCCGGTCGGGGGGGGGGAAATCGCGCGACATGCGTCCTCCTCTAGAACACCACTGTCTGAATGGAGTGCGGCCGTGACTGCACCGTGAGCTCTGCGGTTCCCACGCGGATGTGGTACTCGCTTGCCTTCGCCGTCTGATTCATCACCACGATCGCGACGCTGCCATCCGGATTCACGAATCCTGTCGCGAGCAGCATGCTGCGGCTTGGCGCAACGGCCACGCGCCTCGCGCCAGGCCGGATGAACTTCGAGAAGTGCCCGATATAGTAGTAAGAGTTCGTGTAGATCAGCTGCCCGGTGCGCGTGTCCGCATGGATCGGCGCGAAGCAGTAGTTGCCGACGTGATTCGGCCCGCCCTTCTCATCGAGCAGGATATTCCAGTCGGTCCAACCCTCGGCGCCCGTGTTGAAGTCGTGAATCATCGAGCGCCCGTATGCCTCGCCGAGGCTCCAGCGGCCGTATGCGGTCGAGTCGAAGTTCGCCGGCGTGCCTTCGGTGAAGATCAGGTGCTTGGCCGGGTAGAGGCGGTGCACCAGGTCGACGTTATCGTACATCTGCGTCCCGCCCGACCAGTCTTCGTACCAGTGAAAACCGATCCCCCAGGCGTACGGCGCGGCCTTCGGATCGTCGAAGATCGTCTGCGCGCGTTGCACGATCAGGTCGCGGTTGTGGTCCCAGACGATGATGTTGACGTCCTTGAGACCGCGCCGCGCCATCACGGGGCCGAGGTAGTCGCGGAGGAAGTCGCGCTCATCCTCGGGTTGGTAGATGCACGACTCCCACGTTTGCGTGGCCATCGGCTCGTTCTGGATCGTGATTGCCCACACGGGCACGCCGGCCTGCCGGTAGCTCTCGATGAACTTCGTGTAATACAGCGCCCACGCCTCGCGGTACTCGGCGCGCAGGTGGCCGCCGTGCAGCATGTCGTTGTTGTCCTTCATGTAGGCCGGCGGGCTCCACGGACTCGCGAAGAGCTTCATGCGGTTGCCGCTCGCGGCCATGGCGCGCTTGATCAGCGGGATCTTGTAGCGCAGATCGGGCGCGATGGTGAAGCTCGAGAGCGTCTTGTCGCCCTCCGTCACATAGGTGTAGCTCGCGCTCGAGAAGTCACAGCTGTTGATGTTCGTGCGCGCGAGCGTGTAGCCGATGCCGTGGTCCGTGCTGTAGTACGCGTCCATGAGCTGCACCTGGCGCTCCGCGGGCAGCTTCGCAAATGTCTCCGCGGCCGCATCGGTGAGGGCGCCGCCAATCCCGATCATCGTCTGGAAGGTTCGCTTCGGGTCGGCGAATACGTAAACCTGCCCCTCGGAGATGGGCGCGGCCTGCTGGAACGCAAGCGTGTCGGCCGGGGAGAGGCGCAGGGTCGAGCTGTCGGCGGTGGTGTAGACGACCGCGCGCGTGCCGATCCGTGTGGGTTGTTGCAGAAGCAGCAGAAGCAGGACGGCGTGCATGTGCTCCCCCTTCCGAGAGGAAGCGAGAATACCGCCTGCGTCAGTCGATGTCTACCTGGCTCTGGTCTGTCAGCGCGGAAGGAACTGTTGCAGCCAGTTCACCGCTACCAGGACTTCGTGCGCCGCGGCATCGGGGTTCGGCGCGACGAAATAGATGCCGCGCCCGTTGGGTGCGACCGCGAAGTCCTGGGCCTGGACGATTTCGAAGAGCGGTACCGGCTCATTCCAGGCGACCCCCGTGCTGGCGCGACGGGCCACCATCATGCGCCCACGTTCGCCCAGATAGCGATCGAAGAAGAATAGCTCGCCACCGTCCGCCGACCAGCGCGGCAGCACGCCGCCCTCCCGCGAGACCTGTTGCTTGCGCGCGAGACCGGGCAGGGACACGACATAGACTTCCCGTCGACCCGTCTCGTCGGAGCTATACGCGAGCCAGCGCCCATCCGGTGAGAAAACTGCCTGCTCCTCAGAGGCACCGCTGGTGGCCACCGGGACGAGCCGCGTGGAATCCGTTTTCTGCAGATCGAGCAGCCAGATGTCGGTCGAGCGCGGGCTGTACTCGGCGAACGCGATCCACCGACCGTCCGGAGACCACGACGTGAGGTGCAAGTGGCGCTGGCCGGTGAACACGAGGCGGGTTTGCTCGGCGCCCGCCAGTGCCTTCACGAAGACATGGCGCTGTTGCCCGACCCAGGCGGAGCTGTACGCGATCAGCCGGCCATCGGGCGAGAAGATCGGCGACTCGTCTTCGCTGATTTCGAACGTGAAGCGGTCGAACCGCGCGCTCGCGATGTCCATCGTCCAGATGTCCGAATTGGTGGCCGTATGGATCGTCATCGCGAGCGTGCGCCCGTCCGGGGAAATCGCCAGGTGGCCGAACGTTCGCGGCGGCCCAAAGCGTCGCCGCTCCTTGCCGGAGAGATCGAGCTCCAGCAGGACGTAGGATTCCAGCTCAGTCCCGGTGATGTAGGCCAGAGTGCCGTTTTGCGACAGGGCGTAGGGCACGCCACCGCCCCACGTGCTGAGGCGGACGCCCGCGAGCACCGCCCGCGCCGGTCCAGTCGTGCGCCGCGCGCGCCAGTCGAACGGCTGCAGCAACAGCGTCCCGGCGACGTCGGCGTAGAGCAGATACCCCGGCGCGACATAGTGTCCGTACGTCATGCCTTGCGCCACCACCGTTCGCGCGCCGCGCGGCAGGTCCTGCACCACCAGCCGCGCGTCCTCCGCGTGGCCGCTCGGCCCCAGCGCCGTGTAGAGCACCGCGCCGTCCGGGAGCAGGTCGGGCCACATGTGATTCGTCTCGCTTGCCGAGTCGCTCACCGTCGTGATCTGCTGCGGCGCCCCGCCCGCGGCGGAGACGGACCACAGGCCGGCGTTGCCGAGCGCGCCCGCGAAGATCACGCGACCATCCCGCGTCCAGGTGGCGCCGCCAGATACGACCGCGTCGGTGATCTTGACGGAGGGCCCGCCGGCGATGGGCACCTTCATGATCGCAGGCCCGCGGACGAAGCCCAGCCACGCGCCGTCGGGCGAAAAGAAGGGCATGTGCGCCTCTTCAGTTCCGGGGACCGGCTGCGCACCGAACGCGTCCAGCGGGCGCATGTAGAGGCGGCCACCCGTGCGATACACGAGCGTGTGTCCATCGGGCGAGATGGCCAAGTCCGGCTCCTGCCCATACAGCATTCCGTAGCCCGTCGGGACAGGCACGGCGAACCGGATCACGTTCACCGCAGTCCGGTTCCTGGGCTGCAGCCACCGCGCGATCGCGACCACCGCGATCGCTCCCAACACGCCGATCAAGCCCCAGCGAATCACACGCGGCACCAGGGCGGCGCTCGGCGTACGACGTTCAGCCAGCTCGCGGCGGTCCGTCAGTAGCTCAGCGAATTCGCGCACCGTCTCGAACCGGTCAGCCGGCAGTTTGGCCAACGCCTGGTCCAGTGCCGCGGCAATGTGCGCCGGGACCTTGGTGCGCAGAGTGTTGATCGGCCGCGGCTGTTCCGACAGGATCTTCGCGATCATCGCTTGAACCGTCGGCGCCGTGTGCGGCGCCTCTCCGGCGAGCATTTCGTACAGCACGCAGGCGAGGGAGTACTCGTCGGTGCGGGCGTCGAGACGCTCCTCGCCCGCGACCTGCTCGGGACTCATGTACTGCGGCGTCCCCAGCGAAATGCCGGTGCCCGTAAGCCGCTCGCCGCCCGCATGCTCGAGCGCCAACGCGATTCCAAAATCGGCCACCAGCGCCTGGCCTTCCTGCAGCAGAATGTTTTCCGGTTTGATATCGCGATGGATGATACCGTGGCGATGCGCGTGATCCAGCGCGCTCGCCACCTGAGTGGCGATGCGGATGGCTTCACTGACGGGCAACTGTTTTTCGCGCTCGAGCTTGCGACGGAGCGATTCGCCATCGACGTACGGCATCACGTAGTAGAGGAGATCGCCGGCCGCGCCGGAATCGAACAGGGGCAGGAGATGGGGGTGCTGCAATCCGGCCGTGACGCGGATTTCCGCGAGGAACCGGTCTCCGCCCAGGACCGCGGAGAGCTCGGGGCGCAGGACTTTCAGGGCAACTTTGCGATGGTGCTTGAGATCTTCAGCCTGATATACCGTAGCCATGCCGCCACGACCGATCTCGCGCTCGATCGTGTAGCGCTCGGCAAGAGCCGCGCGGAGCGTGAGGAACGGGTCGGGCACCACAACGTGACTCGTGCGGCCAACAATACGGACGGCAACCCGCCCCCGCTAGCCATGGCTCGTATCCTAGCGATTGATCCAGTACGACGCCTTCACGAGAAAGCTGTTGTCCGCCCGCAAGTCGAACAAATCGTTCATGTCGCCGCTGAAGCTCTGCGTCCCCTCCACGCCCTCTGATCCCTGGCGCCCCTGACTCCACACGAAGAAGAGTGTAGACCCAGGCCGGTACTCCCAGCGGAACACGACGTTCGAGCGGAACTGCTTGAAGTTGAACCCACCGATGTTGTTCGTGTAGGACGTGTCGGTGTACGCCTGGTAGCGGCTGTCGTAATCCGCCGTCCGCGGCGTGGCCGACAGCTCGCGCACGTTGCTGTAGGTGCCCTTGGAGATGAAGGGCTGCGCGTATACCTGGAGCGACATGCTCGCCGTGAACGGGTACGTGAAGCGCGCCGTCAGCCCGAACTGCTTCTGCTCGAGATGCCCGAACCGGTAGTGCGTCACGTTGCTCGTATCGGTCGAGGGGCCCAGGGGCTGCACATCGGACGTGCTGCGCGAGAAGCTCGGCGACACGACGGCCGTGACCCGCGCGGCGAACTTGAAATCGAGCTCCGGTGAAACGCTGAAGCTGTGTGAGCGGCCGCCGTCGCCGCGGAACCAGTTGAACCAGAGATACGGCACGATCGCCTTGCGGTCGTCGCCGTTGATGCCGAGCCAGGGCGACAAGTAGGAATCCTGCCGCACCGCCGGACCGCCGCGCGCGCAGGAATAGCAATAGGTCGTGCCGAGCTGCCCGACCGTCCCGCCGAAATGCAGCGACCAGGTGTTGCGGAACGTGGTGTGCGTGTTGGTATTGAACGCCCGCTCCTCCGGCAGCCCCTCTGTGGTCCAGTACTGCCACCAGTTGAAGTTCCACTGAAAGCGCTGGTAGAGCTTGCGCGTGTGCCGGTCGAAGTAGCCCGCCCAGGTGCTCCACGCAATTTGATCGGCGCGCTGCAGGTAGCCGAGGTCGTTGAGCTCGAAGCCGGGCGAGCGCCGCTCGACGTTTGTCTGAAACAGGAAGTGGTTCCCTCCGACCTTGCCGAACTGGAGGGCCTGGGCGTCGCCTGAGAGCGAGGTGCGCAGCGAGTCGAACCGGACCCCGCCGGCAACGTCGGGCCGCTGGTAATAGTGCGTCGCGCCGGTTTGCGTCAGCGCGAGCGCCTCGCGGCTGCCCGCGACGCGGCTGAAGTCGGCCGACCCCGACAGCTCGTAGCGGCCACCGCGGAAGCGATGGCGGAAGTCCAGAGCGCCGACGTAGGCGCTCGAATGCAGGTAAGGCGTGCTCCACGAATCGTTGTCACGATTCACCGTGGTCACGATGCCGCCGATGGTGCTCTCACCGCCGCGCAGGTCCTGACGCAGCCGCACGACGCCGTAATTCGTCGCCGGCGCGATCGTCACGCCGCCCACGCCGACCTCATGACCCGTGACGGCATCCATCGCCCCGATCGTCAGCCCGCCCGGCAGGCGCCCGGTGAGCTTCCCGGCGCCGAGGATGGTGGTGAACGCGGGCGACGTCGTGTCCGAATAGACGCCTTTCAGCTCGGGCTCGCGGCCGATGCGCCGCGTGTAGACGAGTCCCTCGCCGGTATTGCAGTCGTTGACCGCCGTGCAGTTGACGTTGAACTGAAACTGCCCGGCGCCTTGCACGAAGAACGGCCGCTGCTCGCGGAAGAACGTTTCGAAGGCCGTGAGGTTGAGCACGCCGGGGTCCGCTTCAACTTGGCCGAAGTCGGGATTGATCGTCGCGTCGAGCTTCAGGTTCGAAGCCACACGGTACTTCAGGTCGGCGCCGGCGGTGAACTGCTGCTCGCGGCCGATCGTCGTGGCCTCGAACTGCGAGACGTTCTTCGTGACGACGTACGGCGCCGCCTCGAAGCGGCGCGGGGTCTCGAGGTCGTTCAGATCGGCGATCTCGCCGAACTGCGACACGAACCCCGCCTGCGACTGGCGGATCAGCGGCCACGAGACGCGCTGCGAATAGCGATAGAGATCGCGGTCGACGGTGAATCCGAAGGTATGGGTACGCTGCGGGCCATACGCCATCTGTGAGAGCGGGATGCGGAACTCGGCCGTCCAGCCCAGGGAATCGATGCGCGTGGCGACGTCCCACACCGCATCCCAGGCGAAGTCTTCGTTACCGTCGTTGTAGATCTGCGCGTCGAGCTTCACGCCCGACGGGTTCACCCCGAACTCGAAGCCGGTGCGACGGTCGTGATAGGAGTCGATGAACAGCCACACCATGTCGGTCGGCGTGAAGTAGTCGCGGCGGGCCAGCACGGTGATAATGCTGTCGGGGTGGCTGTCGAATGCGCGGACGAAGACGTACAGGTTGGCGGCGTCATACGCGATCTTCGCTTCCGTCGGCAGCTTCGGCCGCCCACCCTCGCTGGGGCGCCACTCCTGGAAATCCGTAATCGGTCTGGCGTCACGCCATACCGCGTCGTCGTCCCGGCCGTCGATGACCGGCTGGGCCGCCGCGCGTGTCGCGGAGACGCGCTTGGGCGCGGCCGGCGGGTCGGCGGGCCGTGCCGATTGATTGGGAGACTGAACAACGAGCGTGACGGCGGCAAGGAGCGGCAATCCGAGCGGCATGCAGAATCCCGGGGTGGTTTATTGGTTTGATGACGAAAGTCGGAAAAGGGTTGTTTCGGGTATTTCCGACACAAGCAAAACGGCGAGCCGCATGCAGCGGCCCGCCGTTCACTGTGACGAATCTGTTACGAAATGCTACTTCGCCAGCTCCCGCACCGCCGCCGCCAACGTGCGCACCTTGGCCCCGTCCGACGCGCTCGCAGCGTCGCGCTCGAGGTCAGTCGCGAGCGTCTTCAACGTGCTTTGACGAGCTGCACGGGCAGCCCGCTCCGCACTCCCGAGAATCGAGCGCGCCGCGCTGATCCGGTCCGCCGCGAGCCCCTTGGAGCGTTCGAGCTGGTCGAGATAGGCGCGCGCGACCACGAAGCTCGCCGGCCACGTCGCGCGCTGCTGATCCTGGACATTCTGGTAGGCGAACTTCACCAGCTTCGCTGCGTCGATCTCGTTCTGTGACAGCAGCGCGCTCGGCTGCAGCTCGAGGACGTCGAGCCCGCGCATGATCTCCGTGCTGTAGATGTAGCCGTTATACCAGTACGCCGACCAGCTGCCCGCGATTTCGAGCTTGGTCGAGTCCATCGGCCCGCGATCGAAGTACGCGATCTCGCTGGGGTGCGCCGGGTCGGTGAACTCGAAGAGCGAGACGCCTCCCTGATACCAGCCCTGGATCATGATGTCGCGGCCCGGCACGGGAATCACGTTGCCGTTGTGCGCGACGCAGTTCTCCGTCGAGGTCTGCGGCGCGGGCGGTTTGTAGTAGCCGCCGAAGTGCAGTGCGCGGCGGTTCTCGATCGTGAAGACCGCATCGGCGCCCCATTCCGGCTTGTCGGTCGACCGGCACCGCGGCGCAATGCCGCCGCCCCACTCGTCGGTGAAGATCACCTTGCTCGCATCGTTGTTGAACGTCGCGGAGTGCCAGTACGCAAAGTTCGAGTCCGAAGCGGCCGCGAGGCGCACGGGATGCGCCGGGTCGCGGATGTCGAGCAGCAGGCCGTAGCCCGCGCACGCGCCACCCGCCACGCCCATCGCCGGAAACACGGTGATGTCGTGGCACTGATCGGGTCCGTGGCGTACGCCGCCCGGGCCCATCGGCGCGAGGAACATCTTGTCGACGATGCCCTGCAGCGCGCCGCGCAGCGCGGTGCTGTCGGCGGCCGTCGGAGCGGTGGCGCCACGGCTCTTCACGATGCTGTCGAGCAGCTCATTGATGAATGGCGGCGGCGCCACCACCGGCAACCCCTGAAACGTCACGACGAACGCGCCGGTGGCCCGCGCGGAATCAGCCTCGCGCTTGGCCTCAGCGAGATCCGCTTCGCTCGCGCCATGCTGCGCCGGTTCCACCAACGCCTCGAAGATGCGCGGCCGGCTCACGATCGCGGCCTGGTCCGGATGCGCGAGCGGCACGCGGATGATGTCGATGCGGAAGCGCGCCGACGCCGTGTCCTGCTCCGGCAGCGCGGACGAGCACCCCGCCAGCTCCTCGGCGGGGCGCACCGGTGCCTGGCCGGACACGTAGACGTAGACGACGGTGGTGTCTTTGGGATCCGTGACGACCGTGTGGGTATGCGAACCACGACAGGTCTGCACGTTCGCCACGATGCGTGGCTTGGTTGGGTCGCTGATGTCGATGACGCGGACGCCGCGGAAGCGTTGCGCGCTCACGGGCTCCGGGACACCCTGCGCGCCGCAGTCGACGCGCCCGCTGTTCGACTCACCCGAGAGGAACAGCAGATTCTTGTACACCGACACATCGTTTTGCTGCTCGGGGCAGCGCTCGGCATGGACCAGTTTCGGGTGAAAGGGATCGGCGATGTCCCAGATCGAGAAGCCCTGGAAATTGCCCTGGATGACGTAATTCCCTTTGAATGCCAGGTCCGAGTTCATGTAGTCGAAATCGCCCGGCTGCGCCGGAATGAACTCCGCCGGCGGCCGGGTCGTCGAGACCAGGCGCATGTTCCACGCGGCCTGCGCCGCGTCCCACCAGCCGGCGCGCAGTCCGACGCGCGCGTCGCGGACCGGCGTTCCGCCGGCGCGCTCCTGTGCTGGTAGCGAAGTGACGACGGCGACTGATGCGAGAAGCAGTGTGGCGAGGCGTTGCGTGAACACGAGCCATGGCTCCGGGTTGGGGTTCTTACGTTCTCGGTGCCGCCGGTTTCGCGGCGTAGATGAATTCGTAATAATCGCGCATCTCGAGGTCCGCCGCGGCTTCTTCGTCCACGATCACGACGGCATCCTTGTGCAGCTGCAGCGCGCTCGCCGTCACCATACTCGTCACGGGTCCCTCAACGGTTTGCGCAATGGCCTTTGCCTTGCCCTTGCCGCTCGCTACCAGCACGAGCTTGCGCGCCTCGAGAATCGTGCCGACACCCATCGTGATCGCATACACCGGAACGTCCGCACGTTTATCGAAGAATCGCGCGTTGTCGTCGATCGTCTGCTTCGACAGCGTCTTCAGGCGTGTGCGCGAGCTGAGCGAGCTGGTCGGCTCATTGAAGCCGATGTGGCCGTCGGTGCCGATGCCCAGGATCTGCAGGTCGATGCCACCGCACTCCACGATGCGGTTCTCGTACCACTGGCAGAACGCCGGGTAGTTGCTCGTCGTGCCGGATGGGATGTTGATGTTGTGCGGCGGGATGTTGACGTGCTGGAAGAAATGCTCGTGCATGAAATAGTGATAGCTCTGCGGATGATTCACGTTCAGGCCGACGTACTCGTCGAGATTGAACGTCGTGACGCGCGAGAAATCGAGCTGCTCTTTTTGGTGTAGCCGCACGAGCTCCTGATACAGACCGAGCGGCGTGGAGCCCGTCGCCATGCCGAGCACAGCGTTCGGCTTGGTATTGAGCAGCTCCGCGACGATCTGGGCCGCGACTTTGCTCATCGTGGCGTAATTTTTCTGAACGATGACTTCCATGGGTCCGATGGGGCGGTGTAGGGGCGCAGCATGCTGCGCCCCTACAGCAGTCGACTACATGCCCGTGCGAGGCTGGGCCGTCGGCGGCAGGATGCCGTTCAGGCGCAGGTAGTTCGCTTCCTGCGAGTAGTGATCTGCCCAGTCCCCGACCGTGATGAACATCGCGGCGGCCATCGAGAACGGCCGCGGGCCAAAGAGCTGGATCTGCTGATTGAGCTTCGAGTCGTCGAGCTTCGCAAACGCCTGCTCGCAGAACGTAAACGTCTCCTTGAGCCGCGCGACGAGTGCGTCCTTGCCCAGCGTCGAATCGGCGGCGGTAGCGCGCGCCGGCGCGGTCACGCCGGCGACTTTGCCGCACAGCAGGTCATTGCCCTCGTTCGCGAGGTGGACCTGAATCTGCGCGAAGCTCATCTGCGCGGGCGTCGGACGGTAGGTGTACTTGTCCGCCGGCATCGCCTCGGCAGCGGCGACGAGGATGCGCGCGAAGCGCTGCTCCGCCTGTCGCAGCGCGTCCGACACGGGATTAGTCGAGGTCGCGGGGACGGCGGCGGGCGCCGCCTGCGCGGCGAGCGCCGCCGGCAGCACGGCGCAGGCAAGGGTCAGGATGTAAGGACGAACCTGCATGGGGCACCTCCAATAAGGGAAAACGTCAGTAGCTGCGCCCGAACCCGAATGGGTACAATGGGCGGGCGCTGTCGTGCGGCATGTCCGGCCGCTGTGCGGCGACGGCTTCCATCGACGAAGGTAACTCGAACGGCAACTTTCCTTCCGGTTTCGCTCTGCCTGTCAGCACATCGATCAAGGCGGCATCGCTCACGCCAAAGTTCGCGATCAGGGCCCGCGCCGTCTCCTTGAGCGGCGTCAGAATGGCGGGACGATCGAGATACACGGTCACGATCGTCGGCACGGTGGTGATCACCCGCATGGCAGCGTCGAAGTCGGGATCGCCACTCTTGAAGGCCAGATTGCCTTCATGGAAGAACTGGCCAAACACATACTGTGGGTGCAGGCGCTCGAACGGCGCAGTGAGACGCACGATGGCGATATCGGCCTGTTTTGGATCGGTAACGACCGTCCATCCTTCGCGCGTCGCAGCCTCTGCCGCCACGCCCTGAAGATACACGCGCAGCGGCTTGTTTTGCGGCATGTGCAGCGGCAGCAGCCCGCCCTTGTTCTCGAGCAGCACCAGCGCGCGCCGCTGCGCGTCGAGCCCGGCGGCGCGGAATGCGTCGTTTCCCACGATGTGGTTCGCGGCATCTGGGTCGACGTACGGGTGCTCGAACAGTCCCTGCGCGAACTTCTGAGTCAGGATGCGCACCACCGCGGTGTCGAGCTGCGTCTCTTTCAGCTCACCGGCCCGGACCCCGTCTACGAGCATGTCGGCGCGTTCCGTCCCGCCGAACTCGTCCACGCCCGCCTGCACGGCTTTGACGAAGCGGGCGCGCATGGAGAGATCCTCGACGCCCCAGGGCATCGCGACGTCGGCGAACGACGGACGCTCGCCGGCCGGCGCGCCGTTCTTGCAGCGCGCGTTACAGTCCCACGTGATCGCCCAGTCGGTGACGACGATGCCGCGAAATCCATAGCGGCCGCGCAGCATGTCGGTGAGGAGCTGGCGATTGTAGCCGGCGCCGACCGGCTCGAGCGGCTGTCCGTTCCACGTGGCGCCCTGCAGGATCGAGTAGGTCGGCATCACGCCGCCGGCGCGCGCGGCGAACGCGCCGAGGAAGGGACGAATGTGGTACTCGAGGTTCGGTCCGGTGAATGTCGCGAAGCGGCCGTAATAGGTGTGGCTGTCGAACCCGTCCTTCGCCGCGCCGTATCCTACCCAATGCTTCACGACAGTTACGACGCTGCCGGTGTCGAGTCCGGTTTCACCGTGCTGGAAGCCGGCGACGTAGGCACGCACCAGGCGCTCGGCGAGCGCCGCATCTTCGCCGAAGGTGCCCGCAATGCGGCCCCAGCGCGGCTCGGTCGCGAGATCGGCCTGCGGCGACAGGGCCATGTCGATGCCCACCGCGCGGTATTCCTGGCGCGCGATATCACCGAACGCCCTGGTGAGCGCGGTGTCGCCCAGCGCGCCGAAACCGAGCGCCTCGGGCCACTGCGAGAAGCGGTTGGTCTGCACCGTTGCGCCGACGACGTTTTGAAAATGGTTGCGCGGATCGGTGCTGATCGTGATGGGAATGCCGAGCCGGGTGTTTTCGGCGATGCGCTGAAGCAGGTTGTTTTGCGCGGCGATCGTGGCGGGATCGGCGGTGAGCCGGGTGATCAGGTTCGTGACTTTGGCGCTGTCGATGAGCCGCCGGTTGGCCGCGGTGTCGTACGCGGCGCCCATGCCGACGCCGCCCGTGGGACCGGTGCTGCGGACGGTGCCGTGCATCATCGTGCCGGCTTTTTCTTCCAGTGTCATGCGTGCGACGAGATCGCGGGCGCGCTGATCAGGCGTGAGGCGCCAGTCCTCGTACGGATCGAGCACGCCATTCTTGTTCAGGTCGCGGAACTGGCGGCCGTCCTGCTGAATCACCGGTGCCTGAACGAGCAACAGGATCGCGAGCAGATTCACGGCGTGGATTCTGTCCCAATTGCGCGTGCGGCGCTAGTCGGCAAGATGCGTAGGGGCGCAGCAGTGGAGAATGGGTAGGGGCGTAGCATTGCAGAATGGGTAGGGGCGCAGCATTGCAAATGAGTAGGGGCGCAGCATGCTGCGCCCCTACCAGATTCTGCGGGCCTACGCCCCTACCCGCGAATTACTTGCCGTCCAGGAACGGTAGGACCGTCGGCACGAGCGCCGGCGACATGGCTATCTCGTAATGTGTGACGTTGGGCAGAATCGCCAACCGGTTCTTCGACAGATTCTCACGCTGCCAGCCGGCGTCGCGCAACCCGCCGCCCAACAGCTGGTAGAACTTCACGATGTGCTCGGGCCGAATCATGTCGCCGTCGCCGTAGACCAGCATCACCGGGCCGCGGAGCTTCTTCACGTCCTCGGACCAATCGTACGGCTTGCGCATGTACTCGCCGATGCGATCGAGCAGCACCGGGAAGTCTTGCGGCCGCGGCGCGACGGCGACGTACGACTGATACATCGGCGTCTGCTTCATCTGATCTGCCATCGCGGCGCTGACCGCGGCCTGCTGCGGCAGCATCTCCGGATAGAATCCGTCTTGCGCGTACGGAGTCGAGACGAGCACGAGCCGCCGTACCACACCGGGATGCTGCACCGCGAGCCGCAGCGCCACGCCTCCACCCAGCGAGTACCCCATGACGTCGACCGAATCGTAGCCGAGCTGCTTCAGGATGATCGCCATGTCATCGCCCTGGTCGATCAAGCTGATCGGCCGGTCACCGATTGCCGTGCGGCCGTGGCCGTGCAGGTCGACCGCGATCACCTGCCGCGTCTTGGCGAGCGCCGGGAGGTTCGGAATGAACATCTGAATGTTGCCGAGCCCACCGTGCAAAAGCAGCAGCGGCGCTCCCTGACCATGGATCTCGTAGTAGTAGTTGATTCCGTTCGCCAGGACATAACCGGTGCGTGGTTTTGTTGCGGCAGCAGCTGGCTGATCGCGGCGGACCTGGGCCGCGCCGTGCGCTGACACCGTGACTAGCGCCGCCGTCACAAGACTCAAGACTTTCTGCATCGTTCCCCCGAGTAGGTTCTACATGACGTCGAACAAGCCGGCGCGAAATCGACATCGTCCTACGTCGATCTCGGCTCCTCCCCAGGCCAATACCGCGTCGGATCGGCGGGCCAGCCGTGACGTGCTAACAGCGTATCAATCTTCTCGTTGACCGGTGGGTGGCGCGCCGGCGGCCTGCCTCCGGCCGCGAGCAACGCTTCGATGATTTCGAACTGGCGATCAGGGTTGCCGCCGTGGCCGGCTTTCCAGAGTGCGGCGCCGAAGACCGGTCCGTTCGGCGTCTGAATATCGGATTTGGCGCCGCGCTCGAGCAGCAATCGCACGACGTCGAGATGATCGCCGAGGATCGCGTAGAAGAGGGCGGTCTGCCCATCGTTGTGGTGACCATCGACGTTCACGCCGCGATCGAGCAAGAGCCTCACAATCTCGCGGCGTCCGTAGCCGGCCGCATACCGCAACGCCATTTCGCGCCGTGAGGCGTCAGCCGCATCGGCGAGCTGCTGCACGATGTCGAGCCGCCCGATGCCCGCCGCGCCGATGAGGCCGACCCGTCCTGTCCGCTCAGCCAGGTAGCTCGCTGCCTCGGGACAGCCGTTGGCGAGACAGGCGTACACCGCGTCCGCACCTTTGCCCGCCAGATCCGGGTGCTCGATTTGGGCGCCGTGCCCGAGCAACACCTCCATCACGGGGATCTGGACGCCCGCTTCCTTCGGTGGCGTGCTCGTCGCGACGAGTCCCAGCGCCGTGCACCCGCCGCCGTACACGTCGGCCTCGGCTTCGACATCGGCGCCGGCGTCGAGCAACAGCGTCGTAATGCGTGCGGCGTTCGGCGGCGACTTCTGGCGATAGCCCTCGACGCCGTTGGCCGAGACGTAGTGGAGCAACGTGGCGTTGTGCTCGCGCGCCGAGCGGGCACGAATCAGCTCGGGCTTTTGCCTGAGGAGCTGCAGCAATGTCTGCTCGTCGCCGCGCACGATCGCCTCAGCGGCGGCTTCGAATGCCGCGGCGTCCGTGCCGGCTTGCTCCAGCGCTTCGAGGTGCGAGACAAACGTCGCCCAGCTCGTGAATCCATGTGAGCGCGCCAGCACGAATTGCGCATCGGCGAGCACGCAGCTGCGGTCGGCGCGCTGCAGCGCCCGGAGAGCGAATTCTTCGACCTCCTGCGCCGCGCGATTGATGCGTCGCTGGTCCGACCCATCGAGCAGCGACGCCATCCACCGGTCGGCCCATCGCGCGATCTCGCGCCCGCCCCCGCCCGCGTGACAGGCTTTGACGAGATCCTTGGCCAGTTTCTTGTACTGCTCGATGCTGGGACTGGACGGCAGCGGCAATGCGCCCTGCGGATTGGGAAACATACGAGACTCCTCTCAGTGCACGCCCGTCGTCCGCGTAATTCGGGCTGAAAGAAGTTCGTCTCTCAGTTGTGACTGCAGGTGGGTGGGCACGGCCCTTTCCGCGGACTGGAAGCGCCCCTCGCGCTGCTGGAACGCTAGCTCCAGTCCGGCGGAAAAGTAAAGGGGCTGGAATTGATGAGAGCGGGTCGCATAGGTGTGCCTCCGTGACGTAGAATTAGCACGACCTCCAGCCGCGAGCGAATTGTGATCGACCGTCGAGCCTTCCTGCAGGATTTGAGCGGCACGGCCGCCGCTCTCGCCCTCCCGTCACACGTGTGGACCCAGCAATCAGATCTCAAACCGGTGTTCGCGGAAGTCGACCGCCGCCACGATGAAACGGTGCAGCGGCTGCAGGAATGGATCAAACAGCCGTCGATCGCCGCCGAGAATCGCGGGATGAACGAAGGCTGCGATCTGACGATGCGGATGTTCCGCGACGCCGGATTTCAACAGGTCACGAAGATCCCCAGCGACGGTCAGCCGGGGATCTTCGCGACGCTCGACGCGGGCGCGCCCAAGACCCTCGGCCTCTACTTCATGTACGACGTCAAGCAGGTCGATCCGTCCGAGTGGTCGTCGCCGCCGTGGGATGCCGCGCTGGTCGACAAGCCCGGCCTCGGCAAGATCGTCATGGGCCGCGGCGCCGTGAATCAGAAAGGGCCGGAAGCGACTTTCATCGCCGCGCTGCACGCCATCCGCGGCGCGAACCGCAAGCTGCCGGTGAATCTCGTGCTGGTTGCCGAAGGGGAAGAGGAGATCGGCTCACCGCACTTCCCGCAGATCGTGCGGCGGCCCGAGGTGCTGGCGGCGCTGCAGAAAACGGTCGGCATCTTCATGCCGTCGGCGTCGCAGGGCCTGGACGGCGAGGTCACGATGACCCTCGGCGCCAAGGGCGTGATCGAGGTCGAGCTGGTGTCGAGCGGCGAGAAGTGGGGCCGCGGCCCGAAGGCCGACATTCACTCGAGCAACAAGGCACGCGTCGACAGTCCGGCCTGGCACCTCGTGCTGGCGCTCGCGACGCTCGTATCAGCTGACGGCAACGACCCCGCGATCGAAGGTTTTGCCGAGAAGGCGCGTCCGCTCTCCGCGGACGAAAAAGCAATGATCGCCACCGCGGCTGGGCGCATGAACGAGGCCGGGGCGAAGAAACTGCTCGGCATTGAGCACTGGGTGAACGACGTGAGCTTCACGGAGTCGCTCGAGCGGCTGATGGGACGGCCCACGGTGAACATCGAAGGTTTGGTGGGTGGGTACACGGGCCCGGGTGGCAAGACGATTCTGCCGCATCGCGCCGCCGCGAAGCTCGACCTCCGGCTGGTGCCGGATATGAAGGCAGAGGAGGCGCTTGCCGCGCTCAAGGCGCACCTCGCCAAGCACGGCTACAGCGACATCGAGGTCACCATGACAGGCGGTTACGATCCGACCAGCACGCCGCGGAACGCCGCCGTGATCCGGGCGGAAGAAGCCGTGTACCGTCGCTCCGGGATCGATCCGATTCTGCTCCCGCGCAACGCCGGTTCCTGGCCCGGTTATGTGTTTACCGGGGAGCCGCTCAAGCTTGCCGCCAGCCACTTTGGTCTCGGCCACGGCAGCGGCGCGCACGCGCCCGACGAGTACTACGTCATCGAGTCGAGTAATCCGAAAGTGCAGGGGATCGATGGCGGCGTGAAGTCGTACGTAGAATACCTCTACGAGGTCGCCCGGACGCGCTGAGCGGCCGTGATCTCGCAGCGAATCGGCGCGGCGGGCGCGGAGTGCGTCAGCGCGCCGATCGCGATCAACGCCGCACCCGCCTCCGCGTAGGCCCGCGCGGTGTCGGGCGTGATGCCGCCCGACGCTTGAATTGTCACCCTGGGCCCCGCGCGCCGCGCCCACTCGGCGACTTGCTCGGGAGACTGGTTGTCGACGAGCACGTGTGTGACGCCGGCGGCGAGCGCGGTGTCGAGCTGAGCATCGGACTCCACTTCGACGATGATCGCGTGGTCACCGGCGCCACGCAATGCATCAGCAAGGGACCGCCCGTCCTGATCCAGCAGCGCCCAATGATTGTCTTTCCATAGGACCGCGTCCGCCAACGACGTCCGGTTTGTCACGCCGCCCCCAACTCGTACCGCGTACAGCTCGAGGTCACGAAGTCCGGGCGTCGTTTTCCGCGTGTGTGTGATCCGGGCGCCGGTCCCGCGCACGGCATCGACCGCCCGTCGTGTAATGGTCGCGACACCAGACAGCCGCTGCAGGAAATTCAGCGCGACGCGCTCACCCGCGAGCAGTGCGCGTGCCGGACCGCGCGCGGTCGCGATGGTCGTGCCAGGCTGGGGGCCCCCTCCCCCCCACGATCCTTCGTCCATCGCGGCCGCCACCGTGACGGTGGGGTCGAGCTCGTGAAACACCGCCGCCACAATTGGGACGCCCGCAACGACGAGCCGCGCTTCCGCCTCGAAACGCAGTTCCGCCACCGCATCGGCAGCGTCGCCAAACAGCTGCGTGGTCACGTCACGAGCCGCGTGGTCTTCGGCCAGTGCGCGCCGCACCTCGGCGAGGCCCCACGCGAGCGACTCAGCCAATTGCGAGCATCCTCTCGATGGCGCGCCGCGCGCGGGCGGCCGTGGGGGCGGGAACGGTGACTTCGTACTTCAGATCGCGCAGCGAGTCGCGCAGCTTCTCCAGCGTGATCTGCTTCATGTAGCGGCATTCCGCCGCCTCGCGGGCCGCGATGAACTCCTTTTCCGGGTTTTCGCGCCGCAGGCGGTGCAGCACACCGGTTTCAGTGGCCACGACGAAGCGCCGCGCCCGGGACGCTCGGGCGCGCCGCATCATTTGCTCCGTCGAGACGATCTGCATGCGACCGGCCGCGACGTCGCCCTCGGCCTCCGCGTAGTACATCGCGCTGGTCACACAGCCGCATTCGGGATGCACGAGGAATTCCGCGTCGGGGTATTCGGTCCGGCGCTGCTCGAGCGTCTCCCGCGTCAGCCCGGCGTGCACATGACACTCGCCGAGCCACACATCGAGGGACCGGCCAGTGACCTTGCGCAGGTAGTTGCCGAGATAGACGTCCGGCAGAAAGAGCACCGGGACGTCCGGCGGGAGCGCGTTGATGACGGCGACCGCGTTGCCTGACGTGCAGCAGTAGTCCGCTTCGGCTTTCACCTCGGCTGCGGTATTCACGTACGCGACGACAAGGCCGTCCGGGTGTGTGGCACGCCAGGCGCGGACATCCGCGGCCTGGACCGTGGCGGCGAGCGAACAGCCGGCGGTGGGATCGGGAGTCAGAACCAGCTTGTCCGGATTCGCGATCGCCGCCGTCTCGGCCATGAAGTGCACGCCGCAGATCACCAGCACCGGCGCGTCGAGCTGGGTCGCGCGGCGGGCCATCTGGAGCGAGTCGGCCACGAGGTCGGCGAGGTCCTGGATCTCGGCGATCTGATAGTTGTGCGCGAGGATGGCGGCGCGGCGAGAGGTACGCAGCTCGTTGATCTCGGCGATGAGATCGCGTGGAGTCGTTGTCGTGGTGGAGACGCCCATCGATACAGCTCCCATTGTTGTGGTGCCGAGGCTGAGGGGCCGATTGGGTAACGCCTCGATCCGCCGTGGGAGTGCGGACCGCTCTCAGACCGGGACGCGCTCGCGCGCGTCACCACGAACGATAATCGGGGGGATAGCAAAAACAACGGCCCCGGCCCCCGTGGGCGGGGGCCGGTTCCTACTGGTTGGCTGTGGCGTCCAGCAACGGCCGGTTCGTGGCCGTCGTCGAAACGACGGTGATGTCACCCCTCGCGCCGATCGTGTACACCCGACCGTTCGTCAGCGTGACGCCGGTTCGCGTGATCGTGTTCGCGGTCGAGTCGGGATAGCGCGCGAAGAAGTCGTAGATGCCGGGGGGCAGGGCGATGAAGGCGCTGGCGTTCTTGTACGCCACCGCGGGCGCGACAACGACCGTGTCGTAGGTAAACGTATTCGCCGCGTAGAGCGTCAGCGGGTTCCCGTTGGCGATCACGTGGACGAATCGCACCAGCGCGACCGACCAATCGATCTGATTCGGATAGGTATCGTCGAGCACGAATCCATCGATGGTCTTGGCGGTCGTGTTGTAGAAGCCGCTGAGATACACCGAATAGAATTTCCCGTCGGCGATCGTCCCGTTGATGGACGCGATGGGCCGGTCCTTGTCCACGGTAGCCGCGATCCGGCCCGTCACCGTGTACGCACCCGGGGCGATGCTCGAGTACGCGCCACCATTCCCCACGGTGCCGTAGGTGACGCCGGTGGTTGCCTCACTACCGGTTGAGGACAGAATCGCCGTCATCTTGGTATCGTTGGCGTAGAAGTTCACGCCGGGCGCGTTCACGCCAAAATTGAAGAACTTGATGCGCGATGCCTGCAGCGAATCCAGGGGCAGCACCTGGACGGTATTCTTCTCGCACCCGGTGCAGACCGCTGCCGCGGCCAACGCCGCCAAGATCAGGGATCGATGCATGTGTTTGGTCATGGTTTAATGATCCACAACGTATCGGTGTGAAAATCGGTAGCGAGCCCGCCGATCGCATCGAGCGCGGCCCGGTTCCACACGTACTCCGAGTTGTACCGCGGACGGATGCGCTGGACGACCTGCCCGACATTGTCGGCATAGAGTGTGGTGGGCGGCGTGAATCCGCGAAATACCTTCACGCCGCTGGCCAGATCGACATCCGTATAGTGATAGCGGCGCATATCCATCCACAGCTCGTTGTGTCCCCACCCCCACAGCGCGATGTACTTCTGCGACATGATGTGTGACAGGGTGATCGTCGCCGGCGCGATGTTGGTGTCCGCCAGAAAGGCCGCTTTCTCCGCGGCGGTGATTTGCGAGGGTGTCTGGCCGGCGTCGAGGTTGCGCGCGTTCACGAAGTCGATGGATGAGGAGATGCCGTTGAGATAGGCGGTGCGGGCGAGCGCCGCGTTGCCCGCCTTGTAGGCCGCCTCGGCCTTCACGAACTGGAGCTCGGCGTAGGTCATCACGGGGAGCTTCGAGCGATCGGCGAAGATGTACCGCGACGGCAGGTTCAGCCCGCCCGAGCCCGTGTATCCAAAGAAGTTCTTGGGCTGCTGCAGTGCGCTCAGGCCGCTGAATCCCGAGAGGTTGACGTCGAGCCCACGGTAGGTCGTATTCGCGGAGTCGATCGCCAGCATCCGGCTCATCCGCGGGTCCACGGCGCCCCCGAACTGGGTGCCGTTCATCAATCCGACGATGAACTGCGTCTGCCGGTAGGCGGTGACGTTGTTGCGCGTACGTCCCCAGAAGTTGCAGTCGGCGAAATCCGTCGACGTGCAGGGATACGTCAGCAGCGGGTCGTCCACATTGCCGACGAATGACGAGTCGACGAGCCTGATCACGCGCGCGCGATCGTACGACGCCGCCTTATTGGAATAATGATTGAGGCTCAAGGCGAGCATCCCATAGGCCAGCTTCAACCATTCCGTGCGGTCACCGTTGTAGATCTTGTCGCCGACGCCGAGATAACCCTGATCGACGGCGCCGTCGGTCCGTTTGAGCAGCACGATGGCGCTGTCGAGCAGGCGCTGGACCTCCTGATACGCATACTCTTGAGAGTCATAATCGAACGTGGTGCGTGTCTGGTCGATCGCTTCCTTGACGATGATTTCGCCATGGAGGTCCGTGAGCACCTGCCAGCCCCAGGCCTTGAGAATCATCCCGACGCCCAGGAGGTCCCAGCGCTGCTCGGCCTCGGCCTTCGTGTTCATGTCGATCAGGTTCTGGCCGAGCGACCAGTAGACATCGCGCCATTGCTGCGCGCCATTATCACTGCCGGGGTCGTAGCCCATCTTGCCCCACGTCTGGGGCGGCGACGTGTTGGTGGTGGTGGAATACCACTCCTGCGCGTAATGGCCGACGAAGCGGCCATCGAACTGCGGCGATGTCACCATCCAGTGCAGCATCGGCGCCAGATAGAGATTCGCCGACACCGACTGCGGGCCGTTCGGGTTTGTGTTGACGTCGAGGAAGCTCTGGCAGCCGGTCGCCGCGACCAGGATGCCGGTCAGGATCGTCGCGAAGGTCTTTTTCATATCAGAATCCCACCGTGATGCCGAAATTGACGGCGCGCGGCATCGGAAAATTCCCGAAGTCGATGCCCACGGCTCCCGACCCGCCCACGGCCGCGGTATTGCCGTTCACGATCGGGTCGAAGCCCGAGTAGTTGGTGATCAGGAAGAGATCGGTGCCCGTGAGGTAGACGCTCGCGGTGCGGGCGCCGAGGAATCGTCCCGGAATCTCGTACCGCACCGTGATGTCCCGGAGCCTGAGCCAGTTGATGTCCTTCTCGATGTAGAGCTCTTCGCTCATGTTCGTGTAATAGCCGGTCTGAGCGCTGGGCACGATGACGATGTTGTTCGGCGTCGGGTTGGCGCTATTCTCCCTGCCGTCGCGCAGCACCCCCGCGAGGACACGCGGCTCGTCGCGGTCCAGCGTCTCCATGCTGAGGCCGTGAGTGGTCAGGTAGTGCTGGGTTGCGTTGAACACGTCGCCACCCTTGCGGATGTCGAGCAGGAAATCGACCGACAGCCGCTTACGCCGGAACGTGTTCCCGATGCCGAGCGTGAAATCGGGCTGGCGGTCGTAGCCCGCATCGATGAAGGTGGTGGACCGGATCGGCAGGCCGGTGGCCGGATCGATGAGCAGTTGGCCGCGATCGTTTCGGAGATAGAAGAACCCGGTGAGGGACATCGTCGAGAGCTGCGGCCAGGTTCCGTTACGCACGTTGCCGTACAGCCAGGTAT
>WNGI01001003.1_pt1 | contig 22659 bp, 20 predicted proteins | sample 5400621 | NCBI WGS metagenome assembly WNGI01 (sample SAMN13153374, study PRJNA577476) | soil metagenome | isolation source: 20 cm soil or saprolite under Garry oak tree replicate 1 | place: USA:California | collected 2016-06-15
AAAGCGCATCTCGCACTGGGGAAAAAATTGAATCGCCCTGACAAGCCGCCGCCAGTCTTGCGGACCGCGATTAATTCTCGCGGAAGAAAACGTCACCGATGAGCCCGAACCTTATCGCAGTCGAAAACAAAATTGCGCGCGTTCTCTCGACCAAACCAGAATGTTTCATCACCCATCCAACCGAGCTGGCGGCTTTGAAATCGATGTCGCCGGATGAGCTTGAAGAATTTGCTCTGGATCACGGCTGGCGCATGGTCTCCCGGCTCGGCGGACGACAAATTGAATTCTACAACGATGCCGGCGCGCGTGAGTTAACGGCAAGCGAGATTTAGAAAGCCGGTCATCCCGAGCGAAAATCGAGGGATCTCGAGGCGGAATCTTTAAGGTAACTTCGACGGGATCTCTCCCAGCCTTTGCATAAAGCTACGGCGCGGCAGGCGATTTCGCTCAGGATGACGGACCGCGCTACGCGGAATGACAAGCTAGTCGGAAAAAAATTCGCTCACCGGACTTGTCGCCGAGGCGCTCCAACGTTTCTCGGCCAGCCCAATCTCGCGCGCTTCGCGTCCGGCTTCAACTGAAGCGCGAAAGGCACGCGCCATTCGATTGGGGTCGGACGCGATCGCGATCGCAGTATTTACCAGAACTGCGTCCGCGCCCATCTCCATCGCTTCCGCCGCCTGGCTCGGCGCACCCAGTCCGGCATCAACCACCACCGGCACGGTTGCTTGTTCAATGATGATTTCGATTTGCGCGCGCGTTTCGATTCCGCGATTGCTTCCGATTGGTGAACCGAGCGGCATCACCGTCGCCGTACCCACATCCTGCAATCGTTTTGCCAGCACCGGATCGGCATTGATGTAGGGCAGAACGGTGAATCCTTCCCTCACTAAAATTTCCGCGGCGGCGAGGGTCTCGACCGGATCGGGCAGCAAATAATGTGGATCCGGATGAATCTCGAGCTTCACCCAGGTTGGCAATCCGGCGCTGGCGGCGAGCCGCGCAATTCGCAGTGCGTCATCGGCATCGCGGGCCCCGCTCGTGTTCGGCAACAGGAGAAACTTGTTCGGATCAATGAAATCGAGAATGTTCGCAAACGGATCACGTTTGCCAGAGAGATCGGCGCGGCGCAGCGCCACCGTCACAATCTCGGTCCCACTGGCAACGAGCGCGTCACGCATCGCTTCGTTCGAGGAAAATTTTCCCGTGCCGACGAGTAACCGCGAAGTGAATTCGCGATCGGCAATTTTCAGCTTGGACGGTTTATCCGACATCACGGAAAAGTAAGCGAGCTTGCTCGATCGTGCGAATCGAAGCGCCTCTGGGGAGCACAGGCTGCCAGCCTGTTGCATTCGGCCGCTGTGCCGAATGTGGCAACATAAATGTGCTCGGAAACGCAGGTTCGCGGCAAGCTGCCGCGAACTACAGGCTGGCAGCCTGTGCTCCCCAGAAACAGAAGTCTCGCATTTTCTCTGTACGAGTCGGCTTTCTTCGCGCAATTTCGGTGCGTGATCAAAATCGATCTTCGCCTGGAAGACTGCGTTCCGGGCATGGGCAAATTACTCGGTGGGCAGGTGGATCTCGTCGTCACCTCACCTCCGTACAATTTGGGCATTCGTTATTCGAAATTTTCTGATCGAGCCGATCGCGGCGGTTATTTGCATTGGTGTAAGACGTGGGCCGCGGAGATCGCGCGCCTCCTCAAAGCAGATGGGTCATTTTTTCTGAACGTCGGCGCATCTCCCGCCAACCCGATGTTTCCACACCAGATCGTGCTGGAGCTGCGTGATCTGTTCGTTTTGCAGAACACAATTCATTGGATCAAGTCGATCAGCATCGAGGAAAAGAGTGGCGAGATCGTTTCGCGCGGTCATTTCAAGCCGATCGGTTCACGACGCTTTCTGAATGATTGTCACGAGTACGTCTTTCACTTCACTAAGAGCGGGCACGTTGAAATTGATCGGCTCGCGCTCGGTGTTCCATATCAGGACAAGAGCAACATTGCGCGTTGGTCACACACCAGCGGGCGCGATCGCCGTTGTCGCGGCAACACATGGTTCATCCCGTATGAGACGATTCAAAGCCGCGCCAAGGAGCGACCCCACCCGGCGACGTTCCCAGTGCAACTCGCCGAATGGTGCATCAAACTGCACGGAGTTTCGCGCGTGCAAACGATGCTCGATCCATTTCTGGGGATCGGAAATGCGGCGATCGCGGCTAAAAATTGTGGCGTCTCGAGATTCATTGGTTTCGAAATCGATGAAAAATATCTGACGGAGGCGAAGCGAAGAATCGGGTAGCGCATGCGTCTCGCGTGCTCGCGATGGCGTCCTCGCAAGCGCGAACTTTCTGCGCGTGCCGCAAAGCACGGGGCGATTACTGCTGGAAAGGTTGTTTCGGCGAGACGCCGAAACCAGCACGCGAGACGCGCGCGCTACCCGGATCAATGCGCGACGTTATAACAATTGATCTCTCGTCTCTGAGTTTGCCGGTTGCTGAAATTTCTCCAGCGATTTGACCAGATTCCCCGGCAATGGGCGCACCCGGTCGAAAATGCGGTCGGCAATTGGTTTCGCCGTTAAATAACCGGCGGCAAACATTTCCAAACGCGCGTCCAGATTATCGATGTAATGCAGCGTCATCGCTTCCGGGGTCTTGGGATAAACCGGCGAGCCGAATTGCATGTCGCCATGATGCGACGCGATCAGGTGCAGCAAATGCAGCCGGCAATCTTCCGATGGTGGCACCAGATTTTCCCAGGCCCGCCCGTTTTCCTCCGTCTGCAATTTCCTCCAGAGAGAATTGACCAGCTCGAGCCCGATCGAGATGTGCCCCATTAATTCGCCGCGCTCATCGAATCCCATGGTGAATCCGTCGTCCGGCAGATGATTTTCCCAAAGTTTTCCTGAATCGTGGAAAAGAATCCCGGCGAGAAGAAGATCGAGATTCAGTTGCGAATAGAGTGGGCAGAGGGCCAGCGCCACCCGCATCATTTGCGCGGTGTGCTCGACCAATCCACCGCGGCGGGCATGATGATAATTTCGCGCCGCGGCCGTGCGACGAAAGCGTTCGCCAAAGTCCTTCAGAAATAATTCGCAAATTCCGCGCAAACGCGGATCGGAAATTGACGCCACCGCTTGAATAATGAACGCGGAATCGCTCGATTGCTTGGCTCGCAGTTCGGGCGGCCCGGCGAGAAGATTTGCAATCTCATTCGAGGTAAGGATGCGAGATTTCCAGCTTTTCGCTTCCAGTCCGAACTGCTGGTGCTGGGCAAATTCACCGTCGATTTCGATGAAATCGCCATCCTGCAATGCGCTGCAGGACTTGTAGTCGGGATGATTATCCCAAACCCGCAGCATCATTCGATCGCACGCATCGGCCAGGCTAATTTCGCAATATGGTTTGCCTTCGCGCGTCGCTTTCGCTGCTGCAGCCTCCACTTGCGCATGCAATCGCGCCGTCACGAAACCATCCTGGGCGCGTCGTCGAATTTCGCTAATGGTTAACAGCTCTGACGTCATCGAGACCAAATTAGCGCGACGCTGGCGGCATTGGCAATTGTAGTCGCTGGCCGCGCGCGCAGCCTCAATGCACGGCGCCGGGTAATTGTAGCATCAGATTCGGCGAAGACGCTCCCGTTTGCAGCAGATAACCAGGATATTGACCGTTCCATCTCTCAACTCGGGCGCGCTCCACTTCGAGCGAGCGCAATTGATACAGTAAAGGATTTTGTCCCGCTTCGGCGAGCGCCTTGTTCACGTCGCGAATGGCCTGCGCTTCAGCCGCCGCGCCGATTTTCTTCGCGTCGGCTTCACCGGCGGCGATGCGTCGCGCGCGTTCGGCAATCGCATTCGCCTCAAGCGTCACACGATCGTTTTCACGCTGTTGCGCCTCCCATTTCGGCCTCGTTCACAACCTTTGAGCTGCTGCGCGATCACGGTGTTGTCGATCGCTTTCTGGATTTCGCCGTTCTCGTACGTCATCCCGCCGAACATTCCGATGGTGGTGATGACCACGCCACGTTGCGCGAAAAACTCCGTGATGTCGCGCTTCACCGCGTCGGAGATTTCCTGTTTCTTCGCGCGCAGAACATCAAGCGGATATTTCGCCGCGATCTCAGCCGCGACCTGTTGAATCCGGCCGCGCACCTCGCTGTCCATCACATCGGCGAGAGAACCGCTCGGATACCAATAGAGGAACTTCGCGGCTTGTTCTTCCGGAATGAACGCCGTGCAGGTAAATCCCATCGAGAATCCGACGCTGTCGGAGCTTTCGATCCAGATCGCCTGGTTTTTCGCCGTGGTACCGGTGGTCGCTTCCGCGGTCCATTCGCGTGTAATCGGCGAACGATTCACTTTGATTAACCGCACCGTTCCAATCCAGCGACCGCTGTTAGGCAATCGCCCTTCCTGCGACCAGCGGTGCGTGATTTGCACGCGTTTCGCCGCGACCTTCAATTCCCGCAGATACTCCTCCGATTGAAATTGCGCCTGCGTGCCGGTGTTGCCTTCGAGCGGAATGAGGAACCCCGTTTCCGATGTATCGATCTCGGCGTATTCCGGCCGATCGTACGAACGAATGCAGCCGGTCAAAGCGAGGATCGACATCGTGCTTACGAGAATGAGCTGCGGCCAATCGCGTCGCGAACTCCGGCGCGGTTGCCTCACGAGCCACCACGCAATCGCAACCGCGATCATCACGACCGCCACATCCGCGATGCCTTTGTAGGTTTCGAACAGCCGCAATTGGCGGAATGCGTTGTCATTTCCCTGCAACTGCCCGATCGCCACTTGCGTTGCGATTTGCGGTTGCACCGCGTTTAACCAAGCCCTCTCGGCCGCAATCGCGACCGATACCATCACCACAAACACCGCCAATTTTTTGACAGTGCTCATGATTTTCTCCTTTCGAGCCTAACGGCTCAATGTCCGCGCCTCTGCGGAAAGGCTGGACTTCTGCGAGACTGGGGAATCGCTCCTTGCTCTCAGTGTTCGCTTGCGAGGTTAGCTGTCGGGCTAGAGCCACCAAGTGCTCCTGACGCCGCAGCATCATGCGCCCCGAACCGCCTGCGCGGTTGTTGGTTCCCCCGCTGGCCGGCACTCGCCGCGCCACTCAGCACCAACAAAGAACTGATTAGTTAGACAACGGCGCCGCCGCGAGGTTCACCAGCGGCAACCGCTTGTGATTGTCGATCTTGCGCGAGGAAATTTTAATCGCCGGCGTTGATCACTCCACACGCCACGCGCGCCCCGGAATTTCCAGCCGGGTCGGTTTTCAAATCATCTTCCTTTTCGTGCACGACAATTGATTTGCCAATGATCGAGTCGGGGCCATTAAGGGACATCTTGCCTTTCAAATCGACATGCGCTTTGCCGCTCGCGTCGGCTTCGATGTTGCCGAGATCGCCGGTGTGATGTTCCGGCGTCGCCGGGCCGCCGTGATGCTGGTGCGTCGGATTGAAATGTCCGCCGGCTGATGTCGCGTCCGCTGCGGAGCAATCGCCTTTCTCGTGAATGTGAAATCCGTGTTTGCCGGGTTTCAGTCCCTGAATATCCGCGACAACGCGAACTTCATCGCCCGTTTTCGTGAAGGTGACTGTGCCGGTGACCTGACTGCCGGACTTCGACTCTAACTTCGCACTTGCTCTCGTTACATCTTGCGCGTGCGCGAACGCGATCAACGCCAAGAACGTTATCATTAACAAAAAGATTCTTTTCATGCCGCAACCGTATGGTGATTCGCGCGAAAATAAAATTCTCAATCGAGCATGCGCCGTTCGAGTCCGGCATAAGCATCGACGCGGCGATCGCGCAGAAATGGCCAGTGCGTGCGATGCTCGTTCACCCGCGACCAATCGATTTCGGCCATGACAATTTCTTCGCGATCGACGGATCCTTGCGCCAGAATTTCGCCACTGGGCGCGCAGATAAAACTTTGTCCCCAAAACTCGATGCCATCGCCCCCGGCTGGCGCTTCATGGCCCACACGATTTGCCGCGGCGACAAAGCAGCCATTAGCGATGGCGTGGCTGCGCTGCATTGTCTGCCAGGCGGAAAATTGAGCGTCACCATATTTTTCTTTCTCGCTTGGGTGCCAGCCAATCGCGGTCGGATAGAAAATAATTTCCGCTCCGCGCAACGCCGTTAGCCGCGCCGCTTCCGGATACCATTGGTCCCAGCAAACGCAGACGCCGAGATTTCCGCGCGTCGTTTTCCAACTCTGAAAGCCGAGATCGCCCGGGGTGAAATAAAATTTTTCGTAGTAAGACGGATCATCCGGGATGTGCATCTTGCGATATTTTCCGAGGATGTTGCCGTCGGCATCGATCATTACTGCGGTATTGTGAAAAACTCCGGCCGCGCGCTTTTCGAAAAGCGACGCCACAATGATAACGGATTTTTGCCGCCCAAGTTTTGTCAGCGCTTCGGTCGAAGGGCCGGGAATCGTTTCGGCTAACGAGAAGTTGTCGTGGTTCTCGGATTGGCAAAAATACTGCGAACGAAATAATTCGGGCAGACAGACGATTTGTGCGCCGTTTTTGGCGGCGTCGCCAATCAATTCGAGCGCATGGGCCAGGTTCGCATCCGGCTCCGGACCACAGCGCATCTGCACGAGCGCAATCTTCGTTTTCTCTGGATTTGGCATGGTGGATCGGCCGCTCCGCGGGCGATGTTAAATACGATATCGCGGAGCGATCAAAATAATGGGTCTACAACGCAGGCTAACATCGCGCGACAGAGCGCCCGATCCACCTATTTCACCGAATCAGCCGGCACGATCTTGATGCTTTCCACCGTCACGCGCTTAGTTGGCTTGCTCCGTTCACCGCTGTCACTCGTGGTCACTTCGATGTCGCCGATCTTTCCCAGGACATCGTCCCCCTTTATGAGCTTCCCGAATGTGGTGTACTGATGATCGAGCCGGCTCACATTCGCAAGGCAGATAAAAAATTGGCTGCCGGCCGAGTCGGGATCGCTCGAACGGGCCATGGAAAGAACACCGCGCTCATGGCTGTGATCGTTAAATTCCGCTTTGATTTTGTAACCAGGATCGCCGGTTCCGTAGCGACTCTCCTTTGCCGGATCTTTGGTCAACGGATCGCCCCCCTGGATCATGAAACCTTTGACAATGCGGTGAAACGCTGTGCCATCGTAAAATCCAGCGCGCGCCAGTTTCTTGAAATTCTCGACCGTGTTTGGCGCCACGTCCGGCCAGAATTCGGCGATCATTTCGCCCTCGCTGGTTTTAATCACTGCCACTTCGTTTGTTGAGTTCATCGGTTTCTTTTCTTCGGCGTTAGCCGACGCGATCACAAGTGCGGCAGCGAGCAAATTAATCAAGATCGATTTCATGACTGAAAAGTGGCGCAAGTTTCCAAACTTGCGAAATCAAACCAAAGCAAGTTGGAACCTTCTTTACCTCTGAGCGTGGTATTCCTGGAGCGAGCGAACGTGCACTTTATTTTTTTGCAGCGATCGAATCCCGTAAACGCTGGCCTGTGCCGCGCGCAATGTCGTCATGATCGGAATTTTTTGCGCGATGGCAGCGTTGCGAATGGTTATTTCGTCTTCGCGTGGAATTTTTCCACTTGGACTGTTAATGATAAAACTGATGTCGCCGTTTTTCACCCGGTCGAGCACATTGGGACGGCCTTCGCGGATCTTGAACACTCGGGTCACCGGCACCCGCGCCGCCTCCAACGCGGTCGCCGTTCCGCTGGTGGCGATGATTCCGAAACCGAGCGTAACGAATTCGCGCACGACGGAAACGACGGCGGTTTTATCTGAATCCTGCACGCTGACGAAAACGTTGCCAGATTTCGGTAGAGGTGGCGGCGCGGCCATCTGCGATTTGGCGTAGGCGAGACCGAGGTCATGATCGATTCCCATCACCTCACCAGTGGATTTCATTTCCGGTCCGAGGGAAATATCCTGGCCCTGGTAGCGCAGGAAGGGGAAGACCGCTTCCTTCACCGAAAAATGCTTCGGGACGATCTCTTTGGTGAAGCCGAGTTCGCGCAAAGTTTTCCCCGCCATCACTTTGGCCGCCAGTTTCGCAAGCGGAACGCCGATGGCCTTACTGACGAACGGAACGGTGCGCGAGGCGCGTGGATTGACCTCGAGGACGTAAACGTCCTTGCCCTTGACCGCGAACTGCACATTCATCAAGCCTCGCACTTTTAACTCGCGCGCCATCGCCTTGGTGGCGGATAAAATTTCCGCTAGCACGCTTTTCGTTAGCGAAAAAGTAGGAATGACGCAGGCGCTATCGCCGCTGTGAATGCCGGCCTGCTCGATGTGCTCCATAATCGCGCCGATCACGGTGGTTTCGCCGTCGCTAATGCAATCCACATCCACTTCCATTGCATCTTCAAGAAAGCGATCGATGAGAATGGGACGGAGGTCAGGCATCTTGCCTGACCCGGCCGGTAGGCTTCCAGCCTGACGTCTTGCAGAAGGACGAGCAGGATGCTCGTCGGGCGAGACAGGCTGGAAGCCTATCCTCCGTTCACTACCCAGATCTATCGCTGCCTCCACATAGCGGCGCAGATCCGTCTCGTTATAAACCAGCTCCATCCCGCGGCCGCCGAGAACGAACGAGGGCCTAACGAGAACTGGATACCCAACGCGATTGGCGATCGCAACCGCTTCCTCCGTGCTGACAGCAGAGCCGTTCGGGGTCTGGCGCAAACCAAGTTTGTCGAGCATAACGGCGAAGAGCTGGCGGTCTTCCGCCATCTCGATGCTCTCCGGCTGGGTTCCAAGAATGGGAACGCCGGCCGCTTTCAACCCATCGGCGAGATTGAGCGGCGTTTGGCCGCCAAATTGCACGACTACGCCTTCGGGCTTTTCCTGATCGTAAATATTGAGCACGTCCTCAAGCGTGAGCGGCTCAAAATACAATTTGTCGCTGGTGTCGTAATCGGTCGAAACCGTTTCCGGATTGGAATTCACCATGATGGTTTCAAAACCAAGCTCCCGCAGGGCAAAAGCGGCGTGGACGCAGCAATAGTCGAATTCGATGCCCTGGCCAATGCGATTGGGGCCGCCGCCCAGAATCATGATTTTGCGTTTACCACTTTCGCGACGCTCGTTTTCGCTTCCGTAGGTGGAATAATAGTAAGGGGTATAGGCTTCGAATTCGGCCGCGCAGGTATCGACCAGGCGATAGGTAGGGATGATCTTTTCCGCGATCCGTTGCGAGCGGACGATTTTTTCGGAAACACCCTTAGCAATTGCAAGCTGCCTATCCGAAAACCCGAGCTTTTTCGCGCGGAGGAGCAGGGGCGCAGACATCCTGTCTGCGGGGCGAGCAGGCGTCTCGCCTGCGGTATCCTTCCAGAGCTCCAAAATGAACTCCCCTTCGCCCAGCTTTGCGGCCACCGGATTTTCTTTGATGTAGTCGCGATATCGTTCCAACTCCTCAAAATCACGCACCATCCGATCGTAGTTTTCGTCCTGCCAGACAATTCCCGAGCGCTCTCGGAATTTGTTGATTTCCTTTGCCGAAAACGATTTCCAGGAATGCAGGATTTCGGACAACGCGTGGCCTTCATGCGGTCGGACCAGGACGTGGACATGATTTGGCATGACTACGAACGAATCGAGCGCATAACGGACGCCATTGAAGTGGCGCAGAGAGTTGGCAACCGTTGCCGCAATCTGGGACTGGCGAAAAATGCATTCGCCATGGCCTTGATCGAGCCACTGCTCGCGCGCATCCTGAAATCGCTTTTGATACTCGTACTTCGTCGACGCATCCCAGGGTTCCGGATGAAATTTCCTCCAGTTTTCCAGTTCTTCTTTCCACTGCCGAAGCAATTTCTGCGGAACGGCGTCGGCTAGACGGAAGGTAATGAAATACGTTGCGCCTTGCTGTTCCCAATGAGGGAGACGGCGTCGGGTTTGGATAACCGGCGCGCGTGAGTTCACCGGTCGGAACTCTGACGTTGCGACAGGCGGGACGCCCGTCGGCCCCACAGGCTGGAAGCCTGCGGCACGGTCCTCGGTCTGATTAATAGCTGGGACGGCAGTTGACCCCGACAGCCGCAGACGGCTGTCTTCCTCAACAATTTGCTGAACATTTCGCAGAAACCACCGGTCGATCTTCGTCAGCTCGAAGATTTCCTCGACTGACATCCCGCTTTCAAACGCCTGTCCGATGTAAAATATTCGTTCGGCGTTTGGCACTGCCAGCTTCAAACGCAGCGTTTCTGCATCTACTTCCTTCTCGTTCCCGTCGCCGATCAACCCGAAACGTTTAATCTCCAAACTGCGCAACGCTTTTTGCAACGCTTCCTTAAAAGTACGGCCAATCGCCATCGCTTCACCCACACTTTTCATTTGCGTGGTCAGAGTCGGATCGGCCTGCGGAAATTTTTCGAAGGTGAAGCGCGGGACTTTAACGACGCAATAATCAATCGTGGGCTCGAAACTGGCCGGTGTTTCGCGGGTGATGTCGTTTTTGATTTCGTCGAGGGTATAACCAACCGCTAGCTTGGCCGCGATCTTGGCAATCGGGAATCCCGTCGCCTTCGACGCCAGCGCGCTCGAGCGTGAGACCCGTGGATTCATTTCGATCACGACCATGCGACCGTTCTCCGGATTAACCGCGAACTGAATGTTCGAGCCGCCGGTCTCAACTCCGATTTCGCGAATCACGGCGAAGGCGGCGTCGCGCATCATTTGAAATTCCTTGTCCGTGAGCGTTTGCACCGGGGCGACTGTGATCGAATCGCCGGTGTGAATGCCCATCGGATCGAAGTTTTCGATCGAGCAAACGACGACGCAATTATCCGCACGGTCGCGCATTACCTCCATCTCGAATTCTTTCCAACCAACTAACGACTCTTCGATCAGCACCTCGTTGACCGGTGAGATGGCGAGTCCGCGCCCGGCTATTTCCGCCAGCTCCTCTCGATTGTAGGCGATGCCGCCCCCGCTGCCGCCGAGGGTGAAGGCGGGCCGGATAATGAGCGGAAAACTACCGATTGCGTCGGCAATTTTATCGGCGTCCTCGGCCGAGTGGGCGATACCGGAACGCGGCACATCAAGTCCGATGCGCAGCATTGCCTCTTTGAAGAGCTGTCGGTCCTCGCCTTTCGCGATGGCCTGGGCGTTGGCGCCGATCAACTTCACATTGTGTCGCGCGAGTGCGCCGTTGCGGTTCAGTTCCATCGCAGCGTTAAGCGCTGTCTGGCCGCCCATTGTCGGTAGAATCGCGTCCGGCTTTTCTCGTTCGATGATGGCCTCGATCACCTCCGCCGTAATCGGTTCTATATAGGTACGGTCGGCGAACTCCGGATCGGTCATGATCGTGGCCGGGTTCGAGTTCACCAGCACCACCCGGTAGCCTTCTTCGCGCAAAGCCTTGCACGCCTGCACCCCGGAATAATCAAATTCGCAGCCTTGCCCGATCACGATTGGACCCGAGCCAATGAGCAAAATTTTTTTGAGCTCGTTATTCCGCGGCATTGCGCGGCGGGAACGTTAGGCCAAAACGTGAGCGCGTCACGAGAGAATCGTCATCCTGCCTGTAGGACCAACAAGCGTCTCGCTTGCTCGAGCAGACAAGATGTCTGCTCGCCCCGCAGCCGGGACGGGCTGCGCCACTACGCTACGCCACCGCCATGCGCTGCCGATTCAGGTAAACCTTGCAGATGCCTTTAATCCGGGTCAGCACGTAATAGGTGGTTTGACTGCGCACGCGCACCAGTTCGGCACCAATAATTCGCGTCACGAAATCGCTCGGCAGATCCAAAATTTCCTGCGGGGTTGCGCCTTCAAGTCCTTTGCAAAGAATCGCGGTCATGGCGCGGGTAAGGGTTTGCACTTCGGGCCCGAGGGTCATCCGAATGTGGGCCTTGCCATTTTCATCGACGTGTAAATAAACCCCGACCGTATCCGCGCATTCCTCGTCCTTGCGGATATCTTGCAAATCGAATTGCTCACCCTTGTGCGGTTCCTGTTTCCCGGCGTTGTCGGCATAGGAGACGAGCGTCTCCCGCCGCTCATCTTCCGGGAGCGACTCGAAAAGGTTGATGATGTTACTCAGTTTGGGCGGATACATCGACAATCACGAATTTTACCGCGTCTTTAACCCGCTGTCATTTTGTGACAGCTGGTAATTAATCATGCTCCAATTATCGCTCTATTCGTCGAATCGCTCACGAATAACTTTTTGGTGTTGCACCCGCAACATGTAATTGTTAACTCGACGATTTCTCCAGTCTACCAGGCGGCGGGATGACGTGCGTCGAAGCCGTGTGTGTCCCGTCCGTCTGCATACCAGCGCGGTCCAACGTCGCCGCCGTCGCGCAGATCGGTGGTATCCAGACGCAAGCCCGCGATGATGGCAAAAGTGTGCCCGTTGCGCGAATAAATCGTGATCCAACGGCCGCGACCGCGTCGCCCGTAATGACGGAGGTCGCTCGAAGGCAAAGGCGCATCCAGGAGTCCCGCGTAATGCAAGGCGAACGAAACGGCGCCGGAGCAGTCGTATCCCTGATCATTAAATGAGCCGTGGCCGCCGCCCCACACGTACGGTTTACGCCGCAACGTATTCACGGCCCAAATCGCATTCTTGATGTTATCCGGCGCCCGTGATGGTGCGTAGGCGATTCCATTGCGCAAAATCGCGCGATCCCCCGCCACCACTGGCCGATTCGAGTTAATTTCCGGAGACGCATTTGTTGTTTCGAGATCGTCTTCGTCCTCGACCGACTCAGCCCGCGGCGCCAGTGCCGGTTGCGAACGCGGTGCGTAATAGGCAACGCGAATTGGCTCGGCGCGCGGCGAAGCATCAGCGGTTTCGCGCAGCGAGAATGGCTGCAGTGGCACACCAAAAGACCCGCGTCCGCCTGAGGTAGGTTCTTGTGCATGCGCAAGCCCGGCGCAGACAAAGAAAGCGGCGAGAAGCGCGGTGAAGCGCCACCGGAACCTCGCGATCGCAGCTGCCATGCTTCATCATGCAGCTTGTACCGCGCCAAGTTGGCGCTTGTGACCGCGGGCCGCGCACCAAACCAAAATTGTAGGGCGGCCATTTTGGCCGCCAATGAAAAAGAAACAACAGCGAAAATCGCCGTCCTACATTAGCTGTACGCCTGCGACCACAGAAACGGAGTTTGCTGCCTGAAAACGCTCCGGCAATGAATCAATGCGGCCGCATCCCCAATTGCGCGAAAAGAAATGAATATTGATCCGCGAGCTGTTTGATTCGCTCGCTCAAGGCTGTCCCAATACCATGTCCGGAACTGGTGCTGGTGCGCAACAGGATCGGATTGGGCGATTTATTGGCTTCGTCCAACCGCGCCACCATTTTGCGCGAATGATAAGGCGCAACCCGCCCGTCATTCGCCCCGGTCATGAATAAAATCGAAGGGTAGTTGGTGCCATCGGCGACGTGATGATAGGGCGAGTAGGCATAAAGAGCTTTGAATTGTTCCGGATCCTTGACCGTTCCGAATTCGGTGACATTGAACGCGCCGTTGGGAGCAAGCTCCACCCGAAGCATGTCGTAAATCCCGACTGCCGATACTACCGCCCGCACCAAATCCGGGTGTTGCGTGATCATTGCTCCCATCAGCAGACCGCCGTTACTGCCGCCGAGGATCGCCAGCTTTTCCGGGCGCGTCCATTTCTCGTTAATTAAATATTCAGCCGAAGCCGCGAAATCATCGAAGACGTTTTGCTTTTTGGTCAGGTTCCCGGCCTTGTGCCAGTCCTCTCCGAATTCGCCGCCGCCACGGATATTCGCGACTACGAAAACGCCACCACGATCGAACCAGAGCCGCCGTGTAAAATCAAAGCCCGGTTGCATGCTGAGGCCGTACCCGCCGTAGCCGTAAAGCAGTACCGGATTATTCCCGTCGAGCTTTGTTCCCTTTTTGCGAATGATGTTCAACGGAACTTTCGTGCCATCCTTGGAAGTCGCCATCTCGCGACTCACTTCGATGTCGGCAAACGAAACCGGTGAGCTATCAACCAACGCCGTCTTTTTCGGTCGAGCATTTCCGGTGAGATGGAACCAGGCTGCCGGTTCCGTATAACTGACATCGCGAAAGAGGAGCGAGTTATCTTCCAATGATTCCATCTCCGTGACGGCGGAGATATTTGGAATGGGCACAATCGTCTCGTCGGTGCCGTCCAGGCCGAAGCGTCGAATTTGCGATGGTCCGCCAAGCAAATCGCCGACATAAATCGCGTCGGCGGTCGGCTCCATGGACTGAATTACCGCTTCGCTGGGCGGAACGATGACCGTCGCATTCGCGACTTCCAGTTTATCCAGGCGTGCCCGCAAAATTTTCCCGCGCGGTGCGGCGGCCCGCGAAAGCAGATAAAGCGCGTCATCGCGACCGATCCGTGCCGCCTTAATTTGATCGCTGAATTGTGTTAGCTGCTTCCAGCTTCCATCCGGCCCGAGCAGATAATGCGCGAAGTCGCCACCATCGCCATTGGCGACGGTAGCGAGAACGTATTTTCCATCGTGGGACGCTTCGAGCTTGATCTCGGCGATGCGAGGAAAGTCTTTGCCAATCGAATAAGTGTCCTCGGAATCGGCCGTCCCGATTTTATGAAAGTAAACCTGCTGATAAAAATTCAGGTCCGCATCCGGCCGTTCGCCTTTGCGGGGGAATCGGGTGTAATAAATTCCGGTCCCATCGGCGTTCCAAGCCGCGCTGCCGCCGGCGGTGGGATATTGCACGTGCGCAATTGAATCTTTCAGCTCTTTGCCGGTCGCTGTTTCGTAAATGTGCAACGTTCCATCTTCGCTTCCGCGTTGCGAGATCGACATCGCCACATATTTGCCGTCGTGCGACGGAACGAACCAATCGATCGCGGTCTTACCCGATGGATCGAGCTTGTTGGGATCGAGCACCACCTTCTCCGATTTCAAGGCATCGGCCGAAGCGAGCGTCACCAGCATTTGCTGTTGCTTTGGTGGTTGAAACTTTCGCGCGAACAAAATGCCCGGCCGTGAAACAATTCCGGAATAGCTCGGCGAAGTTTTCGCGTACCACTCGGTCAGTTGTTTCTCGATCCCGGTACGGTCCGGCAACTTGTCGAGGTAATCGCGCGTCCGCCGACTCTGCGCATCCGACCAGGCTTTGACCGCCGGATCATCATCCTGCTCCAACCATTGATAATTGTCCTCGACCTTCACCCCCTGGTATTCGTCTGTAACCGGTTTCTTCGGCATCTGCGCCAACGGTTCCGCGCCAGACAGATTCGGCAAAGCCACGACCCAAACTGCGCCGGCGATAACGAGCGAAAAGCGAATTCTCATTTAGATGAAGAACGCGCTCTCGCCGTTGCGTTCAATGACAATCAGGCAGGGGTTGATTCCTGGTTTAGCTTTCGGCGGATTCGGGAACTGCCTTTTCCGCCGCTTGAAACCCAATCTTCGAATGCGTGCCGTCGCAAAACGGTTTTTCCGTGGATGCACCGCAACGACACAGAGCCATGCGTTCTTCCACTGGGAACGCGTTTCCGTCCGCATCTTTCAGTTCAACCGGTCCCTTCACGATGTAAGGGCCGTTCTTGATCGTCTCGATAGTTACTTCAGCCATGATGGAGGTAATCTAAGTGAGAAGTGTACCTTCCGTCCACTCTAGCAAACTCGCTGTTTGTCATCCCGAGCGACAGTCGAGGGATTCCGTGAAGTGAACTGAAAGGTTTCGCATCGGAATCCTTCGACTTTGCTCAGGACGACAAAAGATGGGTTACTCGCCGCCCAATGCGTTTTTCAACCACTCGCCAAATTGGCGGAGCAAAAGGCCGAGTGCTGCGCCCGGATTCTCTTTGAGCACTTCCATGATACGGGGACTTAAGTCTTGCTGCGGTGCGTCGGTTGTTCCGGACAAATGCACCGTTGTCCAAAGGTAGCCATCGTGTTGGTGTGGAAAAACTTCTTCCGGCTTCGGCAACCAGTCCAGTAGATAGCGCGCAACTCCAAGTTCGATCGTACCGCTTAACTCTTTCTTTTCGACCTGGATCCTTCCTTCCGCGCGAAATTTTCCCCTCTCTTCGATTGCGATGTTTTTGATTTCCGCCTTCGGATAATTCCACGCCAGGGCGAAGGAACAATCATTCAGCGTTAACCGCTCAAGCGCTTTCTCATTCGTGATCTTCGCGACGTTTTCCAGAAACGGCAGTTCGATGATATGCCCGCCGTCTACGCGCAATTTCGCTTCGCCGGTGGAACTTTCCAGCTTCGGATTTTTTCCGCGCCACAGGATTTTCCCCGAAGCCGTGCCCCTAACGTGCTCACGCCATTGCCTCGGCAGCCATTCCTCAACTGGGATGCGTTCGAAATTAAAATTGAAATCGACGCTCCGATCCTCGCCCGTGCCCGCAGTTCCTTCGGCGTGAATAATTCCGGCCGCGTCGCCACCCGGTTGCAGATCAAGATTGTAAAGCGTGAGCAATTTTTTGGTGATGAGCAGATGGGTGTCCCGCAATTGCAAATTTGGAATCAACGCCATTTTTAAAGTCCCGCCGCTCGCTTGATAGTGGAAGTCTCGCCCATGGGGCGTGATCGCGAGGCGCGTGGCGAAGAATCCACCTTTCTCGCCCCGAAAACGCCAGGTCACATCGGCTGGATTCGCTTCGACTTGCTTAAGATAAACGCGCCGCGGGAGGAAGACTTGAAACCAGGGTTTGGCCGGACTCGGCTCTGGGCGGGGCGTGTAGGTTTGGATTTCGACTTCGCCTGAATCGATATGGACGTCGTCGAGCTGCCAGCGCCTCAAGAATATTCCCCATGGATTAAACCTGGCGGTGATGCCATGCGCATCGATCGCGCGGAGCGCCTTGCGGCCGCTGTCAGCTTGAAAGCGGTCCGACGCTGCGGTCAGAAAACCTTTGCGATGAATCGGCGCGTATTGTCCGTTCGAAAAATGCAACCCCTTGGCCGTCTCTTTTTCCAATTCCGCGCGAAAACGATCACTCTCGATGTAGTGAGTTAACTGCGGATTGAGCCAGGCGATTCCAATCGCGCCAGCGATTAGCAAAATTGCAACCGCTGCGACCGCCCAACCTTTGCGCCGCATGATTGCGCTAGGGTGCGGGCGCGGTCAGAAGATTATTCGCGGAGTAAAGCACACCATTTTTCATCACACTCTCGAGATCCGAGGCGCGTGCGATGTCATCGGCCGGATTCGAGTTCAGAACAACGAGATCGGCGAAATATCCCTTTTCGATTCTGCCGATGTGCGCGCCGGTTTCGCCGCCGAACAACTGCGCCGCGTTCGAAGTAGCACATTGCAAAATCTGCATCGGCGTCAGCCCGGCTTCCTTCATCAATTGAAACTCGCGGAACAAAGCTGGACCGTGAATGGTGCCGATGTTTCCCGCGTCGGTGCCGGCTGCGATCGTAACTCCAGCATCCTCCAACGTTTTTAGATTCTTGAACGCGACATCGTAGGTTTTCTTAATGCGCTCGAGCGCCTCGTCCGGCTTGGCCAGCGCCGTCTTGATCCGCTCGGGCAGTTTATCCGGCGGGATCTTCGTCACATCGAGCGATGCGATCACTTCCGGATTGCCCCACGCTTTTTCTTCGGGAGTAAGGTTGAGTCTATTGGCGAAGGTGCGGCCATAGCGCTCAAAGACGACGAGCGTCGGACACAAAATCGTGTGCCGATCCTTCAGTAACTTCACGAACGCGTCATCGACGGGTTTGTCGATGACACTGTGGACAAGGACATCGGCCCCTTCCTCAACCGCGGCACGCGCTGTTTCCAATTCAGTTGCATGAACGGCTACACGAAGCTTATGGGCGTGACTTTCTTCAATCGTGGCGCGGACGATCGGGCGGAACGAACCAACCGGATGATCCTGATCGACGATGTACCAGATTTTAACCAAGTCCGGCTTTTGCGTGGCGAGTTTACGCACGAACTCGCGCGCTTGATCGGGCGTATCGATCTTCACGATTGGCGGATCGCCAAGATCGAGTTTCTCGCGCGAGACGCTTGAAATTAAAGGTCCGGCCACCGCGACGCGCGGCGCTTTGGCGGTCGAATCCGCAGTTTTCCGCACGTCGAAATTCCACATTGGCCCTCCGACATCGACGACGCTGGTAATGCCGCAGCGCAAATAGCGCGCAAAACTGTCGGCTAAATGCGATTTGATCCAGCCTACTTCGTCTTTGTACGGCCGCACACTGTTGAGATCTGCGCCGTCTGGCCGGGTGAAAAGATCACCCGATTGAAAAAAATGCACATGGGTATCGATGTAGCCAGGCAGAATGAATTTGCCGTCGCACTCGATCCAGCGGGAGCCGACTGGGACACCGCTTTCCTTTCGGCTGGCGGTGCTCTCGATTTTGTCGCCATTAATTACGACAACGGCGTTCTGAACAATCTTGCCGTCCGCCGGATTAATTGCGGTACCGCCGACCAGGGAAATTTTCTGAGCAAGCGCGTTGGTCGCAAGCGCCGCACCTATGAGGAAAGCAGCAATTCGATTCATAAAGGGAGAGTATCGTGAGCTGATTCGGTGCGGACAATTCGATCGGCATCGCGTTCGAGCGGTGCGTAATCGACCTCTCGCGGACGGAGATAAAATTCTTCGATGACAATTTTGGTTAGAGCAGCCGCGGGCAAAGCCAGGATGGCGCCGGCCAGGCCAAAGAGCCAGCCCATCGCGACGGTGAAAAACAAAATGAGGACTGGGTTTAACCGCATTTCTTTTCCAAGGATGTAAGGCACAAGGAAGTTCACCTCGACCTGTTGCACGAATAAAATTGCCGCGAGCGCGAGCCAGAACTTGGTCACGCTGATGCTGAGAGCGACGAATAGCACGGGGAAAGCAACCAGGACGGGCCCAATGTTGGGCAAGAATTCGCCGAAAAATGCGAGAACGCCAAAAACGAATGCCGGCTGTACTCCCACGGCCCACAATAAAATGCCAGTGGATGCACCGGTGATTACGCCATTGATGGCGACGCCACGCGCCCACGCCGTCATCTGTTCCATCATCCGGATCAGAGTGCGCCGCGCCTTTTCGCGGTGACGATCTGGTATAACCGCCAGATAACCAACGATCAGCGGCCGCGGATTTGAAAGCACAAAAATCAGAAGCAGAACGGCAAAAACGAAAATAAAAAGCCCGCCGACCACGCCGATGGTTGAGCGCAGGAGCACGTTCGCCATTGTGCCAGCCTGGTTCCCGACAGTGGCGGCAATTTGGTCGGCCTGGGGCAAGGTGTTTTGCAATGCGGGGTAGCGTTCGGTGAAATCGGCGATATGACCGCGAATCGACTGCCAGGCGCCGGGGGCACGCTGGATCAACAATTGCAATTGATCGGTAAAGGTGGGCACTGCCACCGCAACCACCAAAACTACGATTGTGGCCAGCGCGATCAGAACAAGCGCAACGCCGGCTGGTCGAGGGATGCGTCGCCGTTCCAGATAAACGACGAGCGGATTCAGCACCATCGCCAGCAAGATCACGATTCCGAAAAGCAACAGCACCGGCACGAGGGCGCGTAGCAGGAGCCACCCAGCAAGCAGGAGCACGATCAGGATGAGGAGCCGGCGCCCATCCCGGTAAGCGAAGGGACCGACTTCGTCGTGTTTCTCCTGCAGTGTTGAATTTGTCATGAATGGAATCCGACGCGGCCCTTCGGCTCTTCGGGTGCCGTCATTAATTCGCGGATGGCATCGAATACGATCTTGGAGTGGGCCTTATATTTTCCTGGGAGGGCGTTGAGCAGCCCCTTCTCGCAACGAAACAAATCGATGTTGCGTTCCACCTGGATCGCGAGCGCGTTTCCCCTCATGATGCCGTTCTAACATCGTGCCATGTGATTGAACAACAGGAAGCTTTCGTTAGTCGACCGTGGCGCTACTTGCGAATCAGCATTCTTCATCTACACTAGGCCCTTCGTTTATGGCTGAGAATGCGGCAACGGTGGATCTCAAGGAGTTCCAATTGCATGAGAAGGACACGGGCAGCGCTGACGTCCAAGTGGCGTTGCTGACGAAACGGATCACGCAATTAACCGAACACCTCAAGACTAACGCGAAGGACCATTCTTCGCGGCGCGGCCTTTTGAAAATGGTCGCGCAGCGCCGCAGTCTGCTCGATTATCTCAACCGCTCGAAAAGCGAGCGCTATAAAAAGGTGATCGACAAGCTGAATCTGCGGAAGTAACCGCATTTCCGCATCGAAGCCGGACGAAAATAAAACTGCAAGGCCCAGGCCGATAAGGCACCTTGGGTTTTAGGTTTCAGAGCCGAACAGAGTTTCGGAATTGACACCTACAATCAGGGTGACCGGCCTGGATTCTCGCACATCCAGGAAAGTAAAAATGCAACACAAGGTCACGGCGCAAATAGGCGCCAATTCTATCTCTATTGAAACCGGCAAGATCGCAAAACTGGCCGACGGCTCGGTCGTAGTTTCGTGCGGTGAAACCATGGTGATGGCGAGCGCGGTCTCGGCCACCACCATTAAGGAAGGTCAGGACTTTTTCCCGCTGACGGTTGATTACCGCGAAAAGGCGGCAGCCGCGGGAAAATTTCCCGGCGGTTATTTCAAACGTGAAGGACGTCCGACGGAAAAGGAAACGCTCACCTCGCGCATGACCGACCGCCCGCTGCGCCCGCTCTTCCCGCAAGGTTATTTTTACGACACACAGGTCATTTCCATTCTGCTCAGTGCCGATGGCGAAAATGATCCCGATATTCTGTCGATGAACGGAGCGTCGGCCGCGCTTTGCGTTTCTGACATTCCATTTAAAGGGCCGATCGGAGCGGTGCGCGTAGGGCGAGTGAATGGCGAATTTGTCGCGAATCCGACCCACGCTGTGCGGATCCAGAGCGACCTAGATCTGATTTACGTCGGCACCGAAAACGATGTCATTATGATCGAAGGCGCCGCCAATGAAGTGCCGGAAGCGGAGTTCGTGAAAGCGCTGGAGTTCGCTCACGGACACGCACGTGAGATGATCCGCGCGCAAAAAGAACTGGCGGCACAAGTTGGCAAGCCGAAACGCGAGATGCCGCTGCTGAGCGTAAAGCCAGAACTGCTCGAAATCGCGTATCAGGTCGCCGGCGATCGCATTGAGGGCGCACTCTATACTCAGGGCAAGGTTGCGCGCTCAAAAGCGGTGGAAGCGTTGCGCCAGGAAGTTAAAACAGCGGTGCTGCAGAAATATCCCGAGGCGGACGATTTCGCTATTTCGCAGGCCTTCGATTACGTCCAGAAAAAGGCCTTTCGGGTCAGTGTCCTGGAAAAACAGAAGCGGATGGATGGACGCGGCTATCAGGATTTGCGTCAAATCAGCTGCGAAGTTGGGGTGCTGCCACGCGCGCATGGGTCAGCCATTTTTCAGCGCGGCGAAACCCAGGCCCTCGCTCTCGCCACTCTCGCCCCGATCGAGGAAGCGCAGATGATCGATGCCTACGGAGGCGGCGAACAATCGAAACGGTTTTTGCTGCATTACAATTTCCCGCCGTTTTCAGTCGGCGAAACTGGCAGGTTTGGCGGCGCGAGCCGGCGCGAGATCGGCCACGGCGCCCTGGCGGAACGTTCGCTCGAGCCGGTAGTGCCGAGCGAAAATGATTTTCGTTATGCCATCCGCATTTCCAGCGAAGTAATGGAATCGAACGGCTCAACTTCGATGGCCAGCGTTTGCGGCGGAATGCTCGCATTGATGGACGCGGGCGTGCCGGTGAAAGACGTGGTCGCGGGAATTTCCGTCGGTCTCGTTACCGAATACGAGAACGATCAACTGAAACGTTACGAGCTTTTAACCGATATCATCGGCTCCGAGGATCATTTCGGTGACATGGATTTCAAACTTTGCGGAACGGCCAAGGGCGTGACCGGTTACCAACTCGATCTGAAATTGCCTGGGATAAGCTTGAAAATTCTTAGCGAAGCGATCCAACGCGCGAAGGAAGCGCGCAGCAAAATTCTCGAGATCATGCGTGGCGCAATCGACAAACCGCGTCCCGAACTTTCGAAATACGCGCCTCGGATCGAGACGATCAAAATTAATCCCGAGAAAATCGGCGCGCTCATCGGGCCGGGCGGCAAAACAATCAAGGGAATCGTGGCGGAGACCGGCGCCGAAATTAACATCGAAGACGATGGCTCGGTGCACATCTACGCGACCAGTGGCGAATCGATGGCGCGCGCCAAGGAAATCATCGGCGGCATGACCAAGGAGATTGAGATCGGTGCTACTTATCAGGGCCGCGTTGTTTCGACCAAGGAATTTGGGGCATTCGTCGAAGTTTTCCCTGGCAGAGATGGGCTGGTGCACATTTCCGAGCTGGCCGATTTCCGGGTCAAACGAACGGAAGACGTAGCTAAGGTGGGCGACATTATTTGGGTTAAATGCATCGGCATCGATGACAAAGGACGGGTCAAGCTTTCGCGCAAAGCCGCGTTGAAAGAACGCGCCGAAGCCGAGACCGGCCAGGTCCTTGAACCCGCCCACGACGGCGCCGCGGGGTAAGGCAGCTCCCGACAGAGCTATAGAATCCGCTCTATGATCCCGGTACGATGAAGGCCGGCTTTCTCGAAAAACTGATCGGACGGCTCGGCAAGATTGGGCCCGAGGAGGTGCAGAATTATTTGCTGCGCCTGGCCCAGGAGAAGGGATTTCTTGAGACGGTTTTTAATGCCATCCAGGAGGGAATTA
>WNGI01001004.1_pt1 | contig 22653 bp, 26 predicted proteins | sample 5400621 | NCBI WGS metagenome assembly WNGI01 (sample SAMN13153374, study PRJNA577476) | soil metagenome | isolation source: 20 cm soil or saprolite under Garry oak tree replicate 1 | place: USA:California | collected 2016-06-15
GTCTCGCCGTGCGCGTTCGCTCTGGGCGCCGGCGGGCGGTTCGTGGCGCGTGCCGTGGACACGCAGCAGGCGGACGTCGTGGCCGTGCTCAAGCGGGCGCACGCGCACCGGGGCGCATCGTTCGTCGAAGTGTTCCAGAATTGCGTCGTGTTCAACGACGGCGTGTTCGACAGCTTCACCGCGAAAGACGCCGCGCCCGAGGCGCAGCTGCACCTGGAGCACGGCAAGCCGCTGGTGTTCGGACCGCACGAGGAGCGAGGGTTGCGCCTCAAGCCCGGGACACTCGCGCTCGAGGTGGTCCCAGTGGGTGATGGCGGCGTGCCGCTCGACGAAATCCTGGTGCACGACGAGACCAACCGCGCGCTGGCGCAGCTGCTCGTCGGGCTCGAGCCCCCGGAGTTTCCTGTGGCGCTCGGCGTGCTCTACTGCTCTCCCGCGCCGTCTTACGAGGCAGACGTGTATGCCCAGGCGCGGGCCGCCGGCTTCGGGGGGAAGCGCGAGCTCGCCGATCTCGGGGCGCTGCTCGCCCGCGACGGGACGTGGACGGTCGAATAAGCTCCGTCGTCCTCCCGTTTCTGCTTGGCCTCCCCTTCCTCGCGGGCGACGGCCGCTGGTCCGCCGCCGCGCCGCTACCCGAGCCGATCCAGGAGCTGAGCGCCGGTGTGCTGGGCGGGAAGATCTACGTGGCCGGCGGGATCGACCGCGCCGGCCGGCCCACCGCCGCCGCGTTCCGCTACGATCCGGTCGCGAACCGCTGGGAGCGGATCGCCGACCTGCCGGCTCCACGCCACCACATGCCGCTCGCCGTCGTGGGGGACACGCTCTATGCCGTCGGCGGGCTCGCCGAACAGAGCTTCGTGCCCGAGCAGAGCCTCTGGCTGTATCGCGGGGATCGAAACCGGTGGGAGTCGCGTGCCCCGCTCCCGGTGCCCCGCGGGGCCTCGGGCGTCGGCGCCGTGAACGGTATGCTCATCCTCGTCGGCGGGTGGGGTAGCCGGCGGGGGCGCCGCTTGATCGCCGAAACGGCGATCTACGATCCCGCGACCGACCGCTGGCGCGAGGCGGCGCCGATCCCGACGCCGCGCGATCATCTCACCGCCGCCGTGGCCGGCGGTCTGGTGTACGCGATCGGCGGGCGACCGCTCGATCCTGACCGCAACTACGACGTGGTGGAAGCCTACGATCCAGCAACCGATCGCTGGACCAAGCGGTCCGCAATGCCGAGCCGGCGCGGCGGCCTGGCGGCGGCGGTGCTCGACGGCACGATCCACGTGGTCGGTGGAGAGACTCGGGGCTCCGTGTTCGCGAACCACGAAGTGTACGACCCCGCGAACGACCGCTGGACGACGGCCCCCGCGCTGCCGGTGGCCCGGCATGGCCTCGCGGCAGCGGTGGTCGCGGGCAAGCTCTACGTCATCGGGGGCGGACCTAAAGCGGGGTTTTCTCAGACTGATGCGGTCGATGTGTTCGCGCCCTGAGAGGGCGCGCTCGGCCCGATGTGCGCCCTTATAGGGCGCACTGACTGCCGAGCCCGGGCTCTCAGCCCGGGGAAATCGCAGCAAGCCGTACCCGGAGCGCGCCCCGTGCGAGCTCGAGCGCTCGCTCGTAGCTCGGGCCCCGGACGAGCCCCTTGAGCCTGTCGCTCACGGGCACCACCATCGCAGCGGGACGCCAGCGCACCGGCTCGCCGGTAGCGGCGTCCACCAGCCGCCCGTCGCCAATGGCCCGGTCGGCATCGGCAAGGCTCAACCCCGCCACCGCGTCGCGGAACCCCTCGAAGCGCGCTTGATCCTCCGGCTCGAGAAACCGCAAGCGGTGCTGCCCGACAGCGGCCGTGTAGTAGTGGGCCGGAACGAATACCACGCCATCCAAGCCCAGCGTCTCGCACATCACGAGCAGCCAGGCCGCGACCTCGCTCAGCATCCCCAGCCCGGGATGCTCCTGCCCCGGGAGCGGGGCGAGCCGGCCGCCGAACGGCACGCGCGGATTCTGGAGCAACAGCCACTCCACGTACAGCACGTCCATCCCCGGCACTAGGCGCCGGTTCCGATTCATTCGCAGCTCCATGACGAGCCCGCGCCGCTCGGCATCGCCATACACCCGGATCGTCTCGCCCTGGGCGTGACCGAACGCGACGTCCAGTACCGGATGCCGGAACCCGCGATCGCGCAGCTGCTTGAAGAACCCCAGCCGCTCCAGCAGCAGCTCGAGGCCGTGGCGCGAGTAGTGTCCGAGGACCCGCGGCTCGGCATTGGCGCCGTGCGCGAGGCCCGCCACGTCCGCCTCATCGACGCTCCAGTCGGCTGCACCGGCGGCGCTCGCTCCACGGTCCAGGGCGAGCGCCCGTTCCGCGAACTGCCGTGCGATCGGTCGGAAGCGACCGAGCACGAGCTCCATGTCACTGGGCGGCTCGATCACACGCCCCGACACGAGCCACGCGAAAAAGCGCGCCGAGTAGCGCCAGGCACCCGCGCCGTATCCCCCACCCGGCACGATGACGAGCGGCACGTGGCCGCGCCCGTCGGCCCCACGCAGGCTCCCCGCCACGAAGCGGTCGCGCTCGAGCATGCCCGCGGCGGTGATCCGCCAGTCGCCGAGCCGATCATCCGCCGCGGGATCGCAGCCGGCGATGTAGAACACGAGGCCCGGGCGGTGGGCGCGGAGCAGCGGCGGCAGCGCCTCCCGCACCGCCGCGAGATACGTGTCGTCGGTCACGCCTTCGCCCAGGGCAATGCTCGTCGCGGCCACCGCGGGGGCGTCGTCCCAGGTGCGGTTGTGGATCGAAAAGGTGTGCACGGTCGCATCGTCGGCGAATGCCGCTCGGGTTCCGTTGCCGTCGTGCAGATCGAGATCGACCACGAGCACCGGCTCGGTGAACCCGCGGGCCCGCAGGCGTCGGATCGCCACCGCCACGTCGTTGAACATGCAGAACCCCATCCCCCGGCCCGGCGCCGCGTGATGCAAGCCGCCCTTGAGATTCACGGCAATCCGCCGACCGCCCAATGCCAGCCGCGTAGCCTGAATCGTGCCGCCCACGCTGAGGCGCTGCAGATCGAGGATGTCCGCCACCTCGTCCGGGGGCACGGGCGCGCCGAAGATCCCCGTCAGGGTGGCGGGATCCTGCAGCGACTCGAGGTATGTCGGAGTGTGTACCCGCAGCAAATTCGCGAGTGAGGCGGGGATGGGCCGGGAAACGTCCCGCCGGCGGATCAGCCCCTGGTCGAGCAGGAAGGCGAGGATCTCGTCCGCCCGCGCCGGGTCGATCGGGACGCCGGACACCGTGCGCGCGTAGCTCGCGTGATAGATGAAGACGACCCCGGGCCGCACGAGCGCCGTGCGGAGCCGCTGAAGGATCCGGCGCATCGCGCTAAACTTAAGGCATGCCAGAGCTCCAGGTTGCCCTCCGCTACCTCGTGTTCGCGGCGTTCGCCACCAGCGTACTCGTGGCACTCGCCTCCTGGCTGGTGCGCACGCGCCGCATCTCACCGTTCAGCGCCCTCGGCCGGACGCTCCGCTCCGCGAGCGAGCCGTTGATCCGTCCCGTCGAAACGCGCCTGGTGCGAGCCGGCGGCAACCCGGTGCACGCGGGATGGTGGTTGGTCGTGGCGGTGGCGGCCGTCGGCGTGCTGCTCATCACGCTCTGGAACTGGCTGGTGGACACCGCCTTCAGCGTGGCTGCCGCGTACGCCGCCGGGCCGCGCGCGGCGATCGCGCTCGCGGTCGGCGTGGTGTTCAAGATCCTCTACATCGCGATCTGGGTACGGGTGCTGGGGGCCTGGTTCGGCCACTTCCGCTACTCCCGGTGGGTACGGCCGGCCTACGCGCTGACCGACTGGCTGGTCGAGCCGATACGCCGCGTGCTCCCACCGGCCGGAGGATTCGACTGGAGCCCGCTCGCAGCCTTGATTGCCCTGTGGGTCCTGAAGCGCGTGCTGCTCACCATCGTCGTGGGGTGAAGGAGACCGAGACGTGAAAGACGCGATCATCCGACGATTCGACCGGCCTGACGAGACGCGCAGCTTCGAGAAGGGGAAGTTCGATCTCGTGAAGATCGGCTCCCTCGCGGTCGGGCGCGCCAGCTATGACCCGGGGTGGAAGTGGTCCACCCACGTGGGCCCCATCGCCGGGACCAAGAGTTGTCAGGTCGAGCACGTGGGGCTCGTCGTCTCGGGACGGTGCCGCGTCGTCATGGACGACGGCAAGGCGTTCTCCCTCGGGCCCGGTGATTTGTTCCACATCGCGCCGGGTCACGACAGCTGGGTCGAGGGCACCGAGCCGTACGTGTCGCTGCATTTCCTCGGTGCCGACCAGTATGCTAAGTAGGCCTGACTGAGCTCTTGAATACCCGCAGCAGATAGTAGAGCGACGGCAGCAGCACGATCGCGCCCAACGTCAGCGCGCCCAGCGCGAGACGCAGTGTAGCCGCGGGAGCGGCGGCGCTCGCGATCGTGAGATCTGGCGGCAGAATGTAGGGATACTGGCTCAAGGCCCAGCCCCATAGGATCAGCGACACCTGCGTCACCGCCGCCACCCGCGCCACGCCCCAGCGGCGCACCCACAGCGCCCCGAGCGCCGTGATGGCCGCCGCCGCGGTGAGGAGGTGCAGCGGCAGGGCCCACGCTGCGAAGATGAGCCCGTCGCGCACCCGGGGTGCGCCGTTGAGCGAGAGGAGCAGGGCGACCACCGCCGCCCCAAACAACCCCACGCCCGCCGCCAGGGCGCGGCGGCGGAAGTCTTCCTGCAGCTCCCGCTCGCGGGCTTCGAGCGTCAGGTACACGGCAGCCAGGAACGCGAAGGCGATGAGCGCGAACAATCCGACCGAGAGCGGGAACGGGCTGAGCCACGGCGCCACGTAGATCGCGTAGAACCCGTCCCCGCTCGCGCCTCGTCCATCGCCCAGCGCCCCCGACGCAATCGCGCCCGCAGTGGTTCCGAGTAGCAATGGAGTAATGAGGCTCGCGATCGCGAACACCATGCCCCAGTGGCGTTGCTCCGCGTCCGCCCCGTAGCGCCAGAACGTGAACGCGGAACCGCGCAGTACGATGCCGATCAACATCAGCGACAGGGGGATGTGCAGGAGCGTGCCGAGTCGAGCGAACGCCGGCGGGAAGCCGGTGAAGAGCAGCACGATGGCGAGGATGAGCCACACATGGTTCGCCTCCCACACCGGGCCGATCGCCTCGGCGATCAGCTCGCGCTGGCGTTCCTTACGGGGGCCGAGCGCGAGCAGGTCCCACACACCGCCACCGAAATCGGCGCCGCCCAGCACCGCGTAGCCGTTGAGCGCGACGAAAATGACTCCTGCGAGGAGATCGGCGAGGCCCATGTCAGGACGTCTCGTTTCCCGTTTCCCGTTTCCCGCTTCCCGGCATATAGAATCCCCGCCATTCCGGTACCGCCGGACTGCGGATGATGTGTCGGTACAGGAGCCAGACGACGATCACGCCCAGGAAGCAATACAGCAGCGTGAAGGTGACGAACGGCACGACCAGGCCTGGCATCGGGGTCACGGCGTCCGCCGTCTTGAGCACGCCGTAGATCACCCACGGCTGACGGCCCAGCTCGGTGACCATCCACCCGGCCTCCACCGCGATGAAGCCCATCGGCGTGGCGAGCGCGACCGCCCGCATCAGCCAGCGGTGGTGCGCGAGATCGCGTTTGCGCCACACGAGCCACGCGACCCACAGGGCCACGAGCGCGAGATAGGTGCCGAGCGCGACCATGATCCGAAACGAGACATACACGGCCGGAACGTTCGGCCACTCGGCCGGTGGGACCGCGTCGAGCCCTTGAACCACCGCGTGCGGATCGTGGAAGGCGAGCAGCGAGAGTACGTACGGAATCTCGACCGCGAACCGCGTTTCCTGCGCCGCGACGTCGGGCCAGCCGATGAGCGTGAGAGGCGCGCCGGGTTGCGTGCGAAACAGCGCCTCCGCCGCGGCGAGCTTGACAGGCTGCTGGACCGCGATGTGGCGGGCGGCGAGGTCGCCGGAGAGCGGCTGCAGCACGGCCGCCGGGGCACCCACGAGCAGGGCGATCTCGAGCGCCCGGCGATGAAACGCGTTGGCGGGATCCTTGAGGAGCAGCACCGCGTGGATCCCCGCGACCGCGAACCCGGTGGCGGCGTACGCGGCCAGCGTCATATGCAGCGCCTGTGACACAGCGGCGGTGTTGGCCATCGCGGCGAGCGGATCGAGGTTCGTCAGCTGTCCGTTCACGAGGTCGAACCCCGCCGGCGCGTTCATCCACGCGTTCGCGATCACGACGAAGATGCCCGACGCAGCCCCGCTCACCGCCACGGCCACGCCTGCCCAAAGGTGGGCGCGCGCCGAGATGCGATCCCACCCGTACAGATAAATGCCGAGGAAAATCGCTTCGGTGAAAAACGCGAACCCCTCGAGCGAGAACGGCATCCCGATGATCGGTCCGGCGACCTCCATGAACCGAGGCCAGAGCAGCCCGAGCTCGAACGAGAGTACCGTTCCCGACACGGCGCCGACCGCGAATAGAATGGCGGTCCCCTTGGCCCAACGCTTGGCGAGATCGCGATAAATCGCGTGTCCCGTCACCTGCCAGCGCCGTTCCGCCAGCACCATCATGAGCGGCATGGCGATCCCGATGACGGCGAACACGATGTGAAAGGCGAGCGAGACCGCCATCTGGGAGCGGGCGGCGAAGAGGTCGGGCATGGTTGTGAAAATAGCTACTTGAGCTTCGCCTGCCGCTCCTCGACCGCCCGATTGTTCGCAAACCCTCGGGACATCGCCTCGAGGGTCGCTTTCGCGGAGTCCGGCATGCCGGCGGCGACGAACGCGTCGGCGCGGAGAATCCCGATCCGGAACCGGAGGAAGCGGCTGTCGGGCACGGCCGGGAAGGACGCCAGTGCCGCCAGGGCCGCTCGTCCGTCCTGCTTGTCCATGATGAGCGATTCGATGGCGAGCAGTCGCGCGCTGGTGTCATCCGGCAGCCGCTGCACCAGCTGGCCGATCAGTTGGGCGGCCTCAGCCGTCCTTCCCGCTTTGCGGGCGAGCATGGCCTGATGATAGAGCCCCGCCACGAGCAGCCGGCCCACGTCGTCGGGATTGCCACTGCGGATTCCCACGCCCCCGGCGTAGGCATACACCAACTCGCCGCCATGTTCGGCCGCTTCGTACAACGAGAACGCGCCCGCGAGTCCGACCACCGCCGAGGCGAGGTGCACGCCCTTGCGCCACGGCTGCGCAGCGGGGATGAGCGCCGCGATCTCGAGCGCGGCCACGACGAGAAAGATGTTGCGGGTGCGCTCGCCCCACTCCTCGTGCTCCATGACGGCGGCGCGGGCTCCCGGCACCCGCTCTACCGGCCCGTGGGCGTCAGTCCCCGATTTCACCGCCAGCACGGCGCCGAGCGTCCCGACGAGCAACAACACCGCAGCCGCGGGCCCGGTGAACGCCGCCCGGCCCGTGACAGCAATGCAGCGGAACAGGACGCCCGCAAACAACAGGGCGATCACGAAGTGCACGAATTGCGGGTGCAGGGGCGCGAGCGACACGGGGGCGGCTCCCGAGGAAAGAGTGGACCAGGACAAGATACGGCTTGCGGCCGAGCGTCGTTGATCTAGATTCCGATCGACAACTGCTTCCGTGGCGATTTGCGGCCTATTGCAGCCACGTTAAACAAGTCGCTAAAACGCCAGCCCGTTTGGCGACTACCTGGCCGAACGGGCCTTGCGTTTACGGATAACGGATGACGGAACACGGATGACGATCACCCTCCGCGATCTTCTCGACGACGGTAAAGTCCACGTGCTGGATGGCGCCATGGGGACGATGCTGTACGCCAAGGGCTTCTTCCTGAACGTCTGCTACGACGAGCTGAACCTGAAGCAGCCGAAGCTCGTCCAGGAAGTGCACGAGGCCTACGTCCGGGCCGGCGCGGAGATTCTCGAGACCAACACCTTCGGCGCGAACCCGGTGAAGCTGGGCAGCTACGGGCTCGCCGACGACACCGAAACGATCAACCAGGCCGCGGCCGAGCTGGCCCGTCGGGCCGCCGCCGGGCGGGCGAGCGTCGCCGGTGCGATCGGGCCGTTGGGCGTTCGCATGGAGCCGTTCGGCGCGACCTCGCGCGAGGAGGCGTTCGCGTACTTTCAGCGCCAGGTGCGGGGCCTCCTCACGGGTGGGGTGGACGGATTCATCCTGGAGACGTTTTCCGACGTGGACGAGATCCACGAAGCGCTGCGCGCGGTGCGGAGCGTGTCCGACCTGCCCGTGATCGCTCAGATGACCATCGGCGACGACGGGCTGACGCACTACGGCACGGGCCCCGAAACGTTCGCGAAGCAGCTCACTGATTGGGGCGCGGACGCCGTGGGGGTGAACTGCTCCGTCGGCCCCGCCGGCGTGCTCGAAGCAGTGGAGAAGCTGGTGAAGGCGACCGATCGCCCGATCTCCGCGGTCCCGAACGCCGGACTCCCCAAGGACGTCGGCGACCGGAAGATCTACCTGGCGTCCCCCGAGTACATGGCGAGCTACGCCCGCCGCATGATCGAGGCGGGCGCGCGCCTCGTGGGCGGCTGCTGCGGGACTACGCCCGAGCATATCAAGAAGATCCGCGACTACGTCGCGAGCGTCGTGCCGCGCCACCAGCCTGTCGTCGTATCGCGCGAGACGATCACGGCACCCGCGGGCGTGGAGGAGGTGCCGCTGTCGGCGCGCTCCTGCTGGGGCGCGAAGCTGGCCAGGGGCGAGCTCGTGACGAGCGTCGAGATCGTCCCCCCCAGAGGCGTGGACCCGACGCCGATGCTCGAGCAGTGCCGGGCGCTCAAGGCGGCGGGCGTGGACGCGGTGAATGTCCCCGACGGCCCGCGGGCCCAGAGCCGCATGGGCGTGCTCCCGTCCGCGATCCTGATCCAGAGGGAAGTGGGGATCGAGACCGTCATCCATTACTGCTGCCGGGACCGCAACCTCCTCGGGATGCTGTCGGACATCCTGGGCGCGCACGCGGCGGGGCTGCGCAACATCCTCATCATCACCGGCGATCCGCCCAAGATGGGGCCCTACCCCGAGGCCACCGCGGTCTTCGACATCGACTCGATCGGCCTCACTAATCTGGTGTATCGCCTGAATCACGGGCTCGATCCGGGGAACAACCCGATCGGTGCGCCGACGCGGTGGGCCATCGGCGTCGGCGTGAACCCGGGCGCTGTGGACCTGGACCGCGAGCTGTCGCGCTTCGCCTGGAAGGTCGATGCGGGCGCGGAGTTCGCTGTGACGCAGCCGGTGTTCGATCCCAAGCAGCTCGAGGCATTTCTCTCACGCGTCGGGCAGTTCAAGATCCCGATCGTGGCGGGGATCTGGCCGCTCCTCTCGCTGCGCAACGCCGAGTTCCTCGCCAATGAGGTGCCGGGCGTTTCGGTGCCGGAGTCGGTGCTCACGCGGATGCGCCAGGCCCAGGACAAGGGCAAAGAGGCGGCGCTCGCCGAAGGCGTGAAGATCGCGCGCGAGATGTTCCAGCAGGTGAAGGGCACGGTGCAGGGGGTGCAGGTGAGCGCACCGTTCGGGAAAGTCGAGGTGGCGTTGGAGGTGTTCGGGTAACCCAGGCTCGCTTCCTTGTGTCGGGCCGTCCGACCGCTCATACTCCATCCTCGATACATACCGGAGGCAGCACATGCGGACACTGCTTTGCGCCGCCACGGTCTTCGCTGCGTGCGCACCGGGCGATACGCGCTCGTCGGCGGGGCCGGCGCACAAGTATGCCGGCACGTGGGATGGCCGGTCCTACCGGAGCGCGTCGGATACGGGAATCCCCTGGCGCATCGTCACCGCCGTCGTGCAGGATGGCTCGCTGCGCGGCACCATGACGTACACCTCGGTCACCGCGCCCCCCGTACCGATCCGCACACGAGACGTCAGCGACAGCGCCGTCGTCAACGAGTTCGGCCCCTACCACAGCCTCGCGGCGGACAAGGACGTCGTGACGATAGCTACCGGCAGGGTGCGGGGTGACTCACTCAACGGCACCTTCGAGATGCGGCCGGCGGGCGGCGGCAACGTGATCATGACCGGCACTTTCCGATCGAAGCGGGTCGCGCCGTAGAAATGCGGACAGCGTGTCTCGTCGCTCTGGCGGTCGTCGCCGTCGCGTGCGGCGGGGCCCAAGGCGCCTCCGATCGACCGCGGAACGTCGCGGCCGACTCCGCGTTCCGTGCCGACTCGGCTACCCTGGCCGCCATCGTGCAGCGGGATGCCGCGGAGCGGCGCCGCGCCGCGGGCCACCAGACGAGCGAAGGCTTCGCGCCATACGCCGGCGGCGGTCCGGCGGCGCCCGCTGCGTTCTCCAGCACTGACCCGCCACCCCCCGCAGGTCCCGCCCTCGACGCAGCCGGCATTCTCGCCGTCAGCAGTGATGAAGCCGCCCAATACCTGAAGGGCAAGAAGGGGCGGGTGACGCTCGCTATCCTGTACGGCACGCGGTGCCCGCGATCGCGAGCGATGTTCCCCGGCTTCGTCGCCCTCGCGCGCCACTACCAAGGACCGGGGTTCGACGTGGCCGCATTCTCGACTGACGACGATGAAGACAAGGGCGACATTCCAGATTTCCTCGCGCGATACGAGGCACCGTTCGATCCTCTGTATATCAAGCCGTGGCAGCCCGGGGAGTTGAGCGGTGCGCTCAGTCCGCTCGGCTTCCACATCACGAGGGCTCCGTGGGACAGGCCGTACGTGGCCGTCCTCGATCCACACGGGGACGTGGTAGCTCAATGGAATGCCGCGACAAACCTCGCGGCGATTGACGCCGCGATCCAATCTCAGCTCGCGCGATAACCGACCCCGCTCCTTCCTCCGACCTCGAGCGGCGCGCGCGCCTCGTCCTCACCGCCGTGCTCGCGGTGTACGGCGGGTTCCTGATTCTCAACCCGGGCCACTACGGCTGGCTCGACAGCCTCGACCTCGCGATCCACGAGTTCGGGCACCCCCTGTTCGGCGTGTTCGGGGAGTTCATCGGCTTCCTCGGCGGAACCCTGATGCAGCTCCTCATGCCGGCGATCTTCGTGGTGTACTTCTGGCGCCAGGGCGACCGCCATGCGGCCATGGTCGCGCTCTGGTGGGTCGCCCAGAACCTTTGGAACATCTCGCCCTACGTGCAGGACGCCCGCGCCCAGGAACTGCCCCTGGTGGGCGGTGGCGAGCACGACTGGAACTACCTCCTCGGGGCCACGGGGCTCCTCAACCAGGACCAACTGATCGGCGGCGCCGTGCGGTTGGCCGGCGTGCTGGTGTACGCCTGGTCCTGTCTGCGAGGATGGACCTACGCTGGCGAGCGAGCCGAGCCCACGTAGCTTAGCCCGATCCCAAGGAGCGCTCATGCCGACCGCCAACATCAACATCCTCGCCGTCCTCGTCGCCGCGGTCCTGACCTTCGTCCTCGGCGCCGTGTGGTACTCCCCCATCTTGTTCGCCAAGCAGTGGATGGCGGCGCAAGGATACACTGCGGAGAAACTGGAAGAGATGAAGCGGAAGGGAGTGACCCGGGCCTACGCCGTCTCGGTCCTCTGCTATCTGGTGACCGCCTACGTGATGGCGCTGCTCGTCTCCTACACGAATTCCACCACCCTGGCGCAAGGCCTGTGGCTCGGGCTCCTCTCATGGCTCGGGTTCGCTGCCACGGTCGGGCTCACCGCAAACATGTTCTCGGAGAAGCCGATCGCCGCCTGGGTGCTCGACGCGGGCTATCAGCTCTCGTATCTCGTGCTCATGGGCGTGCTGCTCTCGGTGTGGCGCTGAGCGGGTGGCCTCTTCTCCCGCACCTTCCCGTACGGCCCTCGTCGCCGGTGCGTCGGGGCTCGTCGGCAGTCACGTGCTGCGCCTGCTGCTCGAAGATCCGGCGTACGCACGCGTGACGGTCCTCTCGCGTCGCGAGCTGCCCATCGTGCACAAGAAGCTGGAGCAGCGGGTCGTGAGCTTCGATCGCCTGGCGCAGATCGCCGATTTCCCGCGCGTGCACGACGTATTCTGCTGCCTCGGCACGACCATGAAGCAGGCAGGCTCGCCCGAGGCGTTCCGCAAGGTTGACTGCACGTACGTCGCCGAGCTCGCCCGGGTCGCCGTCCGGCACCGCGCCTCGCAGTTCCTCGTGGTAACCGCTGTCGGCGCCGATCCCCGGTCGCGGATCCTTTACAGCCGGGTAAAGGGAGAAGCGGAGGAAGCGGTACGTCGACTGCAATTCGAAGCCATCCAGGTCTTCCGACCGTCGCTGCTCGTCGGCGCCCGGGCCGAGAGCCGGCCGGCCGAACGCGTGGCCGGTCTGCTCAGCCCACTCGTCGCCTGGGTCTTCTTGGGTCCGCTGGCCCGGTACCGGCCGATCAAGGCCGAGGCCGTGGCGCGCGCCATGGTGCGGGTCGCTCGCGAGGCGTCGCGCGGTACACACGTGTACGAGTCGCACGAAGTCCGGCGGCTCGGCGCCCGGTCGTGACGTTCCCCCACCCCCTGACGCTCCTGTGCGGCTGCGTGCTGCTCGCCGCCGGGGCGAGTCACGTGCTGCCGCCCGGTCAATACGACCGCCGGGACGATCCCGTCACCGGCCAGCGGATCGTGGTCGCGGGCACCTACCACGCCGTTGCGGCGCGCCCGGTGGGACCGTTTCAGATGCTCGTCGCCATCCCGCGGGGCATGGCCGACGCGGCCGCGGTGATCTTCTTCGTGTTCCTGATCGGCGGCGCGTTCACCGTGGTCGACCAGACCGGGGCGCTGCGGCAGGGCGTGGACTGGCTGGTGCGACACTTCGGAGGGGGACACTCCGAGGCGTTCGTGATTCCCGCGACCTCGCTGGCGTTCGCACTGGGCGGCGTGCTCGACAACATGAAGGAAGAGATCATCGCCCTCGTGCCGGTGATTCTCCTGCTGGCGCGCCGTCTGGGCTACCGACCGGTGGTCGCCGTGGCCATGAGCCTCGGTGCGGCCGCGGTGGGCGCCGCCTTCAGCCCGATCAACCCGTTCCAAGTGGGAATCGCGCAACAGCTGGCGCAGCTGCCGTTGCTCTCAGGCTGGTTGTTTCGGATCGCGTTCCTGGCGGTCGCGCTCGGCTGCTGGATCTGGGGCACGTGGCGGTACGCCGCCCGCACCCGTACCGCGCCGACCACGGAACCCGGCCGGGCCGGGGACACGCTGGACGGCCGTCGCGGCGCGGTGCTCATCCTGGTGCTCGTCACGTTTGCCGCGCTCGTGGTCGGCGTGCTCCGGTTCGGCTGGGGGTTCAACGAGATGGCGGCGTTGTTCTTCGCGATGGGGGTGTTCGCCGGGCTCGTGGGTGGGCTGGGCGTGGGCGGCACGGCGGACGCGCTCGTCGCCGGATTCCGGTCCATGGCCTACGCGGCGCTGCTCATCGGTTTCGCGCGCGCGATCTTCGTCACCCTCGACGAAGGGCGCATCGTGGACACGATCGTGCATGGGCTGTTCACGCCGGTCGCCCAGCTGCCGCTCGCGCTCGCCGCGCTCGGGATGATGGTCGTGCACGGACTGGTACACGTACCAGTGCCGAGTCCCAGCGGGCACGCCGTGCTGACGCTGCCGATCCTCGTGCCGCTGGCGGACCTGCTGGGGCTGTCGCGCCAGGTCACGGTGCTCGCGTATCAATACGGAGGCGGATTGTGCGAGCTGTTCACACCCACGAACGGGGCGCTCATGGCGATCCTCGCCGCCGCGCAGGTCCGCTACGAAGACTGGCTCCGGTTCGCCCTGCCGCTGCTTCTGATCCTGGTGGCGCTGGGAGCCGGCGCGATCGGACTGGGCGTGGCGCTCGGCCTTCAATAGGTTAGGAGCACTTCCCCTCCGACCGGAGACCGCATGTCCCGCCGCTCCCCGATTCACGTGCTATCGATCGCACTGCTCGTTCCCGTGGCGCTCGGCGCCCAAACCCCTGCGCGCCGGCACGTGGACGTGCCGCCGGTCGCTCCCCGCGCCGCGGACGTAGCCACGGTGGACGGGATCGTCAAGGCGTACTACGACGTGATCACGGGCCCCGCCGGCCAGCCGCGACAGTGGTCGCGCGACCGTTCGCTTTACATCCCGGATCTCCGGTTCGTGGCTACGGGGGTCGGGAAACAAGGGCCCTACGCCCGCGTGATGGATCACCAGGCGTTCGTGGACGGTTCCGACTCCGCGATGGTACACGACGGGTTCTTCGAGCGGGAGGTGCACCGCGTCACGCGGTCGTACGGGAACATCGTGCAGGTGTTCAGCACCTACGAAGAGCGGCGCACGGCGGACGGGCCGGCCGAAGGGCGCGGCATCAATGCGCTGCAGCTCTTCTGGGACGGAAAGCGGTGGTGGGTGGCGTCGGCGATCTGGTTCGACGAGGACCCGGGGCATCCGATCCCGAAGGAATTCCTGCCCTCATGAGCGGCGCGATTGCCCGGACCGTCCTGTTCGCGATCCTGTTCATGGGCACGGTACTGGTCTACGTGCCCTACTTCCTGGCGTCCGGCCCAGGGGCCGCGCACTGGGCGCTCGGGTCGTGGCGCTATCTCGGGCTGCTGCCGCTCGCGGCCGGGATCGCCGGTCTGGCGCGGTGCCTGCGTGACTTCGCCGTAGTGGGTCGCGGCACGCCCGCCCCGTTCGATCCGCCGCAGGCGCTGGTCGCCACCGGCCTGTACCGTTGGGTTCGCAACCCGATGTATCTCAGCGCCCTGCTGTTGCTCGTGGGTGAGACGATTCTGCTCGAAGCGCCCGTGTTGCTCCGGTACACAGCGGTCTTTTTCGTGGTGACACACTTATTCGTCGTGCTGTACGAGGAGCCGGCGCTGCGGCGCAAGTTTGGGGACTCGTACGACCGCTATCGGTCGACCGTGCCACGCTGGCTGGCGCGGAGGCCGCGGTGAGCGCCGACCGGCGCCTCGCCCTGCTGCTCGACGTCTTCGACCAGGCGTTCGATCGCCGGGCCTGGCACGGCACGGCGCTGTGGGGCTCGATCCGGGGACTCTCGGCGCGCGAAGCCTTGTGGCGGCCGCTGCGCCGGGGGCGGCGCCACAACATCTGGGAAATCCTGCTGCACACGGCCTACTGGAAGTACATCGTGCGCCGCCGGCTCACGCGCGATCTCGAGCTCGCATTCCCTCGCACGGGGAGCAACTGGCCGGCGCTCCCCGCGACGCCCGACGCGGCCGCGTGGCGACGCGACGTCGCGCTCCTCAAGGAGCAGCACCGGCTGCTGCGGGCGGCCATCGCCCGCTTCCCGGTGGCACGGCTGAACGCCAGGGGGTGGCGGTCAACCTGGACCAACGCGCAGCACGTGTACGGCATCGCCTCGCACGACTTGTATCACGCGGGGCAGATTCAGCTACTGAAGGCCCTGCGTCGTCACCAGCGGTAACTCGAAACGTCTGGCCACGCGGTCCGTACGCGTTATAATCGATAATCAAATCGGAGGAGCCATGGCCCTCGGCGATTTCCTGCGCAAGCAGTTCATCGACGTCATTCAGTGGACGGAACCCGAGGAGGGGATTCTTAGCTATCGGATTCCGATGCAAGACATGGAGATTCAAAACGGGGCAAAGCTGACGGTTCGCGAGAGCCAGATGGCGGCCTTCGTGAATGAAGGGCAGATGGCCGATGTCTTTGGTCCGGGGCTGTACACGCTGAGCACTCAAACATTGCCCCTGCTCACCAACCTGATGAATTGGGACAAGGCCTTCAAGTCGCCCTTCAAGTCGGATGTGTACTTCTTCTCGACGCGCCTGCAGCTCAATCAGCGGTGGGGGACCGCGAATCCGATCACGATCCGTGACAAGGAGTTCGGGATCGTGCGGCTGCGTGGCTTTGGGACGTACGCGTACTGGCTCTCGAATCCGAACGCGTTCCACGCGCGCGTCAGCGGCACGCGGGACGTCTACCGCACCGCGGATGTCGAGGGGCAGTTGCGAGACATCATCGTCAGTCGGATGACCGAAACCTTCGCGGCGAGCGGCGTGCCCTTCCTCGACATGGCGGCGAGTCAGGGAGGGCTCGCCCAGGCGATTGCCGAGCGCGTGCAGCCCCAGCTCACGGATCTCGGGCTCACGCTCAATACACTCATCATCGAAAACTTGTCGCTGCCGGATGAGCTCCAAAAACGGCTCGATGAGCGCATCGGTATGAGCATCGTAGGCGATCTCGGGCGCTATACAAAGTTCCAGGTCGCGCAGTCGATCCCCACGGCTGCAGCGAACCCGGGCGGTGGGAGCGCCGGCGTGGGCGCGGGGTTCGGCGCTGGCATGGTGATGGCGCAGTCGATGATGGATGCGCTGAAGCCCGACACGACCAGCGCCACCAAACCTTGCGTGAAGTGCGGGAAACCGGTGCCGTCCCAGGCGAAGTTCTGCCCGGAGTGCGGCGCCGCCCAGGGGTAGGGTCGTGGCGGGTTGCGAGTGGGTCGTCGAGGCGCACGGGTGCGATCCCGCGGCGCTCGCGAGCGTGGCTACCCTCCAGAATCTGTTCTCCCTTCTCATCGACGACCTGGCGCTGCAGCCGGTTGCGCCCGCCACCTGGCACCGGTTTCCTCCGCCCGGGGGGGTCACCGGGGTCTGTCTCTTGGGTGAATCGCACCTCGCCTGCCACACCTTCCCCGAGCATGGCTCGCTCTGTCTCAACCTCTTTTGCTGCCGCCCGCGGCCTGCGTGGGACTTCGGCGCGCACTTGAAGCGGCTGCTTGGTGCCACCGCGGTCCGGGTCCGCCGGCTCGAGCGGCCGTACGCAGTCGAGTCGCTCCCCCTGCGCGAGCGATGACGCGTCCCCAGGCGACGTGCCCGAATTGTGGAGCGCGGGTCGAGTTCCGCTGGTCGAGCGCAGTCCAGACCGTCTGCCCGTTCTGTCACTCGATCCTGGTGCGCCATGACGTCGACCTGGAGCGAGTGGGCACTGTCGCCGATCTAGCGCCGTCGAGCTCGCCGATTCAGCTCGGCACCGGCGGGCGATACCACCAGCGGGCCTTCGAGGTCGTGGGTCGCATCATCTACGAGTGGGAGCAGGGCGGCTGGAACGAGTGGCACGTCGTCTTCAACGACAGCACGAGTGGGTGGCTCTCGGACGCGCAGGCCGAGTACGCGGTTTCCTGTCTCGCGGCAGACTCGCTCGCCCGTCCCGCCGAGGCGAATGCAGCCCTGGGCCGTCACTTCACCTGGCAGGGAAAAGATTACCAGGTGACTACGGTCACGCATGCCCGATATCGCGGCGTCGAGGGCGACCTGCCGTTCGAGTACTGGGACAAGGCGGAGGTTGTGTTCGTGGACCTCAAGTCCGACGACGGCGGGTGTGCCACCCTCGACTACAGCGAGGAGACTCCGCTCTTATTCCTCGGCGAGTTTGTCGAGTTCCGCGATCTGGCGCTGACCAACCTACGACAGTTCGACGGATGGTAGACGCGCTAGTCCGGTCGCTCACATGCCCGCAGTGCGGGGCGACGCTCACGGTCCGCGCCGGCGATCACACCGTCACCGTCGTGTGCAGTCACTGCAACTCCATTCTCGACGCCAAAGACCCGAGCCTCAAGGTCCTACAGCGTTTTGCGGCCAAACAGCTCGTGCCGCAATACATCCCGCTCGGGGCACGGGGCCGGTGGCGCGGGACCATGTGGGAGGTCATCGGCTTCCAGGTGCGGACTATTCGTGTCCAGGGGATCGACTACAGTTGGGGGGAGTACCTGCTCTTCAACCCATACGAGGGGTTCCGCTACCTCACCCAGTACAACGGTCACTGGAACGACGTGATCGTGCTGAAGACGGTGCCGAAGGTGTACAAGGCTCGCGCCACCGGAGCCAAGCCCCAAGCGGTCGTCCTGGGCGAGACGTTTCAGCATTTCCAGACGGCGACGGCGACGACGACACAAGTCGTCGGCGAGTTTCCCTGGACAGTACGGGTCGGCGACAAAGTCGACGTGAGCGATTATGTCGATCCTCCGCGGATCCTGTCGTCCGAGTCGACGGCAGGCGAGACGACCTGGTCGATGGGGGAGTATGTCACGGGCGACCGGATCTGGCAGGCGTACGAGCTCCCCGGGAGTCCCCCCGACCCGATCGGCGTTTACGCCAATCAACCGGCGCCTTACCCGGGCTCGCTGGGGCGTGTCTGGCAGGCGTTCGCGGCCTTCTTAGGAGTCCTCCTGCTCGCCGCTGTGTGGCGTTTCGGCTTGAGCCCGCACGCGGTGGTGTACGAGCACGTCTACCAGTACGTCCCACCCGCCACACCGCCATCAGACAGCGAGGCCGCGGCGGCCGCGCTCGTCACCGACACATTCACGCTGAACGGTCGTACGTCCGCTCTAGAGCTGACAACCGAAACCAACCTCGACAACAGCTGGGCGTACTTCGCCTTCGCGCTGATCAACGACAGCACGGGCACGACGTACGACTTCGGCCGTGAGGTCGCATACTACGACGGGCGGGACGTCGATGGATATTGGTCCGAGGGTTCAACGCGCGACCGCGTTCTGATTCCTTCGGTTCCCTCCGGTCGGTACTACGTCCGCGTACAGCCCGAAGGCCCGCCGGGTGGAACCTTCCGGGCCTTCACGTACCGCCTGCGCCTGCGCCGTGACGTCCCGTGGGGCATGGCCTATCTGCTCGCGTTCGTCCTGCTCGCCGTGCCACCCGCTTTCGTGCTGTTGCGCAGCATGACGTTCGAGCACACGCGTTGGCAGGAAAGCGACTACTCCGACACCGGTGACGACGAATGAGCACTATTCGCCTCTATCTGCTGTACGGCGGCCTCGTGCTTTCGCTGCTGGGCGCTGCCGAATACCGCGGCTGGAGCCCCCTCTCCCCCACCGAGGGGAAAACAGCTCCCAAGACGGTGCGGGACAACCCCGGTGCCTACCGTCCGCACTACCGCGGCGGCGCGTACTACTTCCGAGGGAAATGACCCATGAGCGACCTACTCCGCAACGTGTTGGCCGCGACGCTCTTCGCCGTGCTCGGCATCGCCATCTTCGCGCTGTCGTTCGTGGTCCTCGATCGCGCCACGCCGTACAACCTCTGGAAGGAGATCATCGAGGAGAAGAACGTCGCGCTCGCGGTGCTGCTCGGCGCCGCCTCCATCGGGATCTGCGTGATCATCGCAGCCGCGGTGCACTAGCCTTTGGCCGCGATCCTCCTTGCGTCAGTCTTGTTGATCGCCGCATGCGGGCTCGTCTACGAGCTCGTTGCGAGCGCGCTAGCGAGCTACCTGCTCGGCGACAGCGTGACCCAGTTCTCAACCGTCATCGGGACGTATCTGTGCGCGATGGGCGTAGGGAGCTGGCTGTCGCGTCATCTCGGCCGGGGGCTCGTTGCGCGGTTCGTCGCGGTCGAGTTGCTCGTGGCCCTCGTTGGGGGCTGGTCGGCCGCGGTGCTCTTCCTGGCGTTCGCGTACACGGGCGCGTTTCGCCTCGTCTTGTACGTGCTGGTGGGTGTGATCGGCGTGCTCGTCGGACTCGAGATTCCGCTCTTGATGCGGATTTTGCGGGACCGCTACACGTTCAAAGACGTCGTCGCCAACGTCCTCACCTTCGACTACCTGGGCGCGCTCGGAGCGTCGATCCTCTTCCCGATCCTCCTTGTCCCGCACCTCGGGCTCGTGCGGTCGGCGCTCCTGTTCGGCCTGATCAACGCGGGCGTGGCGTTGTGGTCAACGCTCCTGTTTCGCCGCCACCTGGGCGCGCCACGCCTGCTCGTCGGAGCTTGCGCGACAGTGCTATGCGTCCTCGCGGTCGGAATAGCGGGCGCCAACCGGATCACGAACCTGGTGGAGGAAAATCTCTATGCCGACGACGTGATCCTCGCAACGAGCTCCAAGTACCAACGCATCGTGCTCACCGCGTGGAAAAACGATCTGCGCCTGTTCCTCAACTCCCATCTTCAGTTCAGCTCGCGCGACGAGTATCGCTACCATGAGGCACTGGTCCATCCGGGGCTCGCGGCCACTCCCTGGGCACGTCGCGTCCTGATCCTCGGCGGCGGGGACGGCTTGGCCGCGCGCGAAGTGCTGCGCTACCCCACCGTCGAGAGCGTCACGCTCGTGGACTTGGACCCTGTGATGACGCGCCTGTTCGCCACGCACCCGCTCCTCTCGACGCTGAACGGCGGATCGCTGGCCTCGCCGAGACTCCATATCGTCAACGCCGACGCCTTCGTATGGCTCGACGGTGATCCTGACTTCTTCGACTTCATCATTGTCGACTTCCCCGACCCTTCCAGCTACAACCTCGGAAAGCTCTACACCACCGCGTTTTACCGCCTGGCGGCGAAGCACCTCAGCCGCAACGGCCTATTGGTCGTGCAGAGCACGTCCCCGTTGTTCGCGCGGCGCTCCTACTGGTGCATCGAGCGGACGATCGCCGAAGCGGGATTGCGCACTTATCCGTACCACGTCTACGTGCCGTCGTTCGGCGAGTGGGGGTTCGTGCTGGCTGGGACTCGCGCGTACGCGCCGCCGACCGAGCTTCCTGGCGATCTGCGCTTTCTCACGCCGGTGACCGTCGCGCAGCTGTTCGATTTCCCCGCGGATATGCGGCCGGTGGCCGTTCAGCCGAACCATCTCAACAACCAGGTGCTCGTGCGCTACTACGAGCAGGAGTGGAACGAGATCAACCGGTGACGATCTCGCGTCGGGAATTTGTCCGCACCGGCGTGGGACTGATCGGTCTCTCGTGCAAAACCGAGCGGCCGATCGGCGGCCGTTTCGTCGACGGATCGTTCGAGCTGGGGCATCGCCTGCGCGACCGCTCGCCGTTCCCCGCACCGGAGAGCACCGTGCGCATCCCTCTCGTGATCGTGGGAGGCGGCATGGCGGGTCTCTCCGCCGCGTGGTGGCTCGATGGCGCGGGGTTCCGCGACTTCGTGGTGCTCGAGCTCGAGCCGCGCGCCGGCGGAAACGCGCGCTGGGGCGAGAACGACATCACCCCGTACCCGTGGGCGGCGCATTACGTGCCGGTGCCCGGCAAGCGGGCAACCCTGGTCCGCCGCCTGTTCACGGAGCTCGGGGTGCTGCACAGCGACGGCAGCTGGGACGAGCGCTTCCTCTGCGCCGACCCGTCAGAGCGCCTGTTCGTCCACGGAGAGTGGCAAGACGGCCTAGAACCCGTGGTTGGGCTCACGCAACGGGACCGCGACGAGTTCCGGCGCTTCGCGGCCAAAATGAGCGAGTGGCGCGCGACGGGGCGGTTTACGATCCCCATGGCGCTCGGCGCCGAGTCGTCGGCACTGGACCGCCTGTCGATGGACGACTGGCTGGCGCACCAGGGCTTCTCGTCCCCCGCGTTGCGCTGGTACGTGGGGTACGCCTGCCGCGACGACTACGGTGCAACGCTGCACGACACCTCTGCGTGGGCGGGCATTCACTACTTCGCCTCGCGCGACGACGAGGAGCGTGGGCCCCTCACCTGGCCGGAGGGCAACGGCTGGATCGTGCGGCGGCTGCTCGAAAAGCTCGGACGGTACGTCAGGACCAACGCGTTCGTGCATCGGATCGAGCGGTCCGGGACTCGCTGGCGCGTCTACACGCCGCGCGTCGCATACGTCGCGGATGCGGTGGTGTTCGCGGCGCCGACATTTCTCGCTCCCTACCTCATCGCAGGCGCGCCCGATCCGGGTTTCGTCTACTCCCCCTGGGTCACCGCGAACCTCACGCTCGAGCGCTGGCCCGCCGAGCGCGGGATCCCGCCCGCCTGGGACAACGTGATCTACAACTCCCCGGCCCTCGGCTACGTGGTGGCGACCCACCAATCACTGCGCACGGCGATCGATCGTACCGTCTGGACCTTCTATTGGGCGCTCGCAGACGGGTCACCGACCGCGAACCGCGAGGCGCTGCTCCAACGCGATTGGCGCTTCTGGAAGGAGGCGATCCTGACCGACATTGAGCGGGCCCACCCCGACATCCGTCGCTGCGTCTCGCGGGTAGACATCCTGCGATTGGGGCACGCCATGGTTCGACCCACGGTCGGCTTTCTCGCGGCGCGCGAACGGCTCCGTCGGATGACATCGCCGGAGCGCCTCTTCTTCGCGAATTCCGATCTCAGCGGCCTGTCGCTGTTCGAGGAAGCGCAGTATCGCGGCGTGACGGCGGCGGAACGCGCCTTGGCCGTAGTCACTCGCCCCTGAGCTTCTCGATCTCCCGGCGCTCCCGCTTGGTCGGCCGGCCCTTCCCCTCGTACCGGAGTGACGGCGCCACGCGGAGCTGCTCGGCGAGGTGCTCGCGCAGCCGCTTCCCCTCGGCGTCCTCCACGTAGAGCGCGGCCGCCGCCGCGGCAGGGCCGCGGTGCTCCGACAGAGCGCGGACCACCACGCGGTATTCGAACGGGCCGCGGCGGATCCGCAGCCGATCGCCCACGACGAGCAGCTTCGCGCGCTTCGCCCGCGCGCCGCCGACTTCCACCTTGCCCCCGCCGATCGCCGCGGCCGCGAGTGCGCGGGTCTTGAAGAAGCGCGCGGCCCACAGCCACCGATCGAGCCGCACGCGTGACCCGTCCGTCATGGCGCCTCCTCTCCCGGCAGGCTATGGTCCACGAGTGGTGCCGGGTATGCGTATAATGGGAACCGCGGCCCCGCCCAAACCCTTTTTCGTGCTGAGTACAATGCTCGCTCGGTTCGCGACTCGTCCGCCAGACGTCCCGGCCCGCACGGCCGTGCCCTTCCGGACGTTGCGGCCTGTAACCCTCGGCGTCGCT
>WNGI01001174.1_pt1 | contig 22648 bp, 20 predicted proteins | sample 5400621 | NCBI WGS metagenome assembly WNGI01 (sample SAMN13153374, study PRJNA577476) | soil metagenome | isolation source: 20 cm soil or saprolite under Garry oak tree replicate 1 | place: USA:California | collected 2016-06-15
TGGAGCCCCCGACGATCGGGAGCTCTTTCTCGATCAGACGCGAAGCGCGTCCCGACTCGGCGGTCTCGATGAACCCGCCGCTCTCAAGCTTTCCGCCACGTCCGGCGATGAAGCCGGACGCTAGAAGCAGAAGGATGGATAGCAGGAGGACCGGCCAACGGCGGCGGTAGACAAAGCGACCCCAGGCTGCGAACAACCCTTCCGTCCTCCTCGAGATGCGCGGGGACAAGCGTACGGTGAAACGTCACGCGCCGCGTGACCTACGTCGGCGTCAGTCTGGGTCGCATCGAGTCGATGGCCCCTGTTGATCGGCACCCGCTGTCGGGGCGGAGAGATTCGAACTCTCGACTTCCAGATCCCAGATCTGGCGCGCTACCAGGCTGCGCTACGCCCCGCGCGCTTAATGGTACGGAGCACGTGGCAGTTGGCGCAGACGAGCTCGCATTTCTTGAGCTCTTCGAGAACGAGCGTACGCGGCCGGTTCTCGACCATTTCGCTTATTGATGCGACCTTCTGGTATTCGGGCAGGTGATCCCAATGCATCACATACGTCGGGAACGTCTGCCCGCAGTCCGCACACGGCATACCTTCTTTTAGTGACGCCATCCACGCGCGCGATCTTCGGACACGCTTGCGTTCTCGTGCAAGACGGGCTTCCCGTCCGCGCGTCTGGTAGTAATGACGGTCGTACGCGCGTCGGCAGTCTCGGCAATACGAGAACTGACCTGTTCGTGAGTTGTGGAATTCGCCTTGGGCCTTCCAAACCCCACACATCGCGCAGCGTCGGATGATCGCGTTCGTGGAGCTGCGTTCGAGATTTGTCGGTGAGAACGCTGGATCGACGTCGCCTGACTCATCCACTTCTACGCGACCGCTGGCTCAAGCCAATAGCTGCCGCTCTCTTCGCGAATCGACCAGGTGGCGGCCCACCCGCTACGTTCGAACGTTCGAATGGCGTGGCAATTTGCGCACACGAGCTCGCATTTGGCGATCTCCTCGAGGATCTCCGGGCGTGACCGCCATCTCAATCCCGTGCTTATGTTGCCGAGTTTCTCGGTGCCGGGGAGATGGTCCCACTGCATGACCGCCGGCGGGAAGACTTGTCGGCAATCGGTGCACGGCCGCCCGGCTTTGAGACTGACAAGCCACGCGGCGCGTCCTCGTTCCCAGATCCGCGCCGGCGCAGGTCCTCCACGCGTTCGCTCGTACTCGGCGTGGTCGATCAGCGCGCGACACGGCTTGCAGTAGCCCTGCAGCCCGTCACGTCGCGCCCGGTTCTTGTGGAACTCGGAATGAGGCTTTAGCTCGTGGCAGCCTGAGCAGCGCTTCACTGTTAGATAGTACAGATGTTCGATATCAAAACCAATAGCGGCTGCTGAGAGACTACGCGGGCAAGCGCCTCCGCCCGGTCGACAGGTACGGCCCAAGCGCGCGCACCGCGATCACGACGAGGACCCTCACGATGAGCCCGATGAAGATCGGCGACGAGTACGCCTCCGCGTAGCTGACCGCGTACCCGAGCGTCGGGATAGCGATCCACGGCTTGCCGACGACCGGCGAAGGCTGAACGACTACCGGATCGGGCGACGCCGACGCAGGATGGGATCGGCGCGACCAGCACGAGCGAGCCGATCGGCAGCGACGGCTCCGTCGGTCCGCCTTGAACGACGTAGGCGTCGAGTCCCACGAAGCGGACTGCGACAAGGCCGAAGGACAGCGCGACGATGGTCGCGGTCACGGCGAGGGCGACGATGGTCGCGAACGCGTGCGCTACCCAGCGGACGGGACGATCGGCCCCCCGTCGTTTCACCGCGCGCCTCCCCTGCCTTGCCAACCGCTCCGCGTTGGCCGCTACCCGAACTCTCCGGTGGACGCGTCGACGACGCCATAGCCGAATCGGTACCGAGAGCCGACTCCGTTGGTACTACCCCGTCCGAGGCAGATAGGCTGCCGCGCGTGATCGTCGTCGTCGAGGGCCCGAGCGGCGCGGGCAAGACGACGTGGTGCCGCACCCACGGCAGGGCGCACGCGCTGCTCGAAGAGTTGCCGGACCACGCAACCGTGCCCGAGGACCCCGAGGCGCAGGCCCATTTCTGGGTGGAACGGAATGTCGATCGGTGGAAGCGGGTACTCGAGCGCGAACGACGCGACGGACTCGTGGTGGTGGACGTCGATCCGTTCAAGCTTCATTACGTCTGGACACTGTGGCGGTCGGGGCAGGTTCCAAAATGGGAGTGGGATCTGCAGCGCGAGGCGTCGCGCGTGGCGTTCAGCGCCGGCGAATACGCCCTCGCGGATCTCTACCTCGTGTCGGACGTCACGGAAGAGACACTGCGTGCTCGACGCGATGCCGATACGACGCGCCGGCGTCGCGGCTTCGAGCGACACGTGCTGTTGCGCGACTCGCTCCTTCGGTGGTACCGCGCGATCGACGCCCTCGAGCCCGGGCGCGTTCGCTTCGGGCTGCCCGAATCCGGTCTCACGCCCGATCTGCTCGCGATCGGTCCTCGCCGAGTGCGGAGCGGCGCCGCTGTCTTCGATCGGCTGCTGGCGCTGCTGTCCTAGCGGCCGAGATCGACCCGGACGATCGCGCCGGGATACCAGGGCAGACGGCACCCGCCGAGGGACGCGCCGTCACCGGTGCGGATGATCGCGATCGTGCTCCACGCGTCCGGCGTGATCACGTACATCCGTTCTCCGTCCGGCGAGAGCGCGAGCGTGTCGTAGCTAGCGTCCCTGGCGAGGACGGTGCGCTCCGCCAGCGTGTCGATGTCGATGACTGCGATCCCGTGCTCGCCCGCGGCGTAGAGCGTGCGCCCGTCCGGCGAGAGCGTCGCTCCCGAACGCAGTAGACGCTTCGCATCGGCCACGGGGAACACGGCCTGCCGCAGCGCGGCGAGCGCGCCACTGTCGGCGCGACTGACCGGGAGGTGCGCGGTCCGGCGGACGGTCATCGCTGGGACCGCGATCTCGTCGATCGCGCCGATCGCCGGGTTCACCGCATAAAGGATCTTGCCGTCGTTCGAAGGCACGAGCGACCACAGCATCGCCTTCTCGAAACCGGCCGACTGATCCGCGGGGAGCTCGATGCGCTGCGCGCGATCGTTGACGGCATCGAGCGCGAGGATGAACGATGGCTCCTCCGTGCCGGTGTTGACGCTGTACGACCAGCGCCCATCGGCGGAGGTGACGATCCCGCTGCGCCAGCCACCGGCCTGCCACTTGTTCCAGGCGGACCCGGCCACCGGTGCCGGCGCGAGCGTGCGCGTCGTCAGATCGAACCCGCGGATCCCCACCGGCTGCGAGGAGGCGGAGAGATCGGTGAAATAGATGCGCTTGCCATCCGGCGAGACCGCCACGAACTCGTATGGCCAGTCGCCGCGGAGTTCGAGGCTCGACGCCGCTCCCGTCAGCGTATTGACGACGGCGTAGCGCGTCACGTACTTATCGTCGAGCTTGATCGGGTCGCCAGTCAGGACGAGCCAGCTGCCGTCGCCGGTCGGGCCGAGCGGTGCGTAGTAATCGAAGAGCGTGTGAAAGTAGCCATCGATCGTGAGCGAGCGCGTCTCGCGGCCGCTCGCCAGCTCGAGCACGCGGATCTGCGTCTGCGTGCCGCCCTTCATGGTCTCGGTCGTATAGAGCAGGGACCGGTCGCGCGACAGCACGCCGTTCGGTAGCTCGCGCACGACGGTGCCAGTCCGCGCGTCGATCACCGCGATGCGGGCATCGGCACCGCTTCCGGATCCCTGGATGTATAGGACGTCCGTCGTCGCGTTCGTCGCCGAAGGCTTCGCCGACGCCGACGGTGACGGCTCGGCGTCGCGCGGCGCGGCGACCTGCGCGGCGCAGCCGGCCAGCAGGAAGGCGAGCGCCAGGCCGGTGACGCGCCAGTGCCGCTTCATGTCACCGTTGATACAGCGCTGCGGCGTCGTTGGTTCCCGTCACTCCGTCGAGATCGTTTGATCCACGATGTCGGCGCCCGGCCGCACGACGCGGAAATGGGTCGCAGCGTCGTCGAGCAGCGCGCGTGTCGCCGCCGCGGTCTCGGTCTGCCCGCTCTCGTGCAGCAGTGTCGCGTAGCTGCCGACGAGATCGCGCAGCGCGACGAGGTCCTCGTCGGATGCGGGCGGCCGCAGGCTCACCTTCGCGCCCTTCGCGAAACGGTCGCGCAGGCCGCGCTCGTCGAGGCCGCGCGCGGGCTCGTGGCGGAGGAACACCACGCCGCCACTCATGCCCGAGCAGATCCAACGACCCGGATCGCCGAGCACGACGGCGCGGCCGCCGGTCATGTACTCAAACGCGAAGCCGCGGAGGTCACCACCGAACAACACGTCGGCCCCCGACAGTCGGATGCCGGCGCGCGCGTCCGCGCCGCCCTGCACGTAGAAGCGTCCGCGCTGCGCGCCGTAGCCAAAGCATTTCCCCACCGAGCCGTCGACGAAGTCGCCGTTCGCGTTGCGCGCCTTGAGCACGGCGAAGGTGCCGCCGAGCGCGGTCTTCGCCGCGCCGTCCTGCGCGCCGCCGGCGATGCGGAGCGAAACGCCGTCTGTCGAATACGCGCCGAAGCCGTTCCCCGCGACGGAGCCCTGTCCGAACGAAGAGGCGAGCTCGGTGACGACAGCACCGGCGATGCGCTGCCGCGCGAGCTGACCCGCGGTCGCGGTCGCGACGAACCGATGCTCGCTGCCGAGCCGTGGGCCCTCGGACTCGTCGCCGGCGTGCGCCTCGACGCTCGGTCCGCCCGCCGCGGCGAGCACGCGCAGCTCGCGGCCGCCCCGCCGCACCGGACCCGCTGGCGCGAGGAGGCCGGAGAGATCGATGCGATCCAGGCCGCGCGCCTGCGCGAGCAGATCGGTGCGGCCGACGAGCTCCTCCGTCGACGACACGCCGAGGAGCGCGGTGATGCGCGCGAGCTCGTCGCGCAGCGCGCTGAAGAAGCGCACGAGGTTCGTCACGGCTCGCTCGAATTCCTGCGGCTCGAAACGCTTGAGGCCGCGCTCCGTCGCCTCGACCGCCGAGGCGATCTGCGTCGCGATGCCGACGTGACAGGTGTCGAGCTGGCAGCCGCGGCAGATCGTGCAGCCGATCGCGACCATCGCCATGGTCCCGAACCCGACGCGGTCCGCGCCGAGGCACAGCATCTTCGCCACGTCGAGCGCGCTCTTCATCCCGCCGTCGCACCACACCTGCACCTGGTCGCGCAGGCCGTTCGCGACGAGCGCGCGGTGCGCCTCGGCGACGCCGATCTCGGCCGGAAGGCCGGCGCGCCGCAGCGCGTGCTGCCGCGCGGCGCCGGTTCCGCCGTCATAACCCGACAGCGTGATGATGTCGGCGCCCGATTTCGCGATGCCGCACGCGATGATGCCGACGTCCGGCGTCACGGGGATCTTCACCGCGACGCGCGCGCGCGGGTTGACGGTCTTCAGCTCGTGGACGACCTGGGCGAGGTCCTCGATCGAGTAGATGTCGTGGTTGTTCGAGGGCGAGATCAGGTCGACGCCCGGTCGCGCGTTGCGCGCGAGCGCGACCTTCACCGAGACCTTCTTCGCGGGAAGATGTCCACCCTCGCCCGGCTTCGCGCCCTGACCGATCTTGATCTCGAGGTAGTTGGACGAATTCGCGAGCAGCGCCGACACGCCGAAGCGGCCGGACGCGATCTGCTGGCCACGATTGCGCGGGTACTTGCCGATGAGATCGGGCAGCTCGCCGCCTTCGCCGTTGATGCACAGGAGATCCATGCGCGCCATGGCCTCCGCGTACGCGCGGTACGCGGTCTCGCCCTGCGAGCCGAAGGACATCGACGAGATGTACACGGGCGCGTCGTGCTCCCCGGTCTTCGTGCGCGCGAGGGTCAGCGGTTCGCCCTCGAGCGGTGTGCGGAAGTCGAGCAGATGCCGCAGCGAGACCGGATGGGTGCGCTCGAACTCTTCGAGCTTGTCCGCGAACGTCCGGTAGGGCTGCTCGCCGTTCGCGACCGCGAGCCCGGCCTTCCACACGCGCGGGTAGATGCGGAACACCGGCTCGATGCGAGCCGGTCGCCGCTCGCGCAGCATCGTGGCGCGATCGAAGCCGTCCACGCCGATGCGCTCCCACGACAGGCCGCTCTCATCACTGGCGCAGAACGTCGTGAGGCCCAGCATCCGCGCGACCTCGGGCGCGACGCCGATCGCCGAGAGCTGCCGGCCGTAGCCGCGGATCTCGTGCACACCGAGGGTGGAGATCACCTTCTCCATTCCCTTGCGCAGGGCCTCGACGAGGTTCGGCAGCGCATCGGGATCGCCGAGCGACAGCGCGTACTCGATCAACAGGTACGGGTTCACCGCGTCGGCGCCCAGAGCGAGCGCGACCATCAGGTCGTGGAGGTTGCGGAGACTGCCCGCCGACACGACGATCGCGCACTCGCGCCGCAGCGAGCCGTTGCGCGACGGCTGCGTGATCAGCGCGCGGTGCGCGGCGGCGACGACGAGGAGCGGATCGAGCCAGGCGCGCCCTTCGTCGACGACGTGGCGGTCCTGCACGACGACGAGCGTCGCGCCACCGCGCACGCCGCGACAGGCTTGCGCGCCGAGACGCGCGAGCGCGTCGCGTGGGTGCTCCTCCCAATCGCGGTCCGCCTCGAGGATCACCGGCACGCGCGCGCCGTCCGCGGTGAACTGCATGACGACGTCCTCGACGATCCACGTCCCGAGCTTCCGCGCGAGCGCCCGATGATCGTCACCGCGTAGGGCGGTCTCGGGCGCATGACCGCCGAGGAGGATCGGCATGCGCAGCTCGATCCAGCGCCCACGATCGCGACCGCGCGTCGAGGCCGCGCGCGGCAGCGGGCGCGGGCCGAGGAGCGCGCGCGTCGAGAAGTGCTCGATCTCACGCTCGCGGTCGATCGCTGGATTGGTCACGACCGCGACCGTCTCGTGCAAGTAGTCCGCGAGGTTCGGGCGCGCGGCCGACAGCGCCGCGAGCGGCCCGTCCCAGCCGAGCGAGCCGATCGGCTCGTTCGCGGTCTGCGCCGCGAACTGCGCCATCTTCAGGTCGTCCCCTTCGAAGCCGAGCGACGCGAACTGGTGCTCTCGTCGCTGTGAGGGGTCGTCGAGCTCGTCGGGCGGTGTCGCGATCTGCCAGCGCGCCGTCGGCTCCCGGCGCGCGCCGGGGCGGCGGACGCTCTCGAGCTCTTCCTCCGGACCGCCGCACTCGATCCGCTCGCGGATGCCATCCACGGTGACGCCGCGCGCCGTGCGGTCCGCGACGAACGCGCGCCGCAGCGCGTCCTGGTCGAGAAAGCGCCACCCCGCGCTCGTGCGCCGCAGACCGACGCGCTCGCCGGGCCCGAGCGGATACGGATCGCGGACGTATCGCTCGAGCGGGATGAATCCGCGCTCGCTCGCGAAGACGTGCTCGTCCGGCGTCTCGACGTGCCACAGCGGACGCAGACCGAGCGCGTCGACGCCGAAGAGACACGTGTCGCCGACGCGCGAGAGGAACGCGGCCGGTCCCTGCGCGAACGGACCGAACGCCGCGCGCGCCTGGATGTACAGGTCCTGCAGCTCCGCGGGCATGCGCTTGATCTCGTTGACGATCGGCGGGAAGAGCAGCTCGATCGCCTCGATCGGTGTGAGGCGCATGCCGAGGACCATGCCCCGCAGCACCGCGTCGACGTCCTGCGAGTCGCTGCCTGAACGCGAGAGCGGGATGCGCAGCGCCTTCGCTTCTTCGCGCAGGCGTCCGATGGTGTTGATCTCGCCGTTGTGCGCGAACGAGGCGAACGGCTGAACGCGATCGAAGCTGGTGCTCGTGTTCGTGGCGTAGCGGTTGTGGCCGAACGCCATCGAGGTCGCGAAGCGTGGGTCGCCGAGATCGGCGAAGTACCGCGGCAGCTGATGGCCGGCGCCGCGCAGCTTGTAGACCGCGGTATGGCGCGACAGGCTCACGACCGTGGCCGCGGTGAGCCGCTCGATCTCGACCGCGGCTTCGTAGAGCGCGCGCGAGCCGGGACCGTCGCGCGACGGCGCGAGAAGCGCGAGCTGCCAGAAGCGCGGCTCCTCGGTGCGGCCGCGCGGACCCAGCGCGCTGCTGTCGGTGGTGCCCTCGCGCTCGACGAGGATCTCGACGCCGTGACGCACCAGGCTGCGACGCACGGCGGCCTGATCGGCGTCGACGTCGGCCGGCGGGATGAAGAGATGACCGACGGCAAAGCGCGCGCCGCGAACGAGGCTCGCGTCGCCACCCGACAGGCGAAGGACATTCGCCCAGAGGCCTCGCGGGATGTCGGTGAGCACGCCGGCACCGTCGCCCTCGCCATCGACCAGACCGGAGCGGTGCGCGAGCGCGGCCATGCCGTGGAGGACGCCGTCGAGCACGTCGCGCGAAGGCCGACCGTCCTTGCGGACGACCCCGACCAGCGCACAGGCATCGCGCTCGTCGCTCACCGCTACCTCCTTAGAAACAGAAAAGCCCCCCGGTCCTGGGAGGCTTCGTCGGTCTCGACGTTTCGCTCAGTCGACGCGACTCAGCCTCCACCTCCTGCGGCGGTTGCTGCTGCTGCGGACGAGCGAACCTTTGTCACTGCCGGAATTTGTACCGGAAGCGAAGGTTGCGGAACAGCGCCCGGACGGTCGCGAAATGGCGCTAGACGCCCACGCGTGCAGGCAGGACCTCGACGCCGTCGCCGATCCGCGCCGGACCGTCGACGGCGATCACGGTGCACTCCGCACCGCGTCGTCCCGCCAGGCTTGCTTGGAAGGCCACGGCGTCGTCGCTGCCGACCAGCTCGCCGATGTGCGTACAGGGCGCGGCCTCGCCGTTCACGCGGAGCGTGATCCCGCCGACGCGGATCTCGGTGCCCGGCGGGAGCGTCGTCACGCCCGGGAGCCCTTCGACGGTCAGCTGTTCGCGCAGGTCGCCGGGCCGCAGACCGAGCCCTTCGTACACGGAGCGGTCGACGATCACGACGGCGCGCCTCGCGCGATGCGCGTGCGAATCGCCTTCGATCCCGCCGCCGACGCGCCCGAGGACCTCCGCGACGGGGCGCGGATGCTCGCCATGACGCTCGTGAAGATGGAGACCGACGATGCGGGCATTCATTCGGATCGAGATTACAGGGTGCGTCGAACGACGCCTGAGCCGTCGTTCGTCTCGACGACCTCGAAACCCGCCTTTTGATACATCGAGAGCGGACCGAGGTAGTTCACCTGGCTCCAGCGCGTTGTGTCGATCTCGCCGAGCACCGGGTAGGCCTCGACCGCGGTCATGCCTCGCTTCCGCAGGTGCTCCAGCGCTGCCTCGAGCAGCGTCGTCGCGACACCCTGTCTGCGCTGGTCCGGCGCGACGACGAAACACACGATCGCCCCGACCTTCGGGTCTTTCGTGCCTTCGACGTTCAGTAGCTCGAGCTTCGGTGCGGCGTGACACCAGCCGACGATGCGGCCGAGCCGGTACGCGACCAGTCCGTTGGCTTTCGCCGAGAGGATCAGCGCGCTGCGTCGCGCGCGGTTCTGCTGCTTCGTGCTCGACTCGTAGTTCTCGACGAGCCTCTCCATGCAGAAGCAGCGAGACCAGTTCGGATTGTCCGCATAGGCGACCATGTCGAAGTAGTGCATCACCGCCTCATGTTGGTCGGGCGAGACCGCGCGCACGGTGATATCGCTCACGGATCCACCTCCACCACGTCGCCGAGACGGACGGATCCGGCGCGCTCGACGTGTGCCCAGACACCGAAAGCGAGCGGTTCGGTCGTCGTCGCGTCGCGGCGGTAGCGCGCGAGCAGCTCCAGCGTGTCGAGGCTGGGTTCGGCCGTCTCGGGATCCCGCGTCGTGACGACGCAGCGGCCGACGTTGCCCGCCGGCACGACGATGGCGTCGCCGACACGGACGCGACGGCCGATCCATGCATCCTCCTCGTGCGCGCTCGCGCCCGACACTCCGATCAGCATGCGGAAGCGTCGTGGGTCGACTGGCTCAGCGGAATTCGCCTCCTCTCGCAGCCGCTCGAGCGATCCGGTCGAGAGCAGCGTCGCGCCGGCCGCGTCGTCGGCGCGATCGTGGCCGTTGCCAGGACCATCGAAGCGGACGAGACGGACCGGGCGCCCGAGCTCGTCGCTGAGAGCGGCCCCCCACGCACCCTCGACGAGGTGACCGGGCGCAGCGTGCCCGTAGATCGTCACGGTGATGGGCTCGCCGACGGCGACGGTGCCGCCGACCGACGATCCATTCGGCATGCGCAGGTGGAGGTGGCCGGTCTGCATGTCGAAGCGAGCGGCGATGGTCGTCAGCGGCGCGAGCCGCTTGCCATTGAGCAGCCGACCGGTCTCGTCAACGACGCAGAAACGGCGATCGTCGTCGACACCGTGTAGGCCGAGCTCGACGCTTTCGCGCTCCTCGATCCGCAGTCCTTTGACGGGCGCGACGTGCAGCCACGCGACGTTCACGAAACGAGTCTTTCACACCATATCGTTGGGCCATGAGCCGCCGCCTCGTGATCGTCGCCGGCGCGCCCGCGACCGGAAAGACGACGCTCGCGCGCGAGCTCGGCGAATCGCTCGAGCTGCCGGTGATCAGCAAAGACGACATCAAGGAGGCGCTCGCGGCGCCGTTCCCGACGGGTGACCTCGATTGGTCACGTCAGCTTGGCGTCGCGGCATACAGCGTGTTGTTCACCGTCGCCCACCACGTGCTGGCGGGCGGGCAGGGCCTCATCCTGGAGAGCAACTTCCGGTGTGGCATCTCGGAGCCGCCCCTACGAGCCTTGGCCGCGCTGGCACCCACGGTCCTGATCGTCTGCCGAACGCCGGTCAGTCGAGAGCGCTTCGCGGAGCGCGCCGCGCGCGGCAGACACCGCGTCCACATCGACAGTGCCGTGCTGGAGGAGTGGACCGGCGACGACTCGGTGTTCCAGATCGACATCGGGACGCCACGTCTCGTTGTCGAAACGACGAAGGGCTACGAACCCGATTTCGAGAGGATCGTGACTTTCACGCGAGACGCTAGCGTTCCCGAGCGATGAAGCGCGGGTGGCCGGCGGACTGGAGCGAGCGCGTCCGCGGCAAGAACTGCCCGATGTGCGATGAAGGACGCCCCGACGAGGTCCACGGCAACGTCCGCATCGTCAGGGGCAAGGTGTCCGACGCGTTCCTGGTGCGCAACGAAGTCGGACAGCGAGGCTACTGCGTTGTCATCTGGCGCGGCCGCCATGTCGCGGATCCCACCGAGCTGAGCAGGGACGAGGCGAGCGCGTACTTCGAAGAGGTCCTTCGCGTCGGCCGCGCGATCGAAACGCAGTACCAGCCGATCAAGATGAACTTCGAGATGCTCGGCAATTCGCTCCCGCATCTGCACACGCACGTCGTGCCGCGCTATCTGAACGACGGCGAGCCGGGCCATCCGCCGCACTTCATGCGCATCGACCTGCAGAACGAGCCGCTGATCCCCGACGAGGAGTACGCGCGAGATGTCGCGGCCCTGCGCGATTTGTTGGCGAGGGCTTAGGCCGCCCAGCACGCGGACATCAGATCGTTATCAGCAGTCACGGCCTCCACACAACACGCAGACGACCTGCGTTCTACGTCTAGATGAACAAGGCCTGCATCGACGCGAGATGAACAGGACTTAGGTCCTCCCGCATGGTGCATTCGTCCGGGGCCGCCGAAAAGATGAACCGAAGAGGAATGGCCACCCGCCGAAAGCTTCTCCGATACTCGTTGCCGTGAGGAAGCTCGCTGCCGTGATCGTCTATGTGTTCGCGCTGTCTCTCGGTGCGAGCGCGCGACCCGCCGCCGCGGCAACGATGACCACGGGCGCACCGACCGCGTCGGCAGCGGCATGCGGCACGCCGGGAACGCCAACGACGACGGTGTTCCTTCCGAACATCACGAAGATGCTCGGCGGGCCGTCGGGCTGGGTGACGCCCTTCATCGTTCAGAACGTCGGCGTCAAGAAGGCCACGCTCGAGGTGTCGTTCTATCGCTTCTCGGATGGTGGCCTCGTCGCGTGCCGGAAGGTGAGCGATCTCGCACCGGCGACGAGCTTCGCCGACTACCCGAACAACGATGCCGACCTGCCCGCCGACGCGCAGTTCTCCGTCGTCGTCAAGTCGTTCGGCTCTGAGGTCGTCTCGGTCGTCAACGAACACCAGGGACTGGGCACGCCGGCGCGCGCCGAGGCGCTCTCGTACAACGGACTGACGACCGGCGCGACGACGGTCTATCTGCCGTTCGTCGCGAAGCCGGAGCCGGCCCCGTGCTCGGCCGTTCCGCAGACCGACGCGACGTGCAACGCTCGCTGGGTCACGACGTTCGTGATGCAGAACTTCGGCACGGTGGACGCGGCGGTCACGGCACGCTTCGTGAGCTACGACGGCGCGTCCGTCGCGACGCTCAACCGGACCATCGCCCCGGGCCGATCGCGTTTCGTCGATCCATCGGTCGAGGCCCTGGTCCGCGCCGGCCGCTACTACTCGGTGGTGCTCACGTCGACGCAGCCGATCGGCGTGATCGCGAACGCGCACGACGATGCTCCCACCACGAGCGCTCCCCGAGGCTTCAGCTACAACGGGATCGGGCAGCCGTCATTCGGCGACGTCTTCCTGCCGTACCTGCGACGCGACGGCGTCGTGCCGAGAACGTACGCGAACGGACTGCTCATCCAGAACGGCGGCGCGGGTGACGTGACGCCGACGATCACGTTCCAACGGCTCGGCGGTGGAAACCCGTTCACCATCGCGGCGCCGGCGCCGATCAGGGCCGGCTTGACGTGGTACTTCGATCCTGAGGCATATCCGGTCATGACCGTGGGCGAATACTCGGTCGTCGTCAGTGGCGGCGCGCTGGCGGTCGTCGACGCCACTCTCGCAGCGGGCGCCGCGATGGGGTACATCGGCATGAGCGGTCAGGGGAACCGCGCGTATCTGCCGAATGTCACGCGAACGCTGGGCGGTGCGCGCGGCTGGAGCACGCCCATCGTGGTGCAGTCGACCGGAGCGACCGGCGCGACACTTCGGTGGTATCGCTTCTCCGATGGCGCGCTGATGGCACGTCAATCGGTCGGGCCGTTCGGCCGTGGCGGCGCGCTCCGCGTCGATCCGCGGAACGTGCCGGGCCTTTCGGACGACACGCAATACGGGGTCGTCGTCGACGCGCAGGGCGGGACGATCGCGACGATCGTCACCGAGCTCAACTTCGAGGGCGGCGACGGCACGATGATCTACGAGGGCTTCCCCACGACGGTCAGCACGGTGCCCGCGCCCACGGCGGTCGCGCTCGCGCCGGCCACGCTGCGGATCGGGACAGATGAGGCGGCGCAGCTCGTCGCGACGGTGAAGGACCAGTTCGACGAAGCGATGCCGCAAGTGGTCCCGACGTGGAGCGTGGTGCCGGCGGCGCTCGGGAGCGTCGGCTCGAGCGGGATCTTCACGGCCGGTGCGTCGGGCGGCGTCGGAACGATCACCGCTACCGCCGGCGGCGCGTCAGAAACGATCCAGCTAACGGTCCAGGCGCCGACGCCGGTGACCGTGGGTGGTCTCTCGTTTCTCGTGCGAACGACGGGCGCGGCCGATGTCTACGCCGAAACGACGATCACGAGATTCGACGCCGCGACGATCAGCACGCAGATCACCGCCGACGTTTCGCGCATCCAGCAGGACTACGCACGGAGCTTCGCGGCCAGACCGCAGGTGTATGTCATGGCGACCGATGGCAGCTACGGCACCGCGCAGACGACGATCCTCGGGATCGCGCCCATCTTTGTCTCGGCGCCCACGGTCGAAAGCCGCTTCGAGACCGCCGGCGTCTACTACCAGGGCAAGGTCGCCATCGATTGGGCGCGCAGCAACGACACCAGGCCGTTCACCGTCGCGCGCCATGAGCTCACCCACATGATCATCGACGAGATCGCCGGTGACGCCGCCGTCCCGGCATGGCTGAACGAAGGGTCCGCGCGGCTGGAGGAGTTCACGCTGCCTGGTTCGGACTGGTTGCGCGTCTTGAACCAGTACGAAGCGGTCTCGATGGCGGTGAATTCGCGTCTCTTCACGGTCTCTGAGCTGACGTCCCAAGCGTCCTGGAACGCCCGCCAGCGTCCGGCGGTCGACTACCAGTACTCCGAAGCACAGCAGATCGTCCAGCTGCTCCGTGACGAGGTCGGGACCGCCGGAGAGATCGAGATCCTGCGATTGCTCGGCGCCGGCTACACCTTCGATCAGGCGTATCAGGCGATGCCGAGGCGCGTCACGTCGGACTTCTCGGCCTCCGTGTTCGCGCGCATCCGCGCCTTCGCTACGGCGCCCGGTATCGCGTTCGCTCCTGACAGCGCCGCGGGCACCGGCGCGAATGGCCCGACCTTCGTGCTGTATGGCTTCGCGCCGAACGCGGTCGTGACCCTGTCGATACGTGGAGCCGCGACCGGTTTCACGAACAGCAGCGGCTTCCAGGTCGTCGATCAATACGGCGTGTACGTGAGCCGGCTCGGAACGTCTTGGCCTCCGGACACGTACACGTTCACGGTCACGTCCAACACGGGACAGACGATCACGAGGAGCGTGACGAAGGCCCCCTAGGCGCTAGATGAGCGCTTGTCCTCCGTCGGGTCCGCGGAGCCCGAAGCCGAGCGTGCGATCCGCGGCGATGTGCAGCAGCCAGCCCAGCAGCGGCCACGGATTCCCGGCGAACAGGAATAGCAGGGCGATCCAGAGGACCGCCGGGAGCGTGAAGTTGTGCCAGAGGTTGTAGAGCCACACCGCGCGCGGCGGCAGATAGCCCTTCGTGGGCGAGGCGCCGAAGAAGAACGCCGGCACGAGACCGAAGAGGTCCGGCGCGATGAGCCAGAACCAAAACCACGCCGTGATCTGATCCTTCTGCCAGATCGCCGCGCCGACGAGCAGCAGCGCGAGCGCGAGGTACTCGCTGTGATGAACGACGCGGGCGCGCATCATCGCGGCTCCTCCGCGAGGAACGCGCGAAGCTTCGCCACCGCGAGGCCGCGGTGCGAGATGCGGTGCTTCTCGTCTGCCGGAAGCTCAGCCATCGTGCGGCCGTCGCCGGCGATGATGAAGAGCGGGTCGTATCCGAAGCCCTGCTCGCCGCGCGGCGCGAACCCGATCTCACCGCGGACCTCACCGTCGAACAGCAGCGCGCGACCATCGGGCGATGCGAGCGCCGTGACGCAGACGAAGCGGGCGCCCCGCTGTTCGACGCCGTCGAGCAGTGCGAGCAGCTTCTCGTTGCGTTCGGGCGCGGTCGCGTCGTCGCCGAAGAAGCGGCGACTGCGTAGGCCGGGCGCACCGCGGAGCGCATCGACCTCGAGACCGGAGTCGTCCGCGACCGCGCGCAAACCGCTGGCAGCCGCGTACGCGCGCGCCTTATGCGACGCGTTCTCCGCGAAGGTGGCGCCCGTTTCCGCGGGCTCGCTCGGAACGGGGACGAGGTCGGTCGGCAACAGGAGTTCGAGGTCGAGGCCGGCGAGGAGCTCTCGATATTCGCGCTGCTTCCCGGGATTCCCGCTTCCGATGAGCAGGCGCTCGGTCACCGCAGCGCGGCGCGCTGCGCCTCGATGAGCTGAACGATGCCGCGGAGCGCGAGGTCGAGGACCTGATCGAAGTCCGCCTTCGAGAACGGCTTGCCCTCCGCCGTCCCCTGGACCTCGATGAGCTGGCCGTCGGAGTTCGCCACAACGTTGACGTCGGCGTCGGCGATCGAGTCCTCGGCGTACGCGAGATCGAGCATGAGCTCGCCGCGCACGAAGCCCGCGGACACCGCCGCGACGTTGCGCCGCAGCGGCGACGGCGTGACCTTCCGCACCGCATGCGCGAGCGCGACGTAGCCGCCGGTGATCGCCGCGGTGCGCGTACCGCCGTCGGCCTGGATGACCTCGCAGTCGACGATCACACTGCGCGAGCCGAGCGCCTTGAGGTCGACCGCGGTGCGAAGCGCTCGCCCCACGAGACGCTGGATCTCGAACGTCCGTCCGCCGGGACGACCCGCGATGCTCTCGCGCTGGCTGCGCTCCGGTGTCGAACGAGGCAGCATCGCGTACTCCGCGGTCACCCAGCCCTGGTCCTTCCCCTCGAGGTGACGCGGCACGCTGTCCTGCAGCGTCGCGAGGCAGAGCACCTGCGTGTCGCCGAACGAGACGCGCGCCGAGCCCTCGGCGAACTTCGAAACGCCCACCTCGATCGTGATCGGTCGCAGCGCGTCGTTCGCGCGACCGTCAGGCCGCTTGAAGTTGCTCACTCGGTGGTCTCGTCCCACAGCCGCCGCATCTCGTCGGCAGAGTACGACTCCAGTGCGCGACCGTCCGCCTCGGAGCGCGTTTCGACGCGCGCGACGTGCCGCATGAAGCGCTCGTTCGCCTCTCGCAGCGCGGTCTCCGCGTCGAAGCCCTGCTCACGCGCGGCGCCGACGAGATCGAAGAGCAGCTCACCCAGGAATTCTGGGTCGTCCACGTCCACCGGCAGGTCGATGCGCGGCGGCACGAGCCGGACGCGAGCCGCGCGCTCCTGCAGCCGCTCGGCCGCGAACAGCGCGGGCAGATCTTTCGGCACGCCGCCGAGGACGCTCCGCTCGCCGTTCGATCGCGTCGGCCCTTGCGCGCGTTCTTCGCGCTTGATGCGCTCCCACTGCGCGAGCAGATCGCCGCCCTCGATCGCGACGCCTTCGAAGACGTGCGGGTGGCGGCGCACGAGCTTCTCGCCCAGGCGGCGCGCAACGTCCGCGATGTCGAACGCACCCTCTTCGTACGCGAGCTGCGCGTGGATCGCGACCTGGAAGAGGAGATCGCCGAGCTCGTCCCGCAGCCGCTCGAGATCGCCGGAATCGAGCGCCTCCAGCGCCTCGTACGCCTCTTCGAGCAGATGCGGGCGCAGTGAGGCGTGCGTCTGCTCGCGGTCCCACGGGCAGCCGTCGGGCGCGCGGAGCCGGTCGGCGATGCGGCTGATCGCCGCGACGGACGCAAGATCGACGTAGGGATCGACCGGCGGGAACACGACGTAGCGCGCGTCGGCGGCGGCCAGCGCGTCGAGCGTCAACGGACGCTCGCCCGCGTCGCCGACCAGGGTCAGCGGATGCGCGGACGGGTAGTGCTTGCGCAGGAGCGCGAGATCGGGCTGCGCATCGAGGACGAGCACGACGGCGCGGAGGGTCGAAAAGGAGTGGCGGTCGAGCGCGCTCGCGGGGATGACGTCGACGCCGCCGGGAAAACGCGCGAGGAGCCGCTCCAGCGCGCCGGGCAGATCAGCCGTCGAGCTCGTGCCCGGGCACCAGCTTCTGTACGCCGTGCGCCTTCTTCTGCTGCTGGAGCCAATAGGTGTAGGCGTTGTCGGAGATCTTCTTCTTCTGATCGTCGTCGAGCGCACGGCCTGGATCCTTCTCGAGGATCTTGTACCAGACCGTGTTGGTGCGATCGCTGTGCTGCACGGTGCGGAGGCCGACGTCCAGCGCGAACATCTCGGACTCGAGGTCGACCTGCGTGAGCATGCCGTGCGCGTACCAGCCGAGCTCGCCGCCCTTGTCCTTGGTCGCGCTGTCCTCAGAGAACTGCTTCGCGATCTCGGCGAAGTCCGTTCCGGCGTCGAACGCCTTCTGGACGTCCGCGACCTTCTTCAGCTGATCCGCGTACGTCTGGAAGTCCGCGCCGGCCGTCGGGTACGGCGTCGCGACCTGGATCCACGCCACGCGCACCTGCTCGGTGGGAGACTGCGTGTTGCGCTCCTTTGCGCGGTTCGTGTACTCCTCGCGCAGCAGCTCGTAGCGCGCGCGTGCCCGGATCTCGTCGACCGGGATCCCGTACGACACCGCGCGCTTGACGAAATCGTTCTCCTCGGGTCCGCGCTTTTCGAGCACCTGGAGGATGTGGTATCCGAACTGGCTCTTCACCGGATCCGACACCTGGCCCAGCGGGATCGACTTCGCGGTGTCTTCGAACTCCTTGACGAACTGGCCCTTGCTCACCCAACCGAGGTCGCCGCCCGACTGCGAGTTGCTGGAGTCGTCAGAGCTGGCGGCCGCGAGCTGGTTCCAGAGGGTCTGGTCGTTCGGGTCCTGTTTCAGCTGATCGGAGATCGCGCGAGCCTTCGCGAGCGCGACCTGATCCGCGAGCGCTGTGTCGTCGCCCTTCGGCGTGATGAGGATGTGCCGCGGGTGGTACTGACCGAAATCGTCGTTGTACTTCGCGCCGATCGCCGCCTGGTCGAAGGCGATGCCGTCCGAGCGCGCGGCGTCGTCGAGGATCGCCTCCTCGACGATCGCGTCGAGCGCGACACCCTCGTATTCCGCTTTCTGCGTGAGCACCTGCGGATCGTTCTCGTAGCCGGGCGGAACGCCGAAGTCGACGTAGAAGCGAACGTACTGGTAGGCGAGCTCGCGTTGATATTCGCGTAGCGACACGGCGTGGCCGTCGAACATCATCGCGGGCTTGAGGTTGGCGTCGTAGTAACGCGTCGTCCCGGCCCAGGCGACGAGACCGAGCACGAAGAAGAGGATCGCCGAGAAGAGCGTCACGATGATCGTCTGCTGGCGACGCTCGCGCTGCCACCGCGCCATGCGCTGACGCTGCGTGAGACGTGGAAGAGGGATACGACGTGCCACGGGAGACCTAATTGTACCGGCTAGGCGATGCGCCGGTAGACCGCGAGCGTGTCGGCGGCGGCGCGGTCCCACGAGAACATCGCGGCTCGCGGACGGGCTTTCGCGCGCAGCTCGCGCTGCCGTGCCCCGTCCCGGAGATAGGCGACCAGCGCGTCACCCAGCGCGTCCGGTTCGCCGGGATCGACCAGCACGCCCGCCTCGCCGACGACCTCCTCGACGGCGCCCGCGCGGTATCCGACGACCGGCGTCCCGGCCGCGAGTGATTCGAGCGGAGTAAGACCGAAGCCCTCGAGGAGCGCGGCGTGGAGGAGGCACTCCGCTCCGGCGTACAGCGCCGCCAGCGTCGGATCGTCCACGCGGCCCGTCACGACGATACGGTCGCGCGGCGCGCGCGTGCGCTCGAGCGCGCGCGTGAGGAACGACGACAGCTTGCCGAGGTCGCCGACGATGACCAGCCGCAGCTCGCCGTCGATCGCGGCGGCGCGTGCGAACGCCGCGAGCAGTCCATCCATGTTCTTCCGGGGGTCGAACTGGCCGACATACAGAACGTACCGGCCGGGCACGCCAAAGGTTTTCGCGACACGCCTGCCTTCGTCGGCCGATGGCGGGGCGAAGTCCGTGTCCACGGCCTCGGGGATCACCGTCACGCGTTCCGGCGGCACGCGCAGGAGCTCGACGATGTCGCGCCGTGTCGCTTCGGAGACCGCGATGACCGCGTCGGCTTGTCTCGCGAGGGCGTACTCCCAAACGTGACCGAGGCGCGCATGCGGCAGCCGGAGGTAATGCTCCGGCCAGCGCAGCGGCGCGAGGTCGTGGATCGTGATCACCGCGCGGCACGCGCGCACGGCCGGGAGCCCCAGCTGCGTCGAGTGGTAGACGCGCGGTCGCGTGACGGCGAGCTCCGCCGACAACAGGATGGGATCGATCGCGAGCATGGAGAGCTCCGGCCGCCGCAGGCGCAGCGTTCTGAGATCGCGATGCGGCGGCAGCGGCGACGGATCCGCGGGCGCGAAGTTGCGAAGGCGGAGCAGGGTCCACTCAATGTCGTCGGGGGCGATGCGCGCGAATGCCGCGAGCAGGTTGCGTGTGTAGCGACCGATTCCGCGAACACGGGCCACCGTTTGCAGATGGCGCGCATCGAAGGTGACGCGCACGGACCCTAGACTAGCCGGACGTTCATCTCGGTCGTCGTTCCCACATACAACGAAGTCGGTTCGCTGCGCCAACTCGTGCCGCGCCTCGCGGCAGCCCTCGCCGTGAGCACGTGGGAGCTGATCGTCGTCGACGACGGCTCGCCCGACGGCACCGCGGATCTCGCGGAGTCGTACGCCGACGTTCATCCCGTTCGCGTCGTGCGCCGCCCCGGTAAGGCGGGGCTCGCATCCGCGGTCCTCGCCGGATTCGCGCAGGCACGCGGCGACATCCTGATCGTGATGGACGCGGACCTCTCGCATCCGCCGGAAGCGGTCCCGCGACTCGCGCTCGCCATCGAAGAGGGGGCGGATCTCGCGGTGGGTAGCCGCTATGTCGCCGGCGGTGGCACCGAAGACTGGCCGCTGAGGCGGCGCGTCGTCTCGCGCGCCGCGTGTCTGCTCGGGAACGTGCTCGTGCCGATCCGCGACTGCACCTCCGGCTTCTTCGCGATACGCAGGTCGGCGCTCGACGGGGTCACGCTCAACCCGATCGGCTTCAAGATCGGGTTCGAGGTCATGGCACGCGCCCGCTACAAGAAGGCGGTGGAGATCCCGTACGTGTTCCGCGACCGCGAGCTCGGCAAGTCGAAGTTCGGCCGCCGGGAGGTCATGCAGTACCTCGTGCAGCTCGGCCAGGTCGCGCGCGACAAGGTGCTGCGCCGAGCGCCGTAGCTGTCGAGGGCCGCCCACCGGGCGGCCCTCGTTGTTTTCGACGCGATGCGCGGCGCCTATCTCAGGGAAGGAACTCGAAGTGTGCCTGGTCGAGCGTCATCGAACGCCGACCGCCGACCGGGAACGGCTCGAGCGCAGACAGCGGCAGGAGATCCGTGAAGTGCAGCGCCGCGATCTCCACGAGCACGTTGTTGCGAAGGCTGAGCTCGGCGTCCCGAAGATCGTTCTGTCCCCCAGCCACATTGCTCGCCCACGCCTCGAGGTACTGCGCGCTCGCGGCGCCCGCCGCGCCGATCCCGCTCACGGCGATCTCAAGGTCGTCGAAGGTCGCCGATCCCGGAACGAACTGGTGGCGGGGAAGCGTTCCGTTCGCGGACGGGATCTTCGACACGGACATATGCATTCCACCAACCGAGGTCGTCCCCGTGAGCGCCGTGCCATCGACGCTGAGTGCGAACAGGTTGGGACGGATCTGCGCGGCCAGGTTCTGGCTACGCGGAGTACCAGGCGGCTGAGTCTGCAGCGCGTCCGGCACGACCACGAAGGTCAACAGGCCGGCGTTAAGGCTGCTGGCGTCGACATCCGAAACGCTGAATTCGCTCAGGAATCCGTTGGCAATGTGAGTGCGTGACACGACCGTGCCGTTGAAGTTGACCACCAACAGGTCGAGATCGCGGCGCAGGTTCGTGCCCTGGGACGTGTCGTTGAACCAATCGATCAGCGGCTGGTAGACGCGCGAGGTGCCGAAGGTGCAGTCCGCGTACTCCACGCCAAGCTGCTCGTCGAAACATCCCGCCACGAGGCTCAGCCGAATACCGTCGGTGGCCCCACCGAATTCCAGCTGGAACACATTCCCTTCCGCCAGGGTGTACGGCTGCGGCGGCGTAGCCGGCGGAGCGCCGCCGGCGGGACCGGTCGGGCCCTGTGGTCCGGTGGCGCCGCTCGCGCCGCTGGGACCCGTTGGTCCGGCTACGCCGGTCGCGCCTGTCGGTCCGGCTACTCCATTCGCGCCGCTGGGACCAGTCGGGCCGGTCGCGCCGGTCGGGCCCGTCGCACCCGTCGGGCCGGTCGGGCCGGCGACACCTTCGCCATTCCAGACGAGCTGTATCTCGTTGTTCGAGCACTGCGATGCGGCGCTCACGATCTTGATCGTGCCGCTGCTGTTGTTCACGCAGGCGTAGATCAGGCCGCTCGTGATCGCGCCCGCGAGCCCCGCCGTCGACATGACGAACACCACCGCGAGGGCGATCACCATTCGAGAATTCCTGCCGAGGAACTTGCGTACAGGCACCGACATCCGACGAACAGGAGACCCCAACATTCCCTCCCCGGCGGCGCGGCTACGCGTCCGCCATCCGACCAGCAGAACGATAGCTCTCCCGATCGGTCGACCCGGCGATTCGGTAACAGAGCCGCCGATCCGGTAACCCGAGTAGCGGCGGCAAACAACTTGCGCGCGCTCTAAACATGGAGGAGCGGGGAGCTCGGCTCCGCCATCGCCGCTAGTGGCTGTCCTACAGGCGCCCGGAGACGGGGGCACGATGATCGACGTCCTCGACCGGGTCCTCGATAAGGGCATCGTCATTGACGGCTGGGCTCGGCTATCCCTCGCGGGCATCGACCTCATCGGACTCGAGATGAAGGTCGTGGTCGCATCCATCGAGACGTACCTGCGGTACTCCGACGTGATCGGCGTTTCGCGCAGAGAGGAAGGTCGCCTTACGATCCGGCCGCATTGAGGCCGGCAGACGCAAAGGCTCGATCCAAGCTGACCACGCCGCTGATCTTTGTTCCAACGATCGGTTTCCGCGCGAGGCGTACCCGCACCCAGCGCGAGCGCGCCGAGACGAGCACCAGCGGCACGAAGCTGATCGTGTCTGCCGTCGCCGCCGCGCCCGACCGCACCGATGTCGTCATCGAATGGGAGCGCACGGGTGACCCTGCGGACTGCCCGCCTGACTCGCGCCTCCTCCTGTATTCGAACATGGCGCCGCTGGAACACGGGGTCGAGGCCACTCTCGTCGCCGGCAGGCGCAGGCTCGGTGCCACGACGATGCGGCGCCGCGCATACCAAGCCAGCTACCAGTCCATCGGCGCGATCGATGCGCTCACGTTTCCAGCGCTGCCGGGCGATGCCGACACCGCCGAGCTCCGCGTCAGCGACGGTCCGCAGGAGTGGCGCGCGCCGTTCACGCTCGGGCCAGCCGAGGTCAATGCG
>WNGI01002912.1_pt1 | contig 22640 bp, 24 predicted proteins | sample 5400621 | NCBI WGS metagenome assembly WNGI01 (sample SAMN13153374, study PRJNA577476) | soil metagenome | isolation source: 20 cm soil or saprolite under Garry oak tree replicate 1 | place: USA:California | collected 2016-06-15
GCGTGGGATGTCGACGAATTGTGCCGCTCCGCACGCCGTTTCGATGTGTCACGATTCCGAGACCGCATCCGCAGCGTCGTCGACGATGCGCACGCGCGCGGGCGGAGGACGCGGGGGATCGCATGAGCAAGGTCAAGGTCGACATGCACACGCACAGCGAGTACTCGCCGGACAGCCGCACGCCGCTCGGCGTGCAGGCGGCGGCGATCAAGGCGGCTGGGCTGCACGTCGTGTGCGCGACCGACCACAACACGATCGAGGGCGCGCTGCGTCTGCGCGAGCTCGCCGACGGCTTCCGCGTGATCGTCGGCGAAGAGGTCAGCAGCCGGGATGGCGAGATCATCGGTCTGTTCCTGGAAAAGGCGATCCCGCGCGACCTCAGCGCGGAAGAGACGATCGCGCGGATCCACGATCAGGGTGGCCTCGTCTCGGTGCCGCATCCGTTCAGCCGCAATCGCAGGTTCCATCTACGGCGCTCGGTGCTGGACCGCGTCTACAAGGACATCGACTGCATCGAGGTCTTCAACGCTCGAGAGGCCTTCACCCAGGACAACCTCCGCGCGGCCGCGTTCGCCCGCGAGAAGGAGATTCCCGGCGCCGTCGGCAGCGACGCGCATCGCGCGGCCGAGATCGGGCGCGCCTGGGTCGAGGTGGAGGACTTCGCTGGTCGCGATGACTTCATCGCGGCGCTGCGCGAGGGCAGCGTGGTCGGAAAGCTCACCGGCAACTACATCCACGTCTTGACGCGGCTCGACGTGGTGCGGAAGTGGTGGAACCGGCGGCGCACCAAGAGCCTTACGTGAGCCGCAGGTCCCCGCCGCGGCCTGAGCATCCTACGCACGTCGAAGACGCGACGATCGAGCAGCTCGCCGAGGTCGCGGGCCACACCGACGAACTTGCCGTACGGCGGCAGCTCTTCGGCATGCGCGAGCTCGTCTCCACGCTCATCCCCCTCGCCCTCATCGCTGTCTTCGCCCGCAACGTCGACTGGTCCGAGGCCGCGCGGACGATCGGCCGATCCAACCCGCTGCTCGTCGCCTGCGCGCTCGTGGTCTATTACGCGACGTTCCCGCTGCGCGCTGCGCGCTGGGCGCGCCTCTTGCGCGAGGGTGGCGCGGACGTTGGCTGGCGCGATCTCGTGCGGATCCTGCTGCTCGGCTGGTTCGTCAACAGCCTCGTCCCCGCGAAGCTTGGCGACCTCTACCGCTCGTATCTGGTGAAGCGCCGATTCGGCATCTCGCTGTCGCGCACGGTCGGCGTCGTCGTCGCGGAGAGGCTGCTCGATCTCATCGTGGTGTTCGGCCTTCTCGTGGGCGGTGGATACGTCGCGTTCGGTCGCACCGTTCTACCGGATCTGTGGATCGTGTATGCGACCGGAGCGGTCCTCGGCCTTCTCATCGCGATCGGGCTGGTGGCGATCTACGCCCTCGGTCCCAAGATCGCTCGCTTCTTCCCGGGCGAGGTGCGTCGTATCGGGCGCCTGTTCCGCGAAGGTGTGCTGCACAGCTTCCGCGCGCTGCCGTTCGCCGGCCCGCTCACGGTCATCATCTGGGGTGCCGAGGCCATGCGCCTGATGTTCGTGCTGTGGGCGCTCGGTCTGGAGCTGCCGGCGTCCGGCATCGTCTTCGTCGCGGTCGCGACCTCGCTCCTCACGACGGTGCCGCTCACACCAGCGGGTTTCGGCTTCGTCGAGATCGCGATGGTCTACGTCCTCACCGAGGGGTTCGGGCTCTCGCAATCGAACGCCGTGGCCGTCGCCGTGCTCGACCGCGCCGTGAGCGTCTTCTCCGTGATCGTCGTCGGCGCAATTGTCTATGTCCGCTCGGATCGATCGGAACGAGTTGGGGGATAGTGCCAGGATCCGGAGACGGAGACAGCAGGCGCATCGCGAACGACAGCGATCGAGGCCCGACGGGACGGCGGCGGGGTGTCGTGAACGAGCACCGAGACCGCGGGATGATCGGGCCGTTCAGAGAACAAACGGAGCGGGCCCGTCCTGCGAGAGAGCGATACCCCGCCGCCGTCCACTCGCAGCGCCACTAGACTCGCCGCCATCCGACCCCTCCTGCTCGTGTCGGTCGCGGCACTCATCGTTCGCATCGCGAGCGCCGTCGTCGTCGCGCAGCCCGGCTACACCGATGCCTATTACTACTCGGCGGTCGCGTCCCGACTCGCGCACGGCGACGGCCTGACCGCGGACTTCATCTGGAACTTCCTCGAAGCCCCGAACTTCGCGCCGCTCCCCGTGGCGAGCCATCGCTTCTGGGTGCCGCTCGCCACCACGCTGCAGGCCGGTGGCATCAGGCTGCTGGGCGGTTTCCTCGGTGAGTTCCGCGCGGCGCAGGCGGCGGTGATCGCCGTCGCGGCGTTCCTGCCGGCCGCAACGTACGCCGCGGCACGCTCGCTCGAAGTCTCCCGGAGCTATGCGCTCGCCGCCGCCGCCGCGGTCGGGCTCGGCGGCGTGTTCGCGCCGAGCTGGGTCACGGCGGACTCATTCGCTCCGGCGGCGCTCATCGGCAGCCTGTTCTTTCTCGCGTTCGCCCGTGCCGCGCGCGGCTCGCTCGGCGCGGGCGCGCTCGCCGGCCTGCTCGTCGGTCTGCTGTATCTCGCACGCGCGGAAGGGGCGTTCTTCGGCGCTGCGCTTCTCGCACTGGCCATTCGTCCGGCCACGCGGAACGCCGGCCTGGCGGGCTGCGCCGTCGCGCTCGCGATCGGCGGGAGCTGGTTCGCACGCGACGTCGGCCTGGGGGCGGACGACCTCCTTGCGCGATCGACGTTGCTCGTGAGTTACCAGGACTTCTTTCGGCTCGCGCCGCCCACGGCCGCGCAGTTCCTCGGTGCCTTGCCGGACGTCGCCGCCGCGAAGGCGGGGGCGGTCGTCACGAACGCGGTCACGGCGCTCGTTGTCTTTTTCGTTCTGCTCGGGCCGCTCGCGCTCGTCGCCTCGTGGCGACTTCGCGAGCGCCCGGACGTGCGTGCGTGGTCTTCGCTGTTCCTCCTCGTCTTCCTCGCGCAGTCGCTGCTCTTCACCCTCCACTCGACCCGGGGCTCGTACTTCCATTCGCTCGCCGCGTTCTTCCCGTTCGGTGTGGCCGTCGCGGCTGCGGGGGCCGAGCGCGCACTCGCGATGCGCAACGCGATCATTGGCCGCATCTGGGTCACCGGCGCGGTTGCACTCGCGCTCGCGCTCTCGGCGGGTGCGATGGTCCAATGGGATGCGACGTTCAACGCTGCCGCCGGCGTGCGCGCCGCTGCCCTCGACGCGATACCCGCGGGTCCCTTCATGGCGATCGACGCCGCGGCGTGGCGATCCCTCAGCGGGCGACCCGTGATCGTGACGCCGGCAGAACCCGCCTTTACCGTCGTCAGAAATTCGGTGGTCTGCCAGATCGCCCTCCGTTACGGCGCGCGGGCGCTCGTGCTCGAGGCGGCGCACTTCGTCGGTTACGACGAGATCTACAACGGCGACGTGCGACCCTCCTGGCTCGGACCGCCCACGGTGCGAGACACCATCAAGATCTTCCCGATCTACGCGGACGGCGGCTGCCCCTCCGAGATCATCCGGTGAACCGATGAACGGCCGCGCGCTCGCTCCGCTCTACGTCGCGCTCGCGGCGTTCGCGCTCGCGCTCGCGACACCGCCGGGCGATCCGGATACGTACTGGCATCTCGCCTCGGGCAAATGGATGGTCGACCACGGCGCGCTGCTGCGCACGGACGTCTTCTCGAGCACGGTGAACGGACAGCCGTACAGCGTCGGCGAGTGGCTCGGCGAGATCGTCCTTTATCTCGCGTATCTCGCCGGCGGATGGACCGGCCTCGTTATCCTCCGCGGGCTGCTCGTCGCCGTGGCCGCGTTCTTCCTCACCCGCGTCGCGCTGCGGGGCGGAGCGCCGGTCATCGTCGCGGTCCCCGTCAGCTGCGCGGCGCTGCTGCTGTCCGAGATCGTGTGGACCGACCGCCCGCATCTGTTCACGCTCGCGCTGTTCCCGCTGCTGCTCGATCTGCTCTTCACCGCTCGCGCCGGCCGTATCGGCGTGCTGCTCGCCGTGCCGCCGCTCCTCCTCGTATGGACGAATCTCCATGGCGGCTACGCGCTCGGTCTCGCGCTGGTCGGCATCTTCACCCTCGACGCGCTTCTCACGCGCCGGAACTGGGCGGCGTTCGCGATCACCGCGAGCACGGCGTTCGCGGCATCCCTGGTCGATCCGGGCTCGCTCGGTCTCGGCGCGGCCGCCGCCCACGCGACCGCTCCGCCTCGCTTCATCGTCGAGGAGTCGCCGCCGGACGTCACGCGACCCGCGGGGTTCGTCTTCGCCGCGTTCATCATCGGCACGTTCGCGCTCGCGCTGCGCGGCGGCGGCACGCTACTCGACCTCATGCTTCTCGCGCCGCTGCTCTGGCTCGGGATGTCGGCGCAGCGGCAGATGCCGTACTTCGCGTTCGCGGCGGTGCCGTACATCGCCACCGCTCTGCCGCGGGCGTGGCCCCCTCTCGAGCGTTGGCTCGCGCGTCGGCGCCCGTACCCGCGGGCCGCCCTCGTCGGCTTCGGCGCGGGCGTCGTGGCGATGGCCGTCGTGGGTCTCGCGTTCGTCCCGAACGCGCCGAACGAGCGCGCGTATCCGACCGCCGCGCTCGACGCCGTGCGCTCCGGGTCGGGCGTCCTGTTGAACGAGTACGACTGGGGCGGGTATCTCATCTGGCGCGCCCCGGAGCGGCCCGTGTTCGTCGACGGTCGCCTCTTCCCGTTCCTCCCGGACGTCTTCGCCGACTGGCGCGAAGCGGTCGAGCTGGGGCCGCGATGGAAGGACGTTCTCGACCGATACAAAGTCGCTCAGGTGCTTCTGCGCCCCGATCGCGCGCTGGTGTCGGCGCTGCGGGAGCAGGGTTGGCGGGTCGTCACGGAGGATGCGCTCGCGGTGTTGCTCGAACGACCGCGCTGAGACGCGATGGTCGCCGGTTTTCAGACTTCGCGTCCATATACTCCGCGCACGACACCACAGCCGACGCGACTCATCAAGGAACCCGACGACCTCGAAGCGCAATTTGACGCTCTGGTCGACGTGCTGCGGCGCGATGTCCGGCGCACGCGCCAGCAGGTCGAGAAGTTCTCGCGCGCGTATCAGCGCATGGCCGAGGCGCAGTCCGGCGGAACGACCGAGAACGATCTCGACGAAAAGACGCAGCGGGCCTACCGCCGCCTGAAACAGCTGCAGCTCGTCGCGCAGCACATCGAATCGAGCGTTTCGTATCTCCTCGGCTCCGGCATCGAGCCGGAGCCGCACGGCGACCGCCAGACGCTCGACGTCGCGCAGCGCGTCCTGGAGAGCCTCGAAGCGGAACGCGAGCGCCTGTACCGCGACGTGCACGACGGTCCCGCGCAGGTCCTCGCCAACGCGATCTTCGAGGTCGACTATCTCGAGCGCATCGCCGAGCGCGCGCCCGCGGAACTGCGACAGACGCTGCGCAGCGAGCTCGGCACCCTACGGGGACAGTTCCGCGCGTCGCTCGACTCGGTCCGCGCGATGATCTACGACCTGCGCCCGCCGGAGCTCACCGATCTCGGGCTCGCCGACGCGATACGCAACTACGCGAGCGAGTGGGAAACGCGCTGCGGCATCAAGGTCTCGACCAAGCTCGACACCGCCGAGACGACGATGTCGCCGCAGCAGGAGCTCGCGACCTACCGCGTATTGCAGGAGGCGCTGCAGAACGTGCACAAGCACGCGCAGGCGGCGACGGTCGGCATCGTGTGGCAGCGGTCGGCCGGAAACTGGGTACTACATGTCACGGACGACGGGATCGGCTTCGACCTCGTGAAAGCGGCCCGCCGCGCGAAGTCGGTCGGTCTCTTGTCGATGCGCGAACGGGCTGAGCTCATCGGTGGGAGCCTGCAGATCCAATCGAGCCCCGGCAAGGGGTCCGCCGTTACACTGCAGCTTCCGATCGAGGGCTCCGCAAGCGCGACGCATGGTGAAAGAGGAAGGTCGCTTGGCCGACAAGATTGACCGGACGAAGGACGCGGATCGCAACATCCGCGTCGTTCTCGCAGACTCCAGCCGACTCACGACCATGGGCATCAGCCAGGTGCTCCAGAAGGAAGCCGACCTCGAGCTCGTCGGAACGGCCGCCGATGGCGAGGAGGCGATCGCGAAGACGCTCGAGCTCGAGCCCGACGTGCTCGTCATCGAGGCCGATCTTCCGCGGACCTCCGGCATCAAGGTCACCCAGCGCGTGCGCCGCGAGCTGCCGCACGTCGGCGTCGTCGTCCTCACCGCCAAGGACGAGGAGCAAACGCTCTTCGAGGCGATCCGCGCCGGCGCCGCGGCGTACCTGAACAAGGACTGCGACCCGGTGGAGCTCGTCGATGCGATCCGGAAGGCTCGCGCAGGCCAGTTCATCATCAACGAGAAGGTCTTCACCCGGCCCGCGGTCGCGTCAAAAGTGCTCGCCGAGTTCCGCGAGCTGTCCGTGTACGGTCCGGGCTCGTCGCATGTGTTCGCGCCGCTGTCTCCGCGGGAGGTCCAGATCCTTGACAACATCGCGCAGGGGATGACGAACAAAGAGGTCGCGTACGCTCTGGCAATCTCGGAGCAGACCGTCAAGAATCACATGTCGAGCATCCTGCGCAAGCTGTCGGTGAACGACCGCACGCAGGCCGTCGTGTATGCGATCCGGCAAGGGTGGATCAAAGGACCGGAGATGGGTAGTTGAGCGCGGTGGCCCCCGACCTCGCGAGCGAGCTCGTCACCGAACAGAAGAAGATCACCGCCGAGGTCCGCGAGCTCGACCTCCTGGTCGAGTCCACGCTCACCGAAGTGAGCCGGCTCAAGGCGCGCGAGGATCAGACCCGCGCTCGCGTCGAGGAAGTGCGCGCCAATCCGGGCAACTTCCAGCGCGAGGAGATCTTCACCGCCACCGACGATCACAATGCCGCGCTTTCGCGGCGGATGACGATGGAGGCCCAGCTCGCCGGGCTGCAAGCGAAAAAGAAGCTCCTCGATCGCGCGCGGGCGCTCGTGACCGCTGCGCAGAACCACGTGCACGCGAACTCGCAGGCGCCGCTCCCCGCCGACACCGCGCCGGTCATCGACGAGAGCCGCCTCCTGCAGGCCGTCGTTGACACGCAGGAGGAGGAGCGCAAGCGCATCGCGCGCCAGGTGCATGACGGACCGGCCCAGGCCATGGCGAACGTCGTGCTCCAGTCGGAGATCAGCGAGCGTCTCTTCGAAGTCGACCCGCAGCGCTCGCGTACCGAGCTCGCGGCGCTCCGGCAGATGGTGAACAAGACGCTGCAGGAGCTGCGTGGCTTCATCTTCGAGCTGCGCCCGATGATCCTCGACGACCTCGGCCTCGTGCCGACGATGCGCCGGTACGTCCAAACGCTCATCGACAAGCACGGCATCCGCATCGACTTCTCCAGCACCGGCCGGGACCGGCGGCTGCCGTCCGACGACGAGGTCGCGATCTTCCGGCTCATCCAGGATTCGCTGGTGGAGCGCATCGAGAAAGCGACCGCCAAGGACCTCGTCCTCGGTATGAACTGGAAGGACGACAAGCTTGAGATCCTGCTGCAGAGCGACGGCAAGGAGCTGCCGCCCGACGGCGAGCTCCAGTCCGGCCTGCGCCGCAGCGAGCGTCTCGATCTGCTGCACGGCGAGTCGCAGCACGAGACGCGTCCCGACGGCACCGTCGTGCTCAACGTCCACGTCCCGATCCGGAGCGCACCGCAGCTCATCTCATGAGCGCCGCGCTGACGCCGTCGCAGATCGCCGCCTTGCTCGAGTCCACGTGCGCGCTCATCGAAGGCGAGATCAACGCGCTCGGCGACGAAGGCGCGCAGTGGCATCCCGCCCCGAACGAGTGGTGCGTGAACGAGTGCGTGGGGCATCTCATCGAGGCCGAGCGTCGGGGCTTCGCCGGCCGGATCCGCGACATGATCGCGGGCAAATCGCTCGTCGCGTGGGATCAGGAGGCCGTCGCGCGCGAGCGCAAGGACTGCGCGCGCATGAGCCTGAGCCTATGGATGGAGTTCATGGGGCTCAGGCACGACAGCATCGCGCTCGTGCGGTCGCTCACCGCAGCGGACCTGGAGCGGAGCGGCGAGCATCCGGAGGTCGGCACGCTGCGCGTGAAAGATCTGCTGCAGGAGTGGGTGCATCACGACCGCAATCACACCAAGCAGATCCTCGCCGTGGTGCAGGCACGCGTGTACCCGGACATGGGGAACGCGCAGAAGTTCGTCGGTGAATAGAAGCTAGCGCGACGCTGGCGTGACCCCCGAGCGTCGCTCGTAGATGGGCCAACGCAAGGGCCCGACCTCGGCCACACGGACGTAGTGCTCCTCGACCCAGCGGAAGATCAGGTCCATCTCCGGCAGCACGCTGTATTTCGGCTCCTCGAGCGTCCACACCGCTCGTTCGCCACGGTCCAGCGGCGGAACGTCGATGGTCGCGGGCGAGGCGTCGACGATCAGGGTGGGCGGCTCGCGCTCGAGCGCCAGCAGCAGCTCGCCGATCCGGTCCGCGTTCTGATAGCCGCGCATGTACAGCGCGTACTGATAGGCGTAGCGAGTGGGCGAGCGCCGCGACGTCGTGTAATTCAACCCGCCCTCGCCACCCCAGAACAGGACGCGGTCGGCGCCGGCGGTGTGAAGCACGACGTACGCGGTCGCCTCCGGGCGCGTCAACTCCTGATCGTTCGGCCCGGCCTGGTGGCGATACGCCGCCACGGCGGGGATCGCGCTGGCGAAGAGAACCACGCAGGCGCCGAGAACGCCGAAGCTGACGACGCGAGACGACACCGCGAGGCGCGCGGCGACGCGCTCGAGCGTCCGTCGCGCCGAGCTCGCAGCGACCGCGGCGAGGATCCCCTGTGCGGCGAGGCAGCCGAGGAAGTACTCGCGGTAGGGCCGACCGGTGGCGCTCGCGAGCGCGAAGTCGAGCGGGAGCGCCAGCACAGCGACGACCAGCAGCGGCCGCGCGTCCACCGCGGCGGTCCGTCGCGAGAGCTGGACGACTGCCGTCACCCATCCGACGAACGCGACGGGGAAGAGTCCCGAGAAGAGCGTGAGCTGGACGCCCGCGGCGAGGGCCCCGATGCGATCGGCGAGTGACGATCGCGAGTACTCGATGTTGAAGCGGATCACCTGATCCACGAAGTCGTTCCCCGCGCCGCTCGCGACGAGATACGCGCCGACGGGGACGATCACGAAGAGGACACCGAGCGCGCCGAGCAGCACCGGCCGTGCGAGCGCGCCGAGCGATCGGAGCTGCCAGGCTCGCGCCGCCTCGGCGAAGTAGATCGCGGCCCACACGCCCAGCACGGTGGGCTTCAGCAACACCGCGAAGGCCGCGGCGATCCCGATGAGCGTCCAGCGCCAGCGCGATGGGCCCGCACGACGTTCGCCAAGGAACAGCGCGATCGCCCCGAACTGGAACGGCAGCGCGAACTCCTCGGGTCGGTTGCCTCCGTCGAGCATGACCGCGATCGCGGTCGTCCACCCCAGCACGCCGAAGAGCGCGGGTACGAGGCCGAGCGTGCGGTGCAGCGCCCAAAAGCCGACGATCGCGGCGGCGAACAGGGCCGCGAACTCGACCACCGCGACACCGGGGATGCCGCGGTCGGCAAGGGCGAGGCCGACCACGTCGAGGTAGTAGATGAGCGGCGGCTTGTGATCCCACACGTCGCGATACGGGACGCCGCCCTCCTGCACCCGCCGTGCGACGTAGAGGAACAGACTCGAGTCACGCCCGATGAAGAACTGCAGGCTCCGATCGACGAGCAGCGCGCCCGCGCAGAGGCCGGCGAGCGCGATCGCGACCACGGTCCGGGCGCGCGCGCTCAACGTCGCATCAACCGGGTCGCGCATATCGGGAGGACCGCCGGCGCGCGTCGGAGCACGCGCGCATGCTAGGTGAGGCTCAGGCGCCGCCGATGTTCGTGAGGGCGATGCCCTGGTAGTAATGCTTGAGGATCTGCTCGTAGTTCGCGCCGCCGAGGGCCATGCCCTGCGCGCCCCACTGCGACATGCCGACGCCGTGGCCGAACCCGCGTCCGTAGAAGATCACGCGCGGCGGCAGCTTGTAGACGGCACCGGTGATCCGGATCGACGTGAGCTCGCGATCCTCATTGAGGAGCCGCTCGTAGGTCGTGCCGACGAGCTCGGCGCCGAGGATGCCCATGTCCACCAAACGCGCGGTGTCGCGCCACGAGACCCATTCCGCCTCGCCGCCCCCCGTGAACTGGACGGTGAACAGGCTGCTCTTGAGCCCGAAGTAGTAGCGGGTCAGGTCCTTTCCGATGTCGCGCGATCCCGCGGTGCCGACGACGTGCGCCAGCGTCACGCGGCCCGCGCCAGTGACGCCGACCAGATCGATGCGCTGCGGCACCCCGACATTGATGCCCCGCGAACGTAGGTAGTCGCCGAGCTGCGGCGCGGTAAACTCGCGATTCCACTCCCAGCTCGTCTTGCCCCACCCGCTGTCCTTCGCGAGCTCGTCCCCCGGTGACGGAACGCTGCGCAGGTAGGGAAGCGCGTTCGCATAGACGTTCTCTGAGTCCTCGGTGACGCCGCCGGCGTTCGCGGAATAGAGCGCCTCGATCGGCGAGCCGCGGTACGTCGCGACGATGCCCGCCGTGCGTTCGACGGCGCGGATCGTGGAGTCCGCCTCGGTCCCCAGGCCGCCGTACTCCTGATCGCGCGTGTCGCCCTCGAGGTCGTAGGTGCCGTGCTTGTGCAGGTGCGTCACGAGATATGTGCGCGCCGCGATCGCCTGCGACGCGAGCGCTTCAGCGTTCCAGCTCGACGGGGACTCCGCGCCGGTGACCGAGGCCAGGTAGCGGGAGGTCTCGACCTGATTGACGACGATCATGTCGCCCGAGTCGTCGGTCGTGACTTCGAGGACGCCGCGGAACAGCCGGCCCGCGAAATTGAGATACCCGAAGTCGGCGACGAAGCGGATCACGTCGACGCGCGACCCGGACAGCACCGGCGTTCCCAGCGCGTCATCCGAGCCTGCGAGCAGTGAGACCTCGAACGGGATCGTGACGAGCTTCCCACTCACCTGCGCCTCGCGCGCGGCGCGCCGCGCCTCGCGCAGGAGCTCGAGGCGGCTGGCTCGCTCTTCGCTCGTCATTCCCTCGTGCGGCGGCGGCAACGTGATCGGCTCACCCTCGACGCGCTGCACGTTGGTGCGGGCGACCATGCGCTGCCCGCCCTTGTAGAGGACCTTGCCGTCTTCGCTGGTCGCGATCATCGCGCCGGTGGAGCCGATGAGGGCGTACGAGGTGCCGTAGAGCGAGACGTTCACGCGCACCGTCTCCGGCACCGCCGCGAGCGTGACGGCATGTGCCGGCTCGGACAGCGACAGCGTGGATGCGGCGATGACGACGCACGTTGCGAGGTGGCCGAGGAGCGTCCGCCGCATCACGGTTCCCCCCGGTACACCTCCGGCTTGAGCACGCCGATGAACGGCAGATTGCGATACCGCTCGGCGTAGTCAAGGCCGTACCCCACGACGAACTTGTCGGGGATCTCGAACCCGCGATAGTCGATCTGGATCGGCACGATGCGGCGCGCGGGTTTGTCCAGCAGCGTGCAGAGGCGCACCGAAGCCGGCTGCTTCGAATGGAGGTGCTCGATCACGTACGCGAGCGTGTGGCCGGTGTCGAGGATGTCCTCGACGACGACCACGTCACGGCCCGCGATCGGCTTCGCCAGGTCTTTGAGGATCCGCACGTCGCCGCTCGACTCAGTCGCCTCGCCGTACGACGAGACCTCGAGGAAGTCGAGCGCGAGCGGGATCGGCATCTGTCGCATCAGATCGGCGAGGAACGGTAGCGCGCCCTTGAGGATGCTTACGAGGACGAGATCCTTGCCGCGGTAGTCGTCGGCGATCGCAGCGCCGAGCGCGCGCACCTTCGCCGCGATCGCCTGCTCGTCGATGAGCACCTCGGCGATGTCGTCGGCGGGTGTGACGGCGTGGAGGATCGTCATCGGTCGGTCGATTGTCTCATTCGGCATACCGGAGCTGCATTGCAGGACGCGCGCCTAGCGCCGACGGCGTATCAACGCGACGGCAATGACGGCGAGCACGGCGACACCAGCCGCGCCGAGGACGAACGCGCTGCTTGCGCCCTCGCTCACGGCCGACTGTGGCGGCCCCGCGACGACGATCGCCGTTGCGATCGCGCCCGACGCGGCCGTCGTCGGCGCGGCTGTTGTTGGTGCGGCGCTCGCGGTGACCGTCGGAGACGGGCTGGTCGCGGTGATCGGCTCCGGCGTGGGCGCGAGCGTCGGTGCGACCGTGGGAGCAACTGTGGGCGCGACCGTGGGTGCAACGGTGGGCACGGGCGTAGCGATCGCTCGCACGATGACCGTCCCCATCATCGCCGCGCCGTGGATGCCGCAGACGTAGTTGAAAGTGCCCGCGACCGTGAACGTGAGCGACGCGCTCTTGCCGGTCGTGAGGATGGGAGTCTTCGGGCCGCCGTTCACGAACGCCGCGCTATGCGCGGCCTGGTCATGGTTCGTCCAGGTCACGGTCTCGCCGGCGTTGATCGTCACGGTGGCCGGATCGAAGGCGAAGTTCGCGATGTCGACGCTCGCGTTCGCCCCGGCCGCGGTGGACGCGAGCGCGATGAACAGGAGAAGACACGCCAGGGCCGCAAGCCGCGCGGCCCTGAGTCTCATCGGCGGCGGAGCAGGAAGCCGGCGCGCGCGAGCAGGTACAGGAGCAAGGCGCCGATGCCGGCGTAGACGGCGGCCCGGCCGGCGTCGAGGCTCGTGTCGGCCGCGCCCGCGGGGAGCGCCGGACCCTCGTCCGCGCCGCGTACGACGACACCGGGGCTCGGGATCGGCGTGGGGGTCGGCGGCACGAAGGTCGGCGCGCCCCCCGCCACCGCGGCGATCGGGCCCTCGGCGGGATTCACGACCACCACGCCCGACATGCTCTGACCATGCAGGCCGCAGATGTACTTGTAGGTGCCGGGTGCGATGAAGCGCAGCGACGAGCTCTGACCCAGGCCGAAGCTCTCCGTCTGCCCGAGTCCGGTGAGGAAGACGATGCTGTGCTGCGCGCTGTCGCGGTTCGTCCAGGTCACGGTGTCGCCCGCGGTGATGAACAGCACGTCAGGCCGGAACGCGAAGCCCGAGATCTCGACGCTCTGCGTTGCCGCGGACGCGGTCGACGCGAGCGCGAAGAACAGCAGGGCGCATGCGAACACACCGAAGCGGGCCGCTCTCATCCGCACGCACGTACGATACCGGCGTGCCCGTCGCCTCGCCGCCGTTCGCCGCGCTCGCGGGCGAGGCGGCGCGGCTCGGCGTGACGCTGTCGTCCGAGCAGACCGCGGTCTGCGAGCGGCTTGCGAGCGAGCTCATCGAACGCAATACGTCTGTGAACCTCACGGCGATCACCGAGCCGCAGGACATCGCCCGAAAGCACTTCCTCGACTCGTTCACCGCGCTCGCCGTCCGGCGCTGGACCGGCCGCGAACGCGTGATCGACGTGGGCAGCGGTGCGGGCTTTCCTGGGCTCGCTCTGCGCATCGCTCTGCCCGATATCCGGCTCACGCTGGTGGAGTCGGTGGGAAAGAAAGCCCGCTTCCTGGAGGATGTGTGTGCGCTGCTCGGACTCACTGACATCGAGATCCGCAACGAGCGCGCGGAGGCCCTCGGCCGCGAGCGCCGCGATCGATACGACGTCGGCACCGCTCGCGCCGTGGGCACGCTCGGTCAGGTCGGCGAGTACATCTTCCCTTTCCTGCGCCTCGGCGGTGACGCGATCGTGTGGAAGGGGCGGGTCGACGCGGAGCTGCCGGGCGCGCAGAAGGCCTGCGCGGCGCTCGGCGGCGAGATCGCCTCCATCGTGCCGACCGCTTCTCTCGGGGTCGGCGACGTGTTGCCTGGTCGCAACCTCGTCGTCATGCGTAAGATCCGCGCCACTCCGCTGCGTTACCCGCGCACGTCGGCCGAGGCGCGGCGCCGCCCGTGGTGATCGTCCCATCGGTGGATGTCCGTGGCGGGCAGGTCGCGTATCGCGGCGCTGTCGGCGCCGACGTCGCGCCGAGCGATCTCGCGTCGCGCTACGTCAGCGAGGGTGCGGACGAGCTGCATCTCGTGGACCTCGACGGCGCGGAGCGCGGCGACTACGCGAATGCGGATCTGCTCGCCGACATCGCGCGCACCGCAGGAGTCCCCTGCCGCCTCGCCGGCGGCATCTCTTCGCTCGCCAAGGCGGAGGACGCGATCGCGGCGGGGTTCGCCGGTGTGCTGTTCTCCAGCGCCGTGTTCGGCGACGACACGCTGCTCCGGCGCGTCGCGCGTCTCGGGGATCGCGCGATCGTGGAGATCGAGGCGGCCCGCGGGGCGCTCGCGCCGCGCGGCGGTGACGCCGATCTCGTGCGGCGCGCGTCGGGTCGCGACGCGCTGGACGCCGCGGAGATCGCGGCGCTCCGTGGGATCCGCGCTCTGTACGTGATCGATCTCAGCACGGAGCGCCAGCTCGGGGGTCCGCCCCTCGTGCTCATGGAACGGCTGCGTGTGAAGGTCGGAGCGGATCTTGGTGTCGCGTTCCACACCGGCGGTGGCGTGCGCGACGTGGACGACGTGCGGGCGCTCGCGCGCTGGGGCGCCGCATCCGTCGTGATCGGTCGGGCGTTCCTGGAGCACCGCTTCACGCTCGCCGAGGCGAAGGCCGCGTGCGCGTAGGGCTGCTGTCCGACATCCACGCGAACCTCGTCGCTCTCGAAGCGGTGCTCGCTTCGCTCGGGAAGGTCGATGCCCTGTGGGTGACGGGTGACACCGTCGGATACGGGCCGGACCCCGGCGACACGCTTGCGCTGCTGCGCGAGCGAGGCGCCCTGCTCGTGCAGGGCAATCACGACCGCGCCGTCGCGACCGGCGAGGGCCTCGAGTTCTTCCACGACCGTCTGAAGATCGCGACGCGCTCGCCGCGCTCCCGACCGTCGCGACGGCCGACCGCTTCACCTTATGCCACGGCAGTCTCCGCGATCCGCTCTGGGAATACGTGACGACGACGCGCGCGGCGACCGCGACACTCCAGCTCGCGGAGACCGATCACTGCTGCAACGGACACACACACATCCCGGCGTTCTTTCATCTCACCGTGACCGGCGCGAAGGCCTCACATGTCGCGGAAGGAACGGCCTACGGCCTCGAAGAACGCACGCTGGTCAACGCCGGCAGCGTCGGGCAGCCACGCGACGGCGACCCGCGCGCGGCCTACGCCGTGCTCGACACCGACGCGCGGACCGTCACCTTCTATCGTTCGCCATATCAGGTGGCTGAGACGCAACGACGTATCCACGCACGCGGGCTCCCGGAGATGTTCGCCGATCGCCTCGCGTTCGGCGTCTAGTGCCACGCTTGCGCTCGTCCTGCTCGCGTCGTGTGGCGGCCCCGCCGGCAGCGGCAGTGCGGTGAGCCCGTCGCCAGCATCGCGTTCCGTCGCGTTCACCGAGGTCGCGACGACCGCGCAGGCGCGGGACGATTCCGGCCCGACGCTCATCGTTGGTACGAGCGACGCGTCGCAGGCTGCCATCGTGCGCCTCGTGGCGGGCGTGGCCACATCGGCCGGCCGCGTCATGGTCGCGGTGTTCCAGGGTCCGCAGAACACCGGTGGCTACTCGGTCCACATCAGCGCGATCGAGCGCCGCGGCGATCAGCTCGTCGTCCACGCGACCTTCGCGCGGCCCGGTCCCGGCGCGATCGTGACGCAGGTGCTGACGGCTCCCGCGCACGTCGTTTCGATCGCCACGGTCGACGCGGTCGGCCTCCGCGAAGCGATCCTCGTCGATGACCGGGGCTCCGAGATCGCGCGCATCGCCATCACCTAAACAACTTCTCAACAGGCTCGCGTCCCTAGACTCGGCGCTGTTGAGGGACGCTTGAGCGACGACCGCGATCCGACGTCCGACTCAGGGCAAACGAGTCTGGAACGGCGCGAGGAGCGGCGAGGACAGCGGCCCGGCGATCGCGTCGTGCGGATCGTTCGCCCGCGGGAGTTCAAGCGCACCACCGGCGGCTTCGTCGCCACCGACGCCGCGCTCGAGCCGCAGGCCGGCATCGGTCGCGCGTGGACGAGCGTCCGCCGCGTGCTCATCGGCAGGCGGCTGGCCACGGCCGAGGAACACAGCGAACACGTCTCGAAGAAGATCGGTCTCGCGATCTTCGCCTCGGACAACATCTCCTCGTCCGCATACGCGACCGAGGAGGCGATGCGGATCCTCGCGCTGGCGGGCATCGGCGCCGTCGCCGCGCTCACCCTGCCGCTCACCGTCGCGATCGTCGTCGTCCTGGCCATCGTGGTCCTGTCGTACGTGCAGGTCATCAGGGCCTACCCGAGCGGCGGTGGCAGCTACGTTGTCGCGAAGGAGAACCTTGGCGTGGTGCCAGGCCTTGTCGCCGGCAGTGCGCTGCTTGTCGACTACTTCCTCACCGTCTCCGTGTCGGTGGCCGCGGGAGTCGCCGCGGTCACGAGCGCGTTCCCGGACCTACACCCCGGGCGCGTCAGCATCGCGGTCGGCCTCGTCGCGCTCCTGACGATCGGGAACCTGCGTGGCATCCGCGAGGCGGGGAACATCTTCGCGGCGCCCACCTACGTGTACGTCGTCGCGATCTTCGGCCTCATCGCGTTGGGTCTGTGGCGCGGAGTGTCCGGCGACCTCCCGAGCGCACCGGCGCCGATCCAGTCGTTCCCGCCGGAAGGAACACAACCGCTCACCCTGTTGCTGCTGCTGCGGGCGTTCGCCTCCGGCTCGGTCGCGCTCACTGGCACCGAGGCCGTCGCCAACGGCGTTCAGGCGTTCAAGAAGCCCGAGGCCCGCAATGCTCAGGTCGTCCTGGTCGTGATGGGCTCGCTCTTCGGCGCGATCTTTCTCTCGATCAGCTTCCTCGCGACGTCGATCGGCATCCAGCCGGACCTGAGCGAGACCGAAACGGTCCTGAGCCTCCTGGCGCGCTCGCTGGTCGGCACGAGCTGGTATTTCTATCTGGTCCAGTTCTCGACGGCGCTGTTGCTGATCCTCGCCGCGAATACCGCCTTCAACGGCTTCCCGCGTCTCGCCTCGATCATGGCCGTCGATCGCTTCATGCCCCGACAGTTCGCGCAGCGCGGCGATCGCCTCGCCTTCAGCACCGGCATCGTGGCGCTGGCGCTCGTGTCCTCGTTCCTCATCGTGGCCTACGACGCGAGCGTCACCGGACTGATCCCGCTCTACACCGTCGGCGTGTTCATCGCCTTCACGTTGTCCCAGGGCGGCATGGTCCGGAAGTGGCTACGCGACCGGAGCCGGGGCTGGCAGGTCGGCGCGGTGATCAACGGCGCCGGCGCGGTCGCAACGGGCGTCGTCGCCGTGGTCGTCGGCATCAGTAAGTTCCAGGTGGGCGCGTGGATGGTCATCGCGATCCTGCCGGTGCTCGTCGCGATGCTCTTTGCGATCAACCGCCATTACCGCTCGATCGAGGACAGCCTGCTCATCGCGGCCGCCGCGCCGGTCCGGGTCCAGCCCACAACGCCGCGCATCGTCGTGCCGATCAGCCGCATCGATCGCGCCTCTTTGCGTGCGCTCAGCATCGCGCGCGGCCTGGGGGGTGAGGTCCACGCCGTGCACATCTCGTACGACACGGACGGCGCACGAGCGTTCAAGCGGCGGTGGGGAAGCGTCGTAGGCGAGGCGATCGCGCTCGATACCATAATCTCGCCGTACCGTGCGCTCATGCCACCGCTCCTCAAGTATCTCGACGCGATCGACCGGGATGGTCCCGGACGGCCCATCATCGTCGTCCTCGCGGAGTTCGTGCCGCGGCACTGGTGGGAAGCTCTGCTCCACAACCAGACCGCGCTGCTGTTGAAGCTACGGCTATTCGTACGGCGCAACACGGCCGTGCTCGACGTCCCGTATCACCTCGACGACCCCGAGCCGCTGGACGCGGAGGATGAGCGACCGAGGCGATAACGGTGGCAAGGAAGGCGCCGACGCGCCTTCGCTCGAGGAGCGCGCCACTCACTCCGGATCGAAGATCGGCGACCGCCGCGTGCGGATCATCCGTCCCGCGGCCGGCGAGTTCCGTCGCCGCGGGGGCCACTACGTCGCGACGCCACGCGTCGACGCGGCGCAGAGTCGGCTCGGTCGCGTCGCCGAGGGAGCGCGCCGCATCCTGTTCGGCGCGCGGCTCACGTCCGAGGAAGAGGCCGGTGAGCGGCTCTCCAAGAAGACGGGGCTCGCGATCTTGGCGTCGGACAACATCTCATCCTCCGCGTACGCGACCGAGGAGGCGATGCGTGTCCTCGCGATCGCCGGCTCGGCGGCTCTCGCGCTCACGATGCCGATCGCCATCGCGGTCTGCGTGGTCCTCGCGGTCGTCATCCTCTCGGAATCCCGTGTCATCCGCGCCTATCCGAACGGCGGCGGCAGCTACATCGTCGCCAAAGACAACCACGGTGTCATACCCGGGCTGATCGCCGCGTCCGCGCTGCTCATCGACTATGTCCTGACCGTCGCGGTGTCGTCGGCCGCGGGCGTCGCGGCGATCTCCAGCTTCGTGCCAGCGGTGCACGACCACCGTGTGCTCTGGTCGCTCGCTCTCATCGCGCTGCTCACGGTCGGCAACCTGCGCGGGATCCGCGAGGCCGGCGTGATCTTCGCCGCGCCGACGTACGTCTATGTCCTATCGCTCCTCGGTCTGATCGGCTACGGCCTCTTCCGCATCGTGTCGGGCGATGTGCCGGTCGCGGTCATTCCACGCGACGCCTTCGAGCCCACGGGACTGGAGATGCTGACGCCACTGATCGTGCTGCGCGCCTTCGCCTCCGGCTCGGTCGGGCTGACCGGCAGTGAGGCGATCGCCAATGGCGTGCCGAACTTCAAGCCACCTGAGTCGCGGAACGCCGTCATAACGCTGGTGTCGATGGGGACGATCTTCGGCACGCTGTTCCTCGGGCTCACCTACCTGGCCACGCACATCGGCATCGTGCCCGATCAATCTGAGCTCGAAACGGTGAACAGCATGCTCACGCGGTCGCTCGTCGGCGACGGCACACCCTTCTATTACCTCGTCCAACTCTCCACCGCGATCATCCTGTTGCTCGCCGCGAACACGGGCTTCAGCGGCTTCCCGCGACTCGCCTCGGTGCTCGCCGATGACCGCTTCATGCCGCGGCAATTCGCCTTCCGCGGCGAGCGCCTCGCCTTCTCGTTCGGGATCATCGCGCTGGCGCTCATGTCGGCCGCGGTCCTGGCCGCATTCCACGGCAGCGTCACCGAGCTCGTTCCGCTCTACACGATCGGCGTGTTCGCCGCGTTCACGCTCTCCCAGAGCGGCCTGGTGCGGCGCTGGTGGCGGCTGCGCAATCCCGGGTGGCGCCTCTCCGTGTTCATCAATTCCTTCGGCACGCTGGTCACCGGTACGGTGCTGGTCGTCGTCGTGTACACGAAATTCTTCTATGGCGCGTGGATGGTGCTTCTCGTGATGCCGATCCTGGTCGGACTGCTCTTCGCGATCAATCGTCATTACCGGACGGTGCACGATGCGCTCCTGCTGGAGCGCCCGGACGAGCCCATCCCGGTGTTGAAGCCGCCCGTCGTGCTCATACCTGTCGCGCGACTCGACCGCGCCACATTGCAGGCCGTGGCGTTCGCGCGATCGATCTCGCCGACCGTGCGCGCGGTGCACATCGCGTCGACGGCGGAGAGCGCCGAGGAGTTCGCGCGCCGCTGGCGGCGGTGGACGACGGAGGTGCCGCTGGACGTCATCGAGTCGCCCTATCGCTCGCTGCTGCAGCCGCTGCTCCGGTACATCGAGCGCATCGACGAGCGCGACGATCGTCCGATCACCGTCGTGCTCGCTGAATTCGTGCCGCGCAACTGGTGGGAGTGGATCCTTCACAGCCAGACGGCCCTGCGCCTCAAGCTATCGCTGCTCTTCCGTCCCAACACGATCGTGATCGACATTCCGTATCACACGGAGGACACCGGCCACGGCGTCACGCCGCGCGGGCCCGAGGATTCACCGCAGTAGACTCCCGCGAGCCATGCAGTTGAAACGGATCCTCGTGCCGCTCGCGGGTACGAGCGTTGACCCCGAGGTCCTCCGTGTCGCGATCGCCCTGGGAAAACCGGCGAAGGCCGAGATCGTCGCCATCCACGTGATCGAAGTGCGGTGGAACCTCCCCCTCGATGCGATCCTGGAATCAGAAAGCGAGCGCGGCGAGGGCGTGCTCGATGATGCCGTCAAGGTGGCGGAGCAGTCCGGCGCGCACATCGACACCGAGCTCGTTCAGGCGCGCGAAGCTGCCGCGGCGATCGTCGACACCGCGCGCGATCGCAAGTCCGATCTCATCGTCCTTGGGATGCCGTTCCGCAAGCGTTTAGGCCGGGTGTACGTTGGGAAGACGGTCCAAGGCGTCTACGTCGGAGCGCACTGCGCGGTGCTCGCGTATCGTCAGGAAGAGACACGGTGAACATCGTCATAGTCGGATGCGGGCGGGTCGGCGCGTTCCTCGCGGGCCAGCTCGACAAGGCTGGTCACGCGGTCACGATCGTCGACCTCGAACGCGGTTCGTTCGTCCACCTGCCACAGGATTTCCACGGCACGACGCTGCTCGGCAACGGCACCGATCTCGAAGTGCTTCGGACCGCGGGCATCGACAAGGCCGACGCCGTCTTCACCCTCACCCAGGGTGACAACCGCAATCTCATGGCCGCGCAGATCGCACGCCAGATCTTTGGCGTGAAGCGCGTCATCGCGAAGGTGAACGATCCGATCCGCGCCGCGCTCTATCGCTCGCACGAGATCAGCACGGTTTCGCGAACGACGATCCTCGGCACGCTGCTCGAGGCGATGCTCATGGGCGACGCCGAGGTCGGTAAGGTGTTGATCGAGAAGTCAAAAGCGGCGGAGGCCGCGATGGCCGGGGAGCTGGGTTAGGTGTATTTCGTCATCGCCGGCGGCGGTGAGGTCGGCTTCCATCTCGCCAAGGCGCTCCTCGAGTCGTCGCATGAGGTCATGCTCCTCGAGAGCGATCGGAGGCGCGCCCAGGTGATCGAGGAGAAGCTGGGCTCGGTCGTCCTGAACGCACCGGCCGACGAGGGCCGCTATCAGCTGGAGGCCGGGTGCCAGCGCGCGGATGCCGTGATCGCCGTGACGGGCGAGGATCCCGCGAACCTCATCATCTGCCAGCTGGCGAAGTGGAAATGCAACGTGCCGCGCGTCATCGCGCGCGTCAACGACCCGAAGAACGAGATCGTGTTCAAGGCCCTCGGGATCGACGAGACGATCTCGTCGACGCGCGTGATCATGAACGTGATCGAGCAGGAGCTGCCCTCTGGCGGATTCCTTCCGCTCATGCCGCTTACCGGCTCGCACCTCGAGCTCATCGAGGCAGAGATCGCCGCGGGAACGCCCTCGGCCGGCAAGTCGATCGGCTCCCTCGGGCTTCCGGATGGCGCGGCGATCGGGGGCATCGTGCGCAAGGGCGCCGTGGTGCACGCGGACGACACGACGAAGCTGCTCGTCGGTGACCGGATCGTCGTCCTGTCGCCGACGAAAGTCGAGGCCGACGTGCGGAAGGCGCTCTTCGGCTAGGCCCCGGCGCCGTCGTGCCGAGCGTCACCGGCCAGGTGGTACGGCACATCGACGACGACCGTGTTCGGCCTGACGAACAGCCGGAATTTGAGCCGGAGCGCGGTCCGGTTGTGGAGCACGTACTCCCAGAAGTGACGCGGGACGAACTCCGCGAGCACGACCGTGATCGGACGTTCGTCGTCCTGGCGCGCTCGTGCATCGACGTATGCGAGCAATGGCGGGATGAGCGCGCGATGCGGCGATTCGATCACGACCAACGCGATGCCATCGTCGCGCGCGCGCCAGCCTGCCCGCATCCGCTCGGCAGCGGTCACGCTATCCGCGACGTGGACAGCCGTGACGTCCGACGATATCGCGCGGGCGAAGATCGGGCGACGGCAATACGGCCGTGTCGTCGGCGACCTCTGCGTCCTCTTGCGTAGCCAGGCGTCCAGCGTGCGGCGCGACTGCTCAACGCCGGGTCATCGGAATGGGCCGCGCGCTCAAAGTTCGCTCAACACGCGGCGTCGCGGCGGGGTCAGGCCTCCTCGGTCAGGAGGCGATAGCCGACGCCAGGCTCGGTCGCGATGTAGCGCGGCTTCTGTGGATCCTGTTCGAGCTTCTTGCGAAGACGCGCTACATAGACATGCAGGTAGTGGTCTTCGTCGCCGTACTCCGGTCCCCAGACCTCCTGAAGCAACATCGAGTCGGTCACGACCCGGTCGGCATGGCGCACGAGCGCCGTCAGCAGCGCGTACTCCGTGGGGGTGAGATGCAGCTCCTCGCCATCGACCGTGACGCGGCGGTGCTCGATGTCGACGGTGAGGCCGCGCGTGCGGAACACGGGCTCGTCGGTCCCCGACCGGAGCGTGTGCCGTAGGGCGACGCGGATCCGCGCCAGGAGCTCCTCGACGCCGAACGGCTTCGTCAGATAGTCGTCGGCTCCGAGGTCGAGGGCTCGCACCTTGTCCCGTTCCGCGCCACGAGCCGACAGCACGATGATGGGTGCCCGCCCTCGGCCGCGGAGCGTGCGGATCAGATCGAGACCATC
>WNGI01001007.1_pt1 | contig 22635 bp, 19 predicted proteins | sample 5400621 | NCBI WGS metagenome assembly WNGI01 (sample SAMN13153374, study PRJNA577476) | soil metagenome | isolation source: 20 cm soil or saprolite under Garry oak tree replicate 1 | place: USA:California | collected 2016-06-15
GGCACCGGCGGCCCGGGGGTCGAGGCGGATACCAAGGCGAAGGGCGTGATCGCCGTGATCACGAAGCCGGTCGACTCGAAGGCATTGATCGAGCAGGTGAAGCAAGCGCTCGAGGCCGGACACACCTAGGGTGCGCCGGGGTCGGACCCCTCAGTCCTTTGGTCGTGCTTGCGCCGCTTGTCCCGGTAGAGCGCCCGGTCCGCGCGGTCGAGCAGGCCCGCGACCGAGCCCAGCGTGCTCGCCGTGTGCGTCGCGAAGCCCAGACTGACCGAAAGCTGGTAGCCACGGCCGGCGCGGCGGTTGAACTCCCGCACCTGCCGTTTCATGCGATCGGCGAGGACGCCCGCGCTCTCGGGCCCCGCGTGGCGCACCAGCACGGCGTACTCGTCGCCGCCGATCCGAGCCACCAGATCCGAGTCGCGAAACGCCCGCCGCAGTAACACGGCGGTGTCGCGCAGCGCGCGATCCCCCGCCGCGTGACCCGCGGTGTCGTTCACCGTCTTCAAATCGTCCAGGTCGGCGAACGCCACCAGCAGCGTCTCGTCGCCGCGCCGGGCCACGCGCAGATCCCGGGTCGCGAGCGTCAGGAAGCCCCGCCGGTTGTACAAGCCGGTCAGCTCGTCCACGAGGGCCAGGTCGAGCAGCGCGGCGTGGAGCAGGTTGCGCTCGATCGAGTGGCGCAGGGCGCGGGCGAGGCGCTCCCCGTCGAGCTGGCTGTTCACGAGGACGTCCTGAGCGCCGGCGCGCACGGCCTCGAGTCCGTGGCGCTCGTCATCCAAGTCGGTGAGAAAGAGGAAGGGCGTGGTGGGCGCGCGCGCCCGCAGCTCGGTGAACGTGGCGAATCCGCGGCGGGCGGAAAACGCCATGGCGAGCAGCACGACGTCGACAGCGCCGCGCCCCAGGCGAGCGAGCGACTCGTGCGGCGCCACCGCGGCGACGGCGAAGCGATCGGGCGCAGCCCCATCCAGGAGCTCCCGCACGCGCCGGGCGGCCGCAGCGTCGTCGCTCACCACCAGCACCGCGAGCTCGGCGTGGTGCCCGGCGTGCGCCTGGCGCCGGCCGGTGGACCGGCGCCGATCGACCGGCTGGCGTCGCTCGGCTTGATCGCGCCGTTCCTGCTCGAGTGCGAGGAGATCCAGACGGCGCTCGCCGACACGACGTTCCAAGTCGGTGCGGCGCGGCGGCAGCAGCCGCCGCTCAGCCGCGTGGTGGTGCCCGCGTGCGACCACGCGCCAGCCTCCTGTCCGGTCGCTTGCAAGATGCCGACGCGGTCCCCGTGGCACAACCGTCGCTGCCGCTGTCAGCAGCCGCGCCGCTACGCCCGTACTTCGTGTGGACGACCTCGCTGTGTGGGACCGATGCACTTGGGGAACTGGCTCGGAGATACCGCGGGTGGCGGACAGAATTCGGCACGCGTTTGGCTGGGCGCTGGCGGTACCGGCGCTGTGGGTGAGTACCCTCGTGTATCCCGTCATGGGCCTGGGGTATCTTCCGGTGCTGAGCGTAGTCGACGCCCTCGGACACGTCGCCCGCCGCTGGCGGGCCCGTCCGGCGTCCACATCCATCCCTCGCCACCCGGCGGCGCGGTCTGCAGATTAGCGCTCGTACCCTCGCCGGGGAGATGCGTCGTGGAACCAGCCGTCTCGCCGTTCGCCGCCTGGGAAAGCTTCTACGTCATCATCGGCTCTTCTGGCGCGGCCCTGACGGGCCTGCAATTCGTCGTGATCGCCCTGAGTGCCGAGGGGCGTGCGACGCGCACCCCGCAGTCGGTCGGCGCCTTCGGTACGCCCACGGTCGTCCATTTCTGCGCCGTCCTGCTGCTCGCGGCGATCCTGAGCATGCCATGGCACGCGGTCTCGAGCGCCGCGCTCGCCCTCGGCATCTGCGGCGCGGCAGGGCTGGTGTATGCGCTCATCGTGGTGCGGCGGGCGCTCGGGCAGACGGGGTACGCACCGGTGCTGGAGGACTGGCTGTGGCACTGCGCCTTTCCGTTGATCGCGTACGCGGCGCTGATGGTAGCGGCGCTCATGCTGCAGCGAGATCCCCCGCACTCTCTGTTCGTGATTGCCGCGACCGCCCTGCTCCTCTTGTTCATCGGTATTCACAACTCGTGGGATGCCGCGGCCTACGTGGCAACGCAACGGCCGGAAGTGCCGCAGCCTCCTCCCGGCCAGCGCGCCAAGTAGTTTAGTTTCTAGTAACAGTGGAAAGGCGGCCCCATGATCGGACCGATCGTGCCGCTCCTCGTGTTGCAGTTCCAGACGACGCCTCCGCCGGCCCCGGCGCCTGTCCCTGTCGCAGGACGGGGGGACAGACCCGTACACGTGTGGCTCGGCTCCGCGAGCCCGCTGGCGCGCGGCTCCGCCGTGCGCGTGTACGTCCAAGTCGCCAGCGACGGCAACCTCGTCGTGCTGCAGCGACGCACCGACGGCCGCATCAGCGTCCTCTTCCCCGCAAGCCCCGCGGGCGCGCCGTTCGTCCGCGCCGGAACCTACGAGATCCATGGGCCCGGTCAGGGGGCGGCGCTAGTGGTCGCCGAGCCGGATGGCGAGGGAATGATCCTCGCCGCGCTCACGACCGATCCTTTGCAGGTCGACGAATTCGCGCGGCAAGCCGATTGGAACCCCGACGCGCTGGTCCCCTCCTGGAGCGGGGCGGACGCGGAAGGGGCGTTGAGCGACATCGTGCAGCGCATGCTGGGCGACGGGACGTTCAACTACGATCTCGTGACCTACACCGTCGCCCCGGCGGTTTACGCTCAGCAGGACCTGTACGCTCAGCAGGACTCGACGCCGCAATACGTGCCGTACTCGACGTGCGTGGACTGCAGCTTCATCGGGACCGAGTTCGTTGCGGTGGCGCCATTCGTCGGGTGTGACGACTTCACCGGTGTCTGCCTCGCCTTCCCCCGCTTCCACCGGCGGTTCGAGCGCCGGGAGCCGGCGGCGCCTCCGCCACAAAGCGTGCTCGCGCTCAACCTGCGACCGCAGGCGCTCGTAGCCCCAGTGGCGCGCAGCCGGCCGGTGCTGACTCCCAAGGGCACCCTGGCGAACCCCGTGATCGAGCCGCGACCGCGCTCACCAGTGCTGGAGCGTCCCGTCGCACGCGGTCCCACCGGCGGGACGATCGCGCCGCGGCGCCGAGTTGCCGAGCCCACGCCGGTACTGGCCGCTCGCCCGACTATGCCGGCACCGCGCAGCCACGTGCGATACACGCGGCTGTCCCCGGCCACCCCGAGTGAGGACGTGAGCCGCGGCGGCGTGATCGTCGTGTCTCCCGGCGCCGTCAGTGTCGCCCGGGGCGCGAGCGTGACCGTGGCGCCACGGCCACGCACCGCCGTTTGGGCGGCGACGCCGTCCGGGGAAGCTCGCGTGACCGGGGCGGCTGGGGTCGTTGGGGGGGGAACGCCAGGTCGCGCGAGTGTCGCCGCGCCGGCGGGAGCGCAGACGCTGGCGCTCCCGCATGCCGCCTGGCGTGCCGGCGGCAGCCGCACGGTGGTGGCGCGAGGCGGTGCGAGGCGCCACTAAGCGGGCACCGCGACACCACGTCTACGTTATCGAGCTCGATCCCGCGGTGCTCGGCCACGCCAAGTTCCGCGCCGCCAATCCTGACCACGACCCCCACAAGCCGCCGCTGTACGCGGGGATGACGGGGCTCGACCCCGAGACGCGCTTCGCGCGCGCGCGGGGGCGACGTGCTAGTATCGATGGTCCCCATCCCGACCGAGTCCCATGCCGCCCTCGTCCCCGCGCCCCTACATCCTGAACGAGCTCACCTGGAAAACCGTGCGGGACGCACGCTACGAGGTCGCCGTCCTGCCGTGGGGCGCGACCGAGGCGCACAACCTGCACCTGCCCTACTCGACCGACAACGTCGAGACCGAGCGGATCGCCGCCCTGGCGGCCCGGCACGCCTCGGAGCGCGGCGCGCGGGTCGTGGTGCTGCCGGTGGTGCCGTTCGGCGTGAATACCGGCCAGCTCGACATTCCCTTGTGCTTGAACCTGAACCCGAGCACCCAGGCGCTGGTGCTGCGCGACCTGGCGACCTCGCTGGCGGGTCAGGGCGTCCCCAAGCTCGTGATCCTGAACGGGCACGGCGGCAACGATTTCCGTCAGATGATCCGCGAGCTGCAGCCCGCGGTGCCCCTATTCCTCTGCACCGTCAACTGGTACAAGGTCGTGGACCAGAAGCAGTTCTTCTCCGACCTGGGAGACCACGCGGGTGAGCTCGAGACGAGCGTCATGCTCCATGTCGCGCCCGAGCTGGTGCGGCCCCTGGCCGAGGCCGGCCCCGGGCGCGCGCGCCGGTTCACGATCGCGGCGCTCAAGGAGGGGTGGGCCTGGGCGCCGCGGCGCTGGCGCCAGGTCACCGACGACACGGGTGTCGGGAACCCGGCGGCCGCCACGGCGGAGAAAGGAAGGAAGTACGTCGAAGCGGTGAGCGAGAAGATCGGCGGCTTCCTGGTGGAGCTGGCGCAGGCCGATGCGGCGGAGATGTACGAGTGATTGTCAGTCCGCCCGCAGCGTCACGTTCGGATCCACCCGCGCCGCTGCGAACGCCGGCACGCACGTCGCGACTAGCCCTACGAGAAGGAGCACTCCCGCCACCCCCGCATAGACCGCTGGGTCCGTGGCCGACTCGTGGAACAAGAGGGGCTCAGCCCGCTTCGCCGCGCCGGCCGCGATCACACTGCCCAGGCAGATCCCGATCACCACGACTTGGAGCCCCCCTCGCACCACGAGCCCCAGCACGTTGCCCCGTGGCGCGCCCAGGGCGATGCGGATACCGAGTTCCCGCCGCCGCTGAATTACGCCGTAGGCGATCACGCTGTAGAGACCGACGGCCGCAAGGCTGAGCGCCAGCGCCCCGAACGCGACGAACATCGTGGCCCCGGACTGCCAGCTCCGCATCTGCGGGTCCACGATGCTCTCGAACGGGACCACCTTGACGTACGCGGCGCCGGGCATCAGGGGCTGCAGCCGCTTCCGCACGGTTTCCGCATGCTGGTCGGCACGTCCCGCCACTCGCACCAGCAGCATGCTCGTTGGGCTGCTGTACTGCTCGATCGGGATATAGTAGGTGTACTGGTGCTGCCCGTTCAGCGACTCGGTTCTCGTATCCTCAGCGACACCGACCACCGTAGCGCACGGCGCAGTGTCCGCCCCGATGCGGAGGCATTGACCGATGGGGTCTCGTCCCGGCCATAAGGTCCGACCCATCCCCTCGCTAACCACCACGACTAACGGGGCGCCGCCGCGGTCACCCCGCCCGAATCCCCGACCCCGGACGATGCGCGTGCCCACGGTCTGGAAGTATTCGGAATTCCCAGCCTGTAGGACGAACCCGCCCAAGAGATCGACGCTATCGATCCCGGCTACGAACAGAGGACGCCCCTCGTATGCCCAGAACGGGATGGTCGGCGCGGGCGTCGCACTCACCACACCGGGGACTGTCCCGGCCGCCTCCGCCAGGCCGTGCTCCAGGGCGATTTGCTCCGGCGGGGAGAGCCGCAGCCCCCGTTTGTTGAGGGTCACGACGAGGACCGGGTCCACGTCGTAACCCAACCGCAGGGCCCGCACCCGCTCGAGGCTGCGGACGAACAGCCCAGCCCCGACCAAGAGCACCACAGAGAGCGTGGCCTGGAAGGTGAGCAGGAGGGTGCGGGTGCGGGAGGCCCGCGCGTCGGTATCCCGTCCGCCGGCGCCGAGCGCGCGCGCCAGGTCCGAGCGGAGCGCGTGCAGGGCTGGCGCCAATCCTGTGACAAGCGCAGCCGTTACCGTGGCGAGCAGCGTGATCGCGACGGTGCGCGCGTCGGCGAGCACGGGCGTCGCGGCGTCGGCCGGAAGGAAGAGCGCGCGAATCAGCGACCCGCCCCATTGCGCCACCGCGAGTCCTCCGATTCCGCCCAGCACGGCGAGCACCAAGCTCTCCGTGATCAGCTGGCGCACCAACCTGCTTCGGCTACTACCCAGCGCGAGCCGCAACGCGATCTCGCGGCGTCGGGTGACCGCCCGAGCGAGCAGGAGATTGGCGACGTTGGCACAGGTGATCAGCAACACGATCACGGCCACGCCGGCCACCCACACCGCCACGCGGGCCTCGGGGTCGGCAAGGGGGCCGCGTTGGACCCGGACCGGACCGAGCACTCCCCGGGGCCGGGCCGCCCGCACCAGGGCGGCGGCGCGGGGATCGCCGGCGTACCGCGCAGTCCAGCTCCGCTCCGCCGCTGAAGTCAGATCGGCGGTGGCCGTCGCCAGGGTAACTCCAGGCGCCCGCTTCGCGGCGATCTCCAGCCACTGCCAGTGGTAGTCCGCCGTATGGTCCTCGGGACGGGCGTTCCAGGCGAACGATGCGAAGGGGATGTAGATCGCGGGTACGTCGCCGTCCCCCAAGCCGACGAACCCCTCCGGCGCTACGCCGACGACAGTGTAGGGCAGACGCCCGATCCGCACCTGGCGACCCAGCACGTCGGACCTGCCGCCGAACACGGCCTGCCAATACGCGTACCCCAGCACCGCGACCGGCGCGCCCATGGGCAAACTGTCCTCACTCGCGGTGAAGAGGCGTCCCAGCGCGGGGCGCGCGTCGAAGAGTCCGAGGTAGGCGGCCGTGGCGCCCAGCACCGGCAGCTCCCGCGTCGCGTCCCCATCCCCAACCGCGATGTGCCAAGTCGCAAAGGCCGCGACCGATGAGAACGCATGGGTCCAGCGCTTCAGATCGAGGTATCGCGCCACCGACGTATAGCGCTCCGTGTATTCGGTGCGCGCGAAGGTCTGGGCCAGGTATACCCGGTGCACGCGGCCAGCATCGCGGAGATAGGCCGGTGGTCGGAACAGCAGCCGGTCCACGATCCCGAACATCGTGGCGTTGGCCCCGATCCCGAGCGCGAGAGTGAGCCCGACGCCGACCGCGAAGGCTGGCTTGGCGCGCAGGCCCCGGAGGGCGTAGCGGGTGTCCTGCAGTACGGACTCGAGAAGCGCTGTGCCCCGAGCGTCACGGCTCTCTTCCTTCACCCGCTCCGGACCTCCGAAGGCCAGGCGGGCCCGACGTCGGGCCTCGGCTGCGGGCACTCCCTGGCGCTCATACTCCTCCGCCTCGCGCGCGATGTGAAACTCGAGCTCGGCCTCGAGTTCCTGATCGAGCTCGGCGCGCCGCATCAGGGCGCGGAGGCGGTAGCGCAGGTCAGCCCACAGTTCTGCCAGCAGACGTCCTCCCGTCTCCTCAGGTCAGGTCGAGCACGAGACCGACGGCGGAAATGAGTCGCGCCCACTGGTGAGCTTCTGCTGCGAGCTGTCTCCGACCGACGCGGGTGAGCTCGTAGTACTTGGCCTTGCGGTTGTTATCGGAGGCACCCCAATGAGAGGTAATCCAGCCGCGGCGCTCGAGTCGGTGGAGAGCCGGATAGAGCGAGCCTTGCGGGATTTGCAGCGCGGCGTGCGACACTTGACGGATCCGCTCGGAGAGCGCCCACCCGTGCATCGGTGCGAGGGAGAGCGCCTTGAGCATCAGGAGGTCGAGGGTACCCTGTGGCAAATCGAGTCGTGGGTCGGTCACGCTGTCCCTTTGCACTTCTACAGGAGATTCAGACTACCACCTGACATGTAGAAGCGCAAGGGGAAGGAGATGACCGCTCCGGGCGGCGGCATGGCGCTAATCCTTCAGGAGTCGCGCGACCACCCGACGGCCGCGCGGGCGAGGAACAGGACCTCGCCCGCAACCTCCGGGAGCTTACGCTTCGGGCCCGCGAGCATGTCGAACGTCTCAAAGCTCGTCAGCGTGTAGAGCAGCTCCTCCGCCTGCGCCCGTTCGTCGAGAGCGGGCCGTCCGTACCGTTGCCCCAGGCGCTCCACCAGAACCCGCACCACCTCGCGACGGCGGGCATTGCGCGCCTCCACCGCGTCTCCCAGCTCCGGATCGAGCACACCCAACGCTCTGACGCGGCGGATCCAGGGGCGCCCGGCGTCCCAAAACCGGGCGAACGCCACGACGACGTCGGCCAGGGAATCGAGCGGATCGGGCCGCTGGAACGCGGCGCCGAGGTGGGCCGGCAGCTCGCCGCCGGCGGCGAAGGAATCGAACAGCGCCTCGAGCAGTCCCCGGCGCGAGCCGAACTGGTGGTACACGGTCATACGGGCGACCCCGGCCCGGCGCGCCACGGCCTCGAGGCTGAACGGCTCCGCGCCGGCCCGGGCGGTGAGTAGCGCCCGGGCCGCGCGCAGTACCCTGGCGCGGGTGCGCTCAGCCGCGGGGCGGCGCCGGCCGAGCCGGTACGGACGGGGGCTCATGAAACCCTTGCCAAGACTGCTGCGTTAACTGTACATACTGTCTACCTAAATATAACCCCGGGAGGACCCATGTCTGTGTACGCGATCGCCGTATTCCTGCACATCGTCGGCGCCCTCGGCCTGTTCGCCGCGCTCGCCCTCGAGTGGGCCAGCCTCTACAATCTCCGCCGCGTGCCGACCGCCGGGCAGGCCCGCGAGTGGGCCAAATTGTTGAGCGCGCTGCGGTTCGTGGGAGGCCCTTCGGCCCTCACGATCCTCGTAACCGGCATCTACATGGCGGCGACCCGGTGGGGCGGCCAGGGATGGATCGGCGCCGGCCTGGGCGGCCTGGTGCTCATCGCCGTGCTGGGCGGCGCGCTCAGCGGCCGCCGGTCTGCCGCCATCATGCAGACCGTGGCCGGCGAGACCGGCACGATCTCGGGCGCCCTGCGCCAGCGGCTGCTCGACCCGGTGCTCGTGCTCTCGGCGTGGCTCAGAACGGCCCTCGGCTTGGGGGTGATCTTCGTGATGTCGCTCAAGCCCGGCGCCGCGGGGTCGGTGACCGCCCTGGGCGTGGCACTGGTGCTGGGGCTCGCGGCCGGCTTCCCGGCCTGGAGCCGCGGCCGCCGCGCGCTGCCGGTGTCGTGACTTGAACGAATCGCGCGGGCTAGAGGGCGCGCCGCAACGCGGCCGCGAGCGTCTTGGCATCCCCCGGCTCTTCGTGGGGACGGCCGTTGATGAAGAAGCGCGGCGTGCCGGTCACGCCGCTCGCGACGCCGCTCCCAACGTCCTGCTTCACGCGCGCGGCGTGCGTGTGGGCTTGGAGCTCGCGCCGCACCCGCTCGGCGTCGAGCCCCAGCTCGCGCGCGTACCGCACCAAGTCCTCGTCCGCGAGCGCCGCCTGCCGCTGGTACAGGAGATCGTGCATCTCCCAGAACTTCCCTTGCGCGGCGGCGGCCTCCGCCACCTCCGCCGCGTGTTGGGCATGCGGGTGCTCCTCGCTCAGCGGAAAATGCCGGAACACGAACCGCACCTTGCCCCCGACCCGGCGCAGCACCTGCTTCAGCTCCGGGTAGGCACGGCCGCAGAACGGGCACTCGAAATCGCCGTATTCCACGAGCGTCACGGGGGCAGTCGCCGGTCCCAAAGCGTGGTCGCGCGGGGCGACGGGCGGAGTGAGCAGCGGCAGGTCGGCCACTCCGCTACTCGTGCAGCCCCTGATGCACCGCCGCGATGCGGGCAACTTGCGCCGCGCTGAGCGTCGGATAGATATGGTCGGGACGCGAGGTGGTGGCCTGCTGGGTCGCCGTCTGGGTCATGGAAGCCTCGGCTGGTGAACTTGAGACCAAATCGACTGCCGCGCCAGCGGCGAGCGGATCGATAACGCCCCCCGTGAACGCCACGGATCTTCGAGGGCGGACGTTCTTCGTCACCGGAGCGAATTCCGGCATCGGTCGCGCGTTGGTCGAGGCCCTCGCGGCACGCGGCGGCGGGGTCGTGCTCGCGACACGCTCCGAGGAGCGGACCAGACCCGTGCTGAGCGCGATCCAGAGCCGCTACCCGGCCGCGCGGCCCCAATGCGTGTCCCTCGATGTATCGGATCTCACTTCGGTGCGGCGCGCCGCCCAGACGTTCCTCGAGTCCGGCCACCCGATCGACGTCCTGGTCAACAATGCGGGCATCGCAGGGACACGCGCCCTCAGCAAGGACGGCTTCGACTCGACCTACGCGACCAACCACATCGGGCCGTTCCTGCTCACGAGCCTGCTGCTGCCGCGGCTGCGCGAGTCGTCGCAAGGGCGGGTCGTCAATGTGGCGAGCGCCGCCCACATGATGGTCAAGCGGATCGACTGGTCCGTGCTGGAGCGGCGTGCGACCCCGAAACGCAGCGGCTTCGCCGATTACGCCGTCACCAAGCTCATGAACGTGCTGCACGCGAAGGAGTTGGCGCGCCGGGTCGGGGGGACCAGCGTTACGACTTACGCGCTCCACCCCGGGGCAGTGGCGTCGAACATCTGGCGCGCCCTGCCGCGGCCGCTGCAATGGTTGGGGAAGCTGTTCATGCTCTCGAACGAACAGGGTGCCGAGACCCCGCTCTACTGTGCCACCGCCCCCGAGCTCGCGACCACCAGCGGCCGCTATTACGACCGCCGCCGCGAAGTGCGCCCCAATCCGCTGGCGGAAGATGTAGCGCTGGCGAAGGAGCTGTGGGCCCGGACGGAAGCGGCGGTGGCGTAGACAAGCCGCTGCCGCACTGATAGCTTCGCCGCTTCCCCATTCAAGCCTATGCCACCTTTTCTTGCGGAACTGCTCGGCACCATGCTGCTGATCATCCTGGGCGACGGCGTGGTCGCGAACGTCGTGCTCGGGAAGACCAAGGGCCAGAACGCCGGGTGGATCGTCATCACCGCGGGCTGGGCGTTCGGGGTGACCGTCGCCGTGTATGCCGTCGGCACCTTCAGCGGCGCGCACTTGAACCCCGCGGTGACGATCGGCCTCGCCTCCATCGGCAAGTTCGCGTGGGCCTCGGTGCCCGTTTACATCGCGGCTCAAATGCTCGGCGCGTTTCTCGGTGCCGGCGTCGTGTGGCTCGCGTACCTGCCCCACTGGTCGGTCACGGACAACCCGTCATCCAAGCTGGCCGTCTTTTGCACCGCCCCCGCCATCCGCAACTCGGGGGCGAATCTCCTGACCGAGATCATCGGCACGATCATCCTCGTGCTGGGCGTGCTGGCCATTCTCACGCCGAAGAACCTGAACCCCGCCCATGGATGGGACGTGGGGTTCGGGCCATGCCTCGTCGGCATCATCGTGTGGGCCATCGGCCTGTCGTTGGGCGGTCCGACCGGCTACGCGATCAACCCGGCGCGCGATTTGGGCCCACGCCTCGCGCACGCGGTCCTGCCGATCGCCGGCAAGGGAAACTCGGACTGGGGCTATGCGTGGGTCCCCATCGCGGGCCCGGTCATCGGCGGCCTGATCGCGGCGTTCCTGTATAAGGTCGCGTGGTCCGGCACATGAAACACATCCTGGCCCTCGACCAGGGCACGACCAGCTCGCGCGCCATGGTGTTCGACCACAGCGGGAGCGTGATGGCGTTGGCGCAGAAAGAGTTTCGCCAGATCTTTCCCCAGCCCGGCTGGGTGGAGCACGATGCGACGGAGATCTGGGCCACGCAGCTGCACACGGCGACGCAAGCGCTCGGCAAGGCCGGCTTGACGGCCGCCGACATCGCCGCGATCGGGATAACGAACCAGCGCGAAACCACCGTAGTCTGGGACCGGGAGACGGGCGAGCCGGTGCATCACGCCATCGTGTGGCAGGATCGCCGCACGGCCGCCCGGTGCGACCAGTTGAAGGCCCGCGGGCTCGCGCCGTTGATCAAACGCAAAACCGGTCTCGTGGTGGACGCCTATTTCTCCGGCACGAAACTGGAGTGGCTGCTGCGCAATGTCCCGGGCGCGCGGGCCAAAGCGAAGGCCGGCAAACTCGCGTTCGGCACCGTGGACTCGTGGCTCGTATGGAATCTCACGGGCCGCCGAGTGCACGTGACTGATCCGAGCAACGCGTCGCGCACGATGCTCTTCAACGTGCGGACCGGCGACTGGGACGACGAGCTGCTGAAACTGTTCGGCGTGCCGCGCTCGGTGTTGCCGGCCGTCGGCTCGTCGAGCGAAGTGTACGGCGACACGACGCTGTTCGGAGGCGGCCGCGCCGTGCCGATTGCCGGCATTGCGGGCGACCAGCAGGCGGCGCTGTTCGGCCAGGCCTGCACCCAGCCCGGCATGGTGAAGAACACCTACGGCACCGGGTGTTTCATGCTCATGAACACGGGCACGAAACCGATCGCCTCCAAGAACAATCTCCTGACGACGGTGGCGTGGCGCATCGGCAACCGCACCGAGTACGCGCTCGAAGGCAGCATTTTCATCGCTGGGGCGGTGGTGCAATGGCTGCGCGACGGACTGGGCATCATCAAGTCGTCCTCTGAAGTCGAGGCGCTGGCCTCGCAGGTAACGGATCCGCAGGGCGTGTATCTGGTCCCCGCGTTCGCCGGCCTGGGTGCGCCGCACTGGGACCAGTACGCGCGCGGCCTGCTCGCCGGCATCACGCGCGGCACGACCGCGGCGCATATCGCGCGCGCGGCGCTCGAGGGAATCGCGTTTCAGGTGGCCGATGTGCTGCGGGCGATGGAGGCGGACGCGAAGATCAAGCTGAAGGAGCTGCGCGTGGATGGCGGCGCGTCCGCGAACAACCTGCTGATGCAATTCCAATCGAACCTGCTGGGTGTTCCCGTAGTGCGGCCGAAGGTCACCGAGACGACGGCGCTGGGCGCCGCATATCTGGCAGGGCTGGCCGTCGGCTACTGGAAGGACCAGCAACAGATCGCGGCGCAGTGGCAGGTCGACCGCCGCTTCACGCCCGCGATGAAGCCCCCGCAGCGCAAGCAGCTCGAGACCGGCTGGCGCAAGGCGCTCGAGCGGGCCAAGCGATGGGAAGCGACAGAGTGAGGCTCGGGGGGGCGGGCCTTGCCGCAGTCCTGCTCGGCGTCGGGCCGCCGCTCCGGGCGCAGGCCAAGCAGACCGGCAGCCCCGAGCAACAGCTCCCACGGGAGATCACCCAACTCACCGGCTTCGGCGAGCGCGCCGCATGGTCCCCCGACGACAAGCGCATCGCCTTCATGGGCAGGAGCTTCGGGGACGCCTTCGAGATCGATCTGGCCACGGGATTGACCCGCCTGGTGACGGGGCACTTCCAGCACTCGGGCTTCCTCCGCGTCCAGTACCTGCCCAACGGCGATTTCTTCCTGATCGGCGCGCGCACCTTCACCGACGTCCGCACGACGCGCGGTCGCGACCAGGAGATGTGGGTCATGACGGCAGACGCCAGCGCGCCACCGACGGCGTTGAACCACAAGATCTCCGAGGGCGTGGCCATCTCACGCAAGCGGATGAGGATCGCCTGGTCCAACACCCGCGCCCAGTACCCCGACCGGTTGGCGGAGGGCGAGTCGGCGCTGTACACGGCGGACATCGTTTACAAGGACGGCGTGCCCCAGCTCGTCGACACGAAGGAGGTCCTGCGCGCCCGGGCGCCCGAGTGCACGCTCGAGGCCCAGGATTTCCGCAACGACGACACGGAGCTGATCTACACCTGCTATCGCCCGCCGTACGCCGACGTCCTGGGCATCGACCTGAGGACGGGGAAGATCACGACGTATCGCAAGCTTCCAGACGAGTACAACGAGGTCGAGGGCATCTCGCCCGACGGGAAATGGACGCTGGTCGAGTCCAGTCGGGAGCAGGGCGGGCCGGAGCGACAGAACTCACGCTTCATCGACATCTGGAAGTTGACGCTGGAGCCCAACAGCCGCGACTTCGCCCGCCTGACCCGCTGGGGCGACTACGAAGGCTACAAGGCGTCGAATCCCGTGGTCTCGAACGACGGCAGGCGGATCGCGTTCCAGTCGGCGCGCAACACCGAGGCGGCGGGCGTGGGCCACGGCATCTTCTTGCTCACGCTGAAGTGAAAACCGACGCCCAACGATTCGAGAAGAAACCATGGAAGTCGTCATCCAGCGAGACTACGACCAGATGAGCAAGGCGGCGGCGCTGCTCGTCGTCGACGTGCTCAACACCAAGCCGAATGCCGTGCTCGGCATGGCCACCGGATCCACGCCGCTCGGCCTGTATCAGGAGTTGGTGCGCCTGTACAAGGCCGGGCAGGTCGACTTCTCTCGCGTGACGACCTTCAACCTCGACGAATACGTCGGCCTGCCCGCGAATCACCCGCAGAGCTACCACTACTTCATGCACGAGCACTTCTTCCAGCACGTGAACATCCCGCGGCACAACATCAACATCCCCTCGGGCACGACCAGCAACTACCCCGCGTTCTGCCAATGGTACGAGGGGCGCATCGCGGAATGCGGCGGCATCGACCTGCAGATCCTGGGCATCGGCACCGACGGCCACATCGCCTTCAACGAGCCGGGGAGCTCCCTGAGCTCGCGCACGCGGCTCAAGACGTTGTCCAAGCAGACCATCGACGACAACGCCCGGTTCTTCGACGCCCGAGAAGACGTGCCCGTCTATGCCATCACGATGGGCGTGGGGACCATCCTCGATGCGCGGCGGCTGGTGCTGGTGGCGAGCGGGAAAACCAAGGCCAAGGCGATCGCCCAAGCCGTGGAGGGGCCGGTCACCAGCATGGTGACGGCGAGTGCACTCCAGCTGCACCGTGACGCGACTGTCATCGTCGACGACGCGGCGGCGGCCGGCTTGACCATGCGGGACTACTACGAGTTCATCTACGCGGCCAAACCGGCGGCGCCGAGGGCGTAGGTGAGCGATCGCCCGATCATCCGCGTCCAGCACATCGTCAAGTCGTTCGGCGCCGTCCTGGCCGTCAACGACGTCTCCTTCGACGTCCGACCCGGGGAAATCTTCGCGTTCCTGGGGCCGAACGGCGGGTGATGAACTTCCTCGTGATGCCGATCTTCTTTCTCTCCGCTGCGATCTACCCGCTCCAGGGGCTTCCCCGAGTCCTCGCGGCGCTCACGCGCGTGCTGACCGGCAACGCGCACTTCGGCGTCGCGTTGGACGTTGCGGTGCTGCTCGCGGTCGGGGTCGTGTTCGTCGCCGCCGGGGCGTGGCGGTTCTCGAGAATCGAGGCTTAAGCATGACGCTCTTGCCCTTATTGCTAGCGGCCCAGATCGCGGGGAGGCCGGCGATCGTCTATACCACGGCCGAGAGTACCAGCTTCCGGCTGACGCCCACCGACACGTTGACGTTCAAGCCATCCAATCCGACGTCCGAGGGGAAGGTGTACGTCTTCGTCGATCCCCGGAAAACGTTCCAGTCGTTCCTCGGCATCGGCGGGGCGCTGACCGATGCCGCGGCGGAGACCTTCGCCAAGCTTCCCGCCGCGCGACAGGAGGAGCTGCTGGCGGCGTATTACAGCACCGACCGCGGGATCGGGTACACCCTGGCCAGGACCAACATTCACAGCTGTGACTTCTCGAGCGAGAGCTACACCTACGTCACTGAAGGCGATAAGGAGCTGACCTCCTTCTCCATCGCGCACGACCTGCGCTACCGAATCCCGCTGATCAAGCGCGCGCTGGCCGCCAGCGGTAACCGGCTCAAGCTGTTTGCGAGCCCCTGGAGTCCGCCGGCATACATGAAGGACAACAACGACATGCTGCATGGCGGCCATCTGCGCCCCGAGTACTACCGCGCCTGGGCCCTGTACTTCACGAAGTTCATCAAGAGCTACAGGCAGGCGGGCGTGCCGGTCTGGGGCATCACCATTCAGAATGAGCCGATGGCGACGCAGACGTGGGAATCGTGTGTCTATCAGGCGGCGGACGAGCGGGATTTTCTCAAAGATTACCTCGGGCCGGTGATGGCCGAGCAGGGGTTGCGCGACGTCAACATCATGGTCTGGGACCATAACCGCGACCTGATCATCCAGCGGGCCCAAACGATCTTCGACGACCCCTCGGCGGCGAAGTACGTTTGGGGAATCGCGTTTCACTGGTACGAGGACTGGTCGGGTGGAACGCAGATGTACGACAACGTCGCGTTGGTGCATCAGCTCTACCCCGACAAGCACATCCTCTTCACCGAGGGCACACCGGCGAGCTTCGATTCGACCGCGTATGGACGATGGAGCCTGGGCGAGGCGTACGGCCGGTCGATGATCCACGATTTCAATTCGGGGACCGAGGGATGGACCGATTGGAACATCCTGCTCGATGAGCGGGGGGGCCCCAACCATGTGGGGAATTTCTGCTTTGCACCGATCCATGCCGACACTCGGACCGGCCAGCTCATCTACACCAATTCGTACTACTATCTAGGCCACTTCTCGAAGTTCATTCGGCCCGGTGCCAGACGGATCCTGGCGTCACCGAGCCGCAGCATGCTGCTCACCACGGCCTTCGTCAACGCAGACGGTAGCGTGGCGGTCGTGGTCATGAACCCGACGCCGCGTGGCGGGCAATACGCGGTCGTTGTCGGCGCTGCGTCGGTGGAGATCGGCTCGCGGCCGCACTCGATCCAGACGGTGGTGTTCAACGCTAGGTGACCGCGTCGCGGGCGGGCCAGAGCCACGCCGCCCCGCGAACGCCGCTCGCGTCCCCGTGCGCGGCGCGCACCACGCGGGTGGCAACGGGATCGGACTCCGCACCCGCCGCGAACCAGTAGCGGAGCAGCATCGCGGACGCCGCTTCCGGCAACCCGGCGATGTTCGACATGCCCCCGCCCAGCACCACGACGTCGGGGTCGAGCACGTTGATCAGCGACGCGAGGGCGCGGCCGAGGCGATCGTGGTAGCGGGCCAGCGTCGCCGCCGCGTCCCGGTCGCTGTCCGCTGCGGCCTGTGCGATCTCGCGGGCGGGCAGCGTGCGGCCGGTATGCTCGGCGTGGTCGCGCTCGAAGCCGGGGCCGGAAAGCCAGCTTTCGATGCAGCCGCGCTTGCCGCAATAACAGGGCGGACCGGGCCATTCATCGGACGTCGGCCAGGGCAGCGGATTGTGTCCCCATTCGCCCGCGATCAAGTTCGCGCCCTCGAGGCACCGGCCGTCCACGACGATCCCACCGCCCACTCCCGTGCCGAGGATGACGCCGAACACGACATGGGCGCCCGCGGCCGCGCCGTCCGTGGCCTCGGAAAGCGCGAAGCAGTTCGCGTCGTTCATGAGCCGGACCGGGCGGTCGAGCCGCTCCTCGAGATCACGCCCTAGCGGCCGCCCGTTGAGCCAGACGGAGTTGGCGTTCTTCACGAGCCCCGTGTGGGGCACCACCGCCCCCGGGATGCCCACGCCCACCGTGCCGATCTCGCCGGCCGCACGGTCGAGCTCCCGCACCAGCCCTGCGATGGCCTCGAGCGACGCCACGTAATCGCGTGGCGTGGTCACGCGTCGCCGGGCGATCTCCTCACCGGCAGAGGACAGCGCGACTGCTTCGATCTTCGTTCCGCCTAAGTCGATGCCGATGCGCACGGTGGCAGTCTACGCCGCGCTCGGTAGATTCGACAGACCTTCAACGTTCCGTCATGCTTCCTCGCATCAAGGCGGTGCTCGCCGGCCGCTACACCATCGAGCTCGAGCTCGGCCAGGGTGGCATGGCCACCGTCTACCTGGCACACGACGTACGGCATGACCGTCGGGTCGCCGTCAAGGTGCTCCGCCCGGAGCTGTGCTTGGAGCTCGGCGCGGATCGGTTCGTGCGCGAGATCCATCTCGCGGCCCGGCTCAACCATCCGCATATCATGCCGCTGTTCGATTCGGGTGAGGCCGGCGGGTTCCTCTATTACGTGATGCCGGTGGTGGAGGGGGAGTCGCTGCGCGAGCGGTTGCAGCAGGTGAAGCAGCTGCCGGTGGCGGACGCCACCGAGATCGCGCGGGAGGTGGCGGACGCGCTCGACTACGCCCATCGCCACGGCATCGTGCATCGCGACATCAAGCCCGAGAACATCCTCCTCCAAGATGGCCACGCGGTGGTGGCGGATTTCGGCATCGGCAAGGCGGTGAGTGCGGCGGCGCAGGGTGCCACCGCGATCACGCGCACGGGTGTGACCGTGGGTACGCCGGCCTACATGAGCCCCGAGCAGGCGGCCGGTGAACAGGCCATCGACGGCCGGAGCGACCTCTACAGTCTCGGTTGCGTGCTGTACGAGATGTTGGCGGGCGCGCCGCCGTTCACCGGCCCCACCGCGCAGGCGGTGATCGCGGCGCATCTCACGACACCGCCCCGACCGCTCACCGAGCTTCGGCCGGACGCGCCGCCCACGGTCGCGGATGCGATCGCGCGCGCGCTCGCCAAGGACCCGAACGCACGCTTCCCGGTCGCCACGGCGTTTCGTGATGCCATCGCTCCCACGGCCCGCGCCGCGACTCCCGCGCGAGCTCACCCGCTGCGCGTGGGCGGGCTGTACGGGTTCGCCGCCGCGCTGGTGCTCGGCGCGGCGTATCTCCTCACGATGCAGCTCGGCCTGCCGAGCTGGGTGATCTCGGGCGCACTCGTCTTGCTGCTCGTCGGCCTGCCGATCGTCGTCGCCACCGGGCTTGCGGAGCGCCGGCGGGCCGTTGCGCGCGCGAACGGCCTGCCCGCGGCCGTGGGCCTGTCGCGCTGGCTCACCTGGCAACGGACGCTCGGCGGGGGAGGCCTGGCATTCGGCGCCCTCGGTGTGGGCGCCGCGGGCTACATGGCGATGCGCCTCCTCGGGATCGGCCCGGTGGGCACACTGGTCGCATCCGGGGTGCTCAAGAATCGGGAGCCTCTCATTCTCGCCGACTTCGAAAACCGGGCCACGGATTCGACGCTCGGGCCATCGCTGACGGCGGCGTTGCGGGTGGACCTGTCCGAGTCGCCGGCCGTGCGGCTGATGGACGGGGCGGCGATCGCCGAGGCGTTGCGGCGCATGGAGCGCCGCGCCACCACGCCGCTCGACCCGGGGCTCGCGCGCGAGATCGCGCAGCGGGAGAATGTGAAGGCCGTCGTCCGGGGCGAAATCGACCCCCTGGGGAGGGGCTATGTGTTGTCCGCGAGCCTCATCGCCGCCGCAGACGGCCACGTGCTCACGGCGTTACGTGAGACGGCCGACAACGACGTCGCGTTGATCGGAGCCGTGGACCGCCTGTCACGCAAGCTGCGGGAACGGATCGGCGAATCGCTCAAGTCGATCCGTGCCGGCCCGCCCCTCGAGCAGGTGACCACCGCGTCGCTCGACGCCCTGCGGCGCTACAGCGAGGGAGCGCGCGCCGAGCAGGAAGGGGACTGGGAGCGCGCGGCCGCGGCGTACCGGGACGCGACCGCGCTCGATACCGGGTTTGCGACGGCCTCCTGGCGGCTCGCCGTCATGCTGTACGACAGCCGGGCGTCCGACAGCGCGTTCGCGGCGGCCATGACGGCGGCGTTCCGGCATCGCGACCGGTTGCCGGAGATCGAACGCTATCTCGCCACCGGTCGCTACTACGAGTACTACGCGCGCGCGGACGACGGCTGGCACCAGGCCACCGCGGCCTACCGCTCCGCGCTCGAGCGGGACCCGGATAACATCATTGCCCTGAACGATCTGTCGCGGGTGTTGTGGGAGGGGCGGCGCTACCAGGAAGCGGAAACGCTCGCGGTGCGTGCCATGCGCCTGGGACGGAGGATCGGTCCGTTCATCAACGCGGCACTCGCCCAGATGGGCCAGGGGCGCTACGCCGACGCGCAGGCAACCCTGGATCGCTTCGCTCAAATCGCGCCGCACAATCCGCTCATCCTGGCGGTGAGCTTCACCGTGGCCGGATCGAGCGGCGACTACGCCGCCGCCGAGCGCGACCTCCGACAACTGCGCGAAGCACAGCGCGAGAGCCCCGTGTGGCGGGCTGCCTCCAGTGCCGGCATGGCGTGGCTGGAGGAGGTGCGCGGGAGACTCGGGCAAGCGGCGCGGGCGCTCGATGACTTCATGGCCGTGAGCGAGCAACGTGGTGTGGCGAGCAGCTATGTGGTGGGCGCCATCCGCCGGGGCCTGCTCGACGTGCGGTACCGCCATCGCCCCCTCGCCGGTGTGAGGGCCGTGGAAGCGGCCCTCGCGCGCCACCCCTTGAGCTCGATCCCCGCCTTGAACCGGCCGTACGCGGCGCTGGCCGCGTTCTACGCCGAAGCCGGCCGGCCGGAGGAGGCGAGGCGACTGCTGGCCGAGTACGAACGACTCGTTCCCGAGCGAAACCGCCGGGGCCAGCCAGGGCAGCTCGCGGCGGTTGCAGCCATTGCGCTCGCCGAGGGGCGAGTGCGGGACGCGATCCTCGGGTATCGCGCCTGGACCGAGCAGGCCGAAAACCCAGCCGATGGGCTGTTCGAGCTCGCGACGGGGTATGAGCGTGCCCACCAACCCGACTCGGCGTTGGCGGCATACGAGCGCAGCGCAGCCGCGCCGGGAGTGAGGGCTCCGCTCGTGCTGTTCGACCCCCTCGACGCTCGCGCGCTCCCCGCGACGTTGCAACGGCTCGGCGCCCTGTACAGAGCGCGCGGCGAGCGCGCCAAGGCGCGCGAGTACTACGGCCGCTTCGTAGACCTCTGGAAGGACGCCGACCCGGAGCTGCAACCGATCGTCGCCCAGGCGCGCGCCGCGCTCAAGTAGCGTGCTCACGCTCGTCGGGCTGCTCCTCTCCACGCCGCCGCTGCTCTCCAACGCGCACCTGCGCTGCGAGTTCGGCCCGCGCGGGCTGGTGGCGCTCACGGACGTCGCACGGCACGCCATCTATCGCCTGAGGGAGGACGAGTCCCGCCTCACCATCGACGGCACGACCTACGACAGCCGCCGGCTACCCGAACCTACCTCCACAATCTCCACAACCTCGATAACCTATCGTTGGGCCGCGGGCCCGTATCGCGTGGACGTCGTGTACGAGCTGCGTGCCGGATGGGGATTCGTGTCCAAGCAGCTCTTCGTGACGGGCGGGCGCGCGGGCGGCTATCACGTGGACGACGTCACGGTGCTCGACGCCGCCCTCGCCGACACCGTCCACGACGCATACGTGCCCCGCTCGCAGCACACGAGCCTCGGCACCGCCGACTACGGCGGGACATTGCGTTTCGCGGGAAGTCGCGGGCTCCTCGCCGTCGTCCAGAATCCCTTTCTCGAGTTTCGGCGCGACGGCAACGCGTTCACGATTCGATACCAGCCGGACATGGATTGGCGGGCGGAATACGGTCCGTTCGCGAGCGACCGCGGGCTGCTGGCGCCGGTGCGGCTCTCCGGCCGCCACGTCCCCGCGCGGATGCTGCCCGAGTGGCGGCTCGGCCCGCCGGACACGACGCCCGGCATGGACGAGGCCGAGGTCGAGGCATTCACGGAGATGGTCCGCGCATTCCTGATTCATCCGCCGGCGCACCCCCTGAATATTTTCGTCGGTTGGACGGCAAACGACTATCAGATCGACGTCGCGACGCCGGCAGGCCGGGACGAATACAAGCGCCTGCTCGACCGCGCGGCGGGCTTGGGCGCCGGCTACGTGCTGTTCGCGCCGTCGAACTCGGTGCTATCGCGCCGCGAGGAGAGTGTAGACGATTGGAGCTGGGAGCACGTGCTGTGGCTGGGGCTCGGGCAGCAGATCCGCAAGGGCGAGTGGGATCCCGCGACGGGCGCCATGCCGCCGTCGGTGCAGGCGCTGCTCGACTACGCCAAGGCGAAACACATCAAGCTCGTCGCGTACGTCTATCCCGTGCTGCCGTTCGCCGGCAATCCCGCCTGGCTGGTGCCGGCACGGGGCGGGGGCGACTCGACCCGCAAGTTCGCGAGCCTGGGTGTGCGGGCGCTGCAGGACTGGCTGATCGACAAGCTGGTGGCGTTCTACCGGCGCGCCGGCATCGGCGGGTATGCGTTCGATCACACGTTTCTCACTTACGACGGCACCAGCCGCTACGCGCAGTGGTGGGGATGGCGGCGGGTGATGGAGGAGCTGAAGCGGCGCGTGCCGGAGATCGTGATCGACGGCCGCCAGGCATACCAGAACTACGGCCCATGGAGCTGGTTGGCGGGAAGTTATCCGCATCCCACGTCCACCGACGAGCAACCTGAGAGCTTCGTGCCGTTTCCCGATCTCTCGTTCGACCGCGTGTCGGCGGACCGCGAGCGCTACACGGCGTACCGCTACCGCTTGTACGAGTTCGCGCCCAGTGAGATCGTGCCGGGGTTCATCGGGCATCAGACCTCGCGCGCGGACGACAGCGGCGACATGCCGAGCGCGCGGACTCCGGATCGCGGCGTGGTGTTGACGCGGTTCCGGGCGCGTGACTGGGACTATCTGGGGTGGCGCTATTCGGTGATCTCGTCCATAGCGCTGGCCGGATGGAACAACGTCATCAACATGATTCCCGCCCGGGACTCGAGCGAAAACGCCCACTTCTCAAGCGTCGATCAGGCGTGGTTCCGTCACTGGATCGCGTGGGCGGACACGAACCGGGAGTACTTGCGGCACACCCGGCCGATTCTGGGGCAGCCCGCGGTCGGCAAGCTCGACGGGGCGGCCGCGGTCGTGGACGGGCGCGGCTACGTGTTTCTGTTCAATCCCAATGAACGGCGCCTGACGGCGAGGCTCACGCGCGAGGAGCTGGGCCTTGGAGCCGGGAGAGTGTCGTTGCGCGAGCTGGAGGAGGGGCTAGGGATTTGGGATTGGGGGATAGGGGATACGATCTCCATTGCGGTGGAGGGCGAGTCCTATCGGGTGCTGGCGACCGGGGCGGGGCGGCGGGGTCGGCGAGTCGTGGCGGCGCCGGCAACACCTGCGGTCGAATCGTTCAATCGGCAGATCGGCCAAGTGGACTCGGGGTTCACCGGCGGGACGTTCAGCGCGACCTTCACGGTCCCGCGCTGG
>WNGI01001009.1_pt1 | contig 22622 bp, 21 predicted proteins | sample 5400621 | NCBI WGS metagenome assembly WNGI01 (sample SAMN13153374, study PRJNA577476) | soil metagenome | isolation source: 20 cm soil or saprolite under Garry oak tree replicate 1 | place: USA:California | collected 2016-06-15
CCCCGTCCCCGCCCCCGCCCCAGCCCCCGCCCCCCGGCGTCTCGAGGCGCAACACATCGCCGGGCTCGAGCGACACGCTCACTTTAGAAGCGAGGGGCACGCCGTTCAAGAGCGTGCGCCCACGCGCCCCGTCGCGCCCGCCCGCGGCTCCGCGCGGGGCGTGGCGCCGTCGCTCGGCCAAAATGCTCGCCTCCATCGGCGCGAGCGCCTCGAACTCCCGCACCACCCCGTCGCCCCCCCTCCACGTGCCCACGCCGCCACTCCCCCGTCGCAAGCCGTAAGACTTAAGCCGTACGGGATACTCCATCTCCAGCACCTCGATCGGGGTGTTCCGCGTGTTCGACATACCGACGTGCACGCCGGACGGTCCTGCGGTGCCTTGGCTCGCTCCCTGACCACCCCCGATCGTCTCGTAATACGTCCAGCCGGTCTCGAGGCCCGACCCCCGAGCCCCGATCCCCCCGAAGGTCACGTTGTTCATCGTGCCTTGCCCCTGCGCCGGCACCGAGATGCCGCCGGCGGCGAGCGCCAGGAACACGGTGTCCGCGATGCGCTGCGACGTCTCGACGTTACCGGCCGCCACGGCGCTCGGGAAGCGGGCGTTGACGAGGCACCCGGGAGGCGCCGTCACGCGCACCGCCCGTTGCACGCCGCCGTTCGTGGGAACGTCGTCGGGCAAGAGCGTTCGCACCACGAACAGCACCGCCGAGCGCGTCACCGCGAGCGGGCAGTTCACATTGCCGCGCGCCGCGGGAGCGGTGCCCGTGAAGTCGACGTGGAAGACCCCCTCCGTGATGTCGACCCGCACGCTGACCGCCAGGTCCGCGTCGTCCACGCCGTCCCCTTCGAGCCAATCCGTCGCGGTGAGGGCGGTCGCCGTCAACCGCCCGAAGGCGTCCCGCGCGCGTCGCTCGGCGTAGTCCAGGAGGTCCGTGGCCGCCCCGCGCACCGCCGCCCATCCGTAGCGCGCCGCGAGGGCGCGCAGACCCTCCCCTCCCCGCGCCACCGCCGCTCGCTGCGCCGCCAGATCCGCGCGCCGCGTCTCGGCCGTCCGCACGTTGGCGAGCAGGAACTGCTCGACGTCGGCCGTCAAGCGGAGTGGCGGGACGATCACGCCCTCGGCAAAGACTTCGCGTGCCCCGGCGGGCATGCTCCCGGCCTGCACGCCGCCGACATCCGAGTGGTGCGCCCGCACGACGCTGTAGCCGCCCACCGTCCCATCGACCTCGACGGCCCCGATGAGGGTGATGTCGGGGAGATGTGAGCCGCCGGTGTAGGGATCGTTGAGGATGAACACGTCGCCCGTGCCGGGGGGCGGGGCGAGCGCGCGCACAGCCGCCACCGCCTCGTGCATGGCGCCGAGATGCACCGGGATGTGGGCGGCCTGCGCGATCATTTCACCGGCGGCGTCGAATAGCGCCGCCGAGCAGTCGCGCCGCTCGCGAATGTTGGGGGACACCGCGGAATGAATCAGGACGAGGCCCATCTCCTCCGCGATGGACGCGAAGGCGTGTCCCATCACCTCGAGCCCGACGGCGTCGAGGGTCATGTGCGCTCCACCAGCACGGCGCCGCATGGATGCACCGTGCCGCGCCACCCGGGCTCGACGAGGGCCGTCGCGTTCCGCCCCGCCAGGATCGCCGGGCCGGCGACGGTGACGCCCGCGGCGAGCTCGTCGAGCGCCCAGACCGACGCGCTGACCCGAACGCCCCGCACGGTGATCGGGCGACTGGCGCCGGGCCGCTGGACGACGCGCCGCGGGTCCGCGAACCGCGGGAGCGGCCCCTCGCGCAGCGCGACCACGCGCAGGTTCACGATCTCGACGCTCCGATCGCTCCCCGCATGGCCAAACCGCGCGCGGTGCTCGACGAGAAATGCGTCCCCGATCCGCTGGGGATCGTCGCCCGTTATGGGCACCGTCACTTCGTAGCCCTGTCCGGCGAACCGGCAATCGGCGTAGCGCAAAACGGTGCCGTCGGGCACCTGGCTCCGCCCTTCCGCGAGCAGCGGCGCGAAGGCGCTCCCGAGGTCTCGGGACGACAAGCCGTCGAGGGAGCGGTGCAACGACGCGAGCAGATCCACGCGTTCGGCGGCCGAGGCGAGGCCCAGCGCCGAGAGGGCCCCCGGATGGGGTGGGATCACGATCGTGCGCATTCCCAGCGCGTCGGCCAGCTGGCACCCGAACAGCGGCCCCGCGCCGCCAAACGGGAGTAGCGCCATCTGCCGAGGATCGAGCCCGCGCGCAACGCTGACACGCTTGAGCGCCCGCGCCATCACCGCGGCCGCCACCGCCACGACGCCCGCCGCGATCGCGGCCGGGTCGCTGTTCCCCCCGACCGACCCGAGAGATCTGAGCGCACGCTCCCCGGCGTCGCGATCGAGTCGCACGGCGTCCGCGAGCCGATGCTGAGCATCGAGCCATCGCAGCGCCAGGCACGCGTCGGTGACGGTGGGTCGGTCGCCGCCCCGACCGTAACATGCCGGACCCGGGACCGCCCCGGCGCTCTCCGGGCCGACCTTGAGGGCACCGCCGTCGTCGACCCGCGCGATGCTCCCGCCGCCGGCGCTCACCGTCTCGATCAGGACGGCCGGCAGGGCGACGACGAGCCCCGCGACGCTACCGCCGCCGTCTCCGCGGGGGGTCCCGCCCGTGACGAGGCTCGCGTCGGCGCTCGTGCCGCCCATGTCGAGCGTCAACAGATCCCGCAGCCCCACGGCCGCGCCGACCAGCCGGGCGCCGACGACACCACCCGCGGGACCCGACAGCGCGAGCGACGCCGCCCGCGTGGCCGCCGCCCCCGGCGGGAGCGTCCCGCCGCTCGAAGTCATCACGCGCAGCAGTCCGATGCCGCGGGCCCGCACCTCGCGCTCGAGCCGGCCGAGATACGCCGAGACCGTGGGACGGAGATACGCTTCCACGGTCGTGGTGCTGGTCCGCTCGAGCTCCCGGAACACGGGAAGCACCTGGTGGCTCGCAACGACGGGGACGTCGGGAAGGGCCTCGCGTAGCGCCGCGACGAGGCGGCGCTCGTGCTCCGCGTGGCGGAACGCGAACAGCAAGGCGACGGCCAGCGCTTCGGGAGCGGGCGCGAGCGCGCGTACCGCCGCGACCACCCGCCCGACCTCGTCCTCGCCGAGCGGCTCGAGCACCCCGTCGGGGCCGGTGCGCTCGGCGACCCCCACGACGTCGGACCGCGCGACGAGCGGGGGCGGGTGGTCGCGGGCGAGGTCGTAGAGCGCCGCCCGGTCCTGGCGCCGCAGCCAAAGGAGGTCTTCGAAGCCCTTCGTCGTCACGAGCGCGATGCGGGCACCGCGGCGCTCGAGGAGGGCGTTCGTAGCGATCGTGGTTCCGTGAATCAGGACATCGATCGGGACCGGGGACAAAGCGTCCAGCGCTCGAAACAGCCCGACCGCGGGATCGTCCGGCGTGGTCACGACCTTCCGGACCTCGATCGTCCCGTTTTCCGCGAGGGCGACGAGATCGGTGAAGGTCCCCCCCACATCCACGCCCACCCTCACCACCCCGCCACCCCCCCACCCCCGACCTGAACGCGGAACGCGGAAGGCGGAACGCGGAACTGATCGCGCGGAGTTCGATCCCGGACACAAGGTTCGGCGAACGACCCGGGTTCGCTCTGTTCCGCGTTCCGCGTTCCGCATTCCGCGTTGTCAGGCATTCCGCTTCCAATGTTGCACCGCTAGGACGCCGGCGAACCCCAGGGTGGCGAGTACGCAGAGCGTCCCCACCCAATCACCCAACCGCACGTACGGCGGGATCACGTCGCTGGTGCGCAGCCGGTCCGCGACAGTCGCCTCCACTTCGAGACCCGTGGCCGCATAGGTCCGCCCCAGCGGATCGACGAACTCGGAGATGCCGTCGTTCGCCGCCCGTGCGATTCCGGCGCGGGTCTCGATCGCTCTCAGGACGAGATGGCTCGCGTGCTGGTATGGGCCGGCGGTCCTACCGTACCACGCATCGTTCGTGATATTCACGAGGAAAGCGGCGCCCGCGCGGCGGTAGGCGCGCGCGAGCTCTTCGAACGCGGATTCGTAACAGATGACGACGCCGAGGCGACCGATCTTGGTCTGGTACAAGGGAAGCGTGGGCCCTGGGGAAAACCCGCCCGACCATTGCCGCAGTCCGGGCACGCTCCGGAACAGCCGAACGGGAACGAACGGCACGCGCTCGACGACGGGCACCAGATAATGCTTGCCGTACACCGGGTACCTGCGCCACTGACCCGTCGAGTCGTAGAAGAACGCGGCGTTGTAATAGACATCGGAGCGCGCCGCATGAATGCCACCCGTGAGAATCGGGGTGCGGCCCTCACGGGCCAGCGCGGCGAAGGCCGTGTCCCACGCGGGCATCTCCGCCAACCATCCGGGAATAGCGGCCTCGGGCCACAGCAGCAAATCGAGGGGTCCGCGAGCTTCGAGCGCCCTCGACATGGTCACGAGCTTCGCCACGACGCTGTCGGCGTGGCGCGGATCCCATTTCTCCCGGAAGCCCTCGTTCGGCTGGATGAGTCCGACGGTGCCGAGCTCGTGGATCGGGAGCGTCCGCTCGCGCCACGCGCCGTACGCCCCGGCGCAGACGATACTCGCGAGCACGGCTGCCGCGGGTCGCCACCGGAGCGTTCCGCTCCCCGCTCCCTGCTCCCTGCTCCCGAGCAGCGCGTCGACGAGCATCACGTTGCACCACGCCAGCCACAGGGTCACCCCCCGGGCGCCCGCGAGGTCGGCCCACTGCACCAGCACGGGCGCGTCGGCGAGCGACGTGCCCAGCCCAAGCCAGGGAAAGCGGATGTCCCCCTGGTGGCCGACGACCCATTCGACCGTGGTCCAGGCCACGGGGAACACGACCCACAGCGGAATCCGCGGCAGGCGCACCCGCAGTGCGACGACGAACCGGAACATCAGGGCGTACCACAGACCGTAGATCGCGATCGTGGCGAGGTAGCCGAGTGCCGACAGCGGCGTGAAGTGCCACAGCGCGACCACCAGCCAATACAGCACGGCGCCCTGTGTCACGAAGCCATACCAGAACCCCCAGCGCACCGCGCCCCCCGCGTCGCGCTCGCTTTCGAACCGGCGCAGCAGGACGACCGCCGGCGCGACGGCGAGGAAGCTCACCACGGGAAGGCGGAACGGGGGGTAGCTGGCGACGAGGAGGACGGCCCCTAGCGCGACCAGGGCCGCGGCTTGCCGGGTCGGCGTCGTCACAGGAGCACGTCGCGCCCCTCGTCCGCCGAGCGATAGACGGCATCCAGCACGCGGTGCAACGCGAGCTGGTCGCGCGGCGGCGGGGCGTTCACATCCCCCTTCATCACGGCCAGGAAGTACGTCCACTCGGCGCGGTAGGACTGCGCGAACGGCGTCTCCCGCCCGCTCGCTCCCGTGGGCGTCACGTCGGTGATCGTCCCATGCATCTCCTTGAAGACGCGCAGGGGCTGGACTCGGGCCGAGCCCTTGGTACCGACGAGGTCGAACCAAAAGCGCTCGGCCTCACCCATGTGACGCCAGCTCACGTCAATCGAGAGGGAGACGCCGTTCGCGCACACGACCAGCGCCGTCGCCATGTCCTCGACGCTGTCCTTTCCCGGCCCCATCGTATGCGCCGCGATGCGTTTGGCCGCCGGCCATCCCGCGAGCCAGAGCCCCAAGTCCAAGAGCTGCAGGCCGAGGTCGAGGAACGCGCCGCCGCCGGCCTCCTGGCGCCGCAGTCGCCACGCCACGAGGTTACGGCTCGGCTGGAAGGTGTACCAGCCGCAGCGGATCGCCTGCAGCACGCCGATGTCCCCACCCGCGAGAAAGCCGCGCACCGCCTGCACGTCGGAGCGGAAGCGGTGGTTCATTCCGACCATCACTCGCCGGCCGTACTTCTCGCTCGCCTGGAGCACCCGCTCCACTCCGGCGAGCGTGAGCGCGAGCGGGCGCTCGCACAGCACGTGCGCGCCGGCCGCGAGGGCGGAGACGACGTGGATCTCGTGCAGGTGATTCGGAGTGCAGATCGCGACCGCACTGGGATGCGAATACTTGAGCACTTCCTCGATGTCGTCGAAGGTCTCCTTGACGTCGAATCGCCCCGCGAGGGCCTGGGCCTTACCCAAGTCCGAGTCGCAGATGGCGCAGACCTCCACGCCCGGCAAGCGCCGCAGCACCGGGAGGTGAGCCACCTGTGCGATCGCGCCGGCCCCGATCACCGCGACGCGGACCGGGTCGCTCACTTCGCCGTCCCCCGTCCCCTGCCTCTCGTCCCCGCCCAGCGGTACATCGCGCCGCTCCGCAGCGAGGCGGTCGAGACGCCGCTCGACAGCACACCGCGGGCCTCGAGGGTGAAGCGCCAGCGCTGGGCGCCGACCTCGGCACCGATCGTGCCGTTCAAGCCCGCGGTGATCGAGTTCAGCGCGTCCTGCACGAAGGTGCCGTTGATGGCGGGGCCGCTGCCGTGCCGGATGTGGGCGCCGAGCCCGATGCCCAGATAGGTCGTCACCGAGCGCCCTTGGGGCAGCACGTATTGCAGGTCTATGTCCCCCGTGACGTCGCTCCACGTGATGCGACCCAGGTTGATCGCATCCGGCGTGCTCGGGTTCACGATGCTGTCGAGGCGCTGCGCGAAGCGCGCGCGCGCCGCGGAGCTGAAATCGGCTTTGTAGTACGAGACGCCGAGCAGCACGCGCACGTGCGGGGCAATGAGCCCGTAATCGAGCCGCAGGCCGCCGGTGAGCGTCCCGCGGATGTTGTTCCCGCCCACCGGGCCGAGATCGACCTGGAGGGCACTGGGCTTCAGGTTGTCGTAGGAGAACTGCGAGAGAAAACCTTGGGCGGACAGGCGGACTGGCGGACTGGCGGACAACAGCATCGCGATCAGACCGACCGCCTTAGTAGAGGCGCTCGACATTGGTCCCCGGAAAGTAGATGGTGACGATCCTGCGGTAATCCTGACCCGCGCGGGCCCGGCCCACCGCACCCCACTGACAGAATCCGACCCCGTGGCCCCACCCGGCGCCTGCGGCGATGAGCCGGCTGACCTGGCCGCCCTCCTTCGTCACCGAGAGGGCGAAGGAAGTGCTGCCGAGCATCTGATCGGCCTCGGGCCGCAGCACCGCGCGCACGTCGGGGCCGGGCACCCGGACGTCGCCGTGCTCGAACGCGATACGGAGCTCGCCGACCCGGCCCGAGGCCGTCATGCGGGTCACTTCGATGTCGGTGATGGATTGCAGCCCGCCCCCGCCCGCGTTCATCATCGCGGGCAGGGTCCGCGACAATATAGCGCGCAGCTTGGCGCCGTCCCATTCCTGGCGCCAGCGAAAGCGCGGGGAGAGCTCGCAGTAGTAGTGCCCGCCCCCGGACGCGTCGGAAATCGGCCGCAGGTACGGCTGGCTCTGGGCCGTCTTGAACGCCTCGTCCACGCCGGCGGTCGAGAACCCGCAGGTCGAGTGAAAGTAGGCGTAAATCAGGTCGCCGTGATAGCGCAGCACCTCCCCCCGGGTGGCGCGCAGGGCGCCCCACACCTCGGCCGTCTCCCCCGCGACTCCGGCGTACACCTGGTCTCGCACATCGGCCCAGGCGTCGAAGCCCTGGGGCTCCCAGCGGCCCCGGTTCTTCAGCGCGAACGTCCGCGACACCACGGCCTGCGCGAGCATCGCCTGGCGTTCGTCGGCGCGTCGCGATCCCATTTCTCCGCCGATCACGCCTGCGAGGTAGCTCTCGACCGGCACCCGGTTCATCACGGTGAGGCCCGCAGGATCACGCAGCACATTCAGCCGCCCGCGATACCGCCGGCCGTTCGCCATGGCGAAACGGCTCTCCGTGACGCTCACCGCAGAGACGCCGGCGCGCCGCTCGCTCCGGGAGCCGTCCGGCTTCACGAGCCTGACGCCCGGCGTGTCGATCACGACCCTCCACACGGTACCGGCGGGGATCGAGCCGATCGGCTCGCCGTTCGCGTCGTCGGTGACGAACAGCTCTCCATCGCCTCCCAGAGTGACGCTGGGCGCACCGGCGACCAGCCCGACGCGCAGCTCCGGCTCCGCCCCCGGGGTGAGGGGCGAGGGTTGCGGCCGGCCACAGGCGCCGGCGAGGGCGAGGGCGCTAGCGAGCCCGCGCTTCGCCCAGTGCCGCGTCGAGTTGTGTGATGGTGAAGTCGATGTCCGCATCGGTATGCGCGCTGGAGACGAAGCCTGCCTCGAACGCCGAGGGCGCGAGGAACACGCCGCGCGCCAGTGCCGCCCGGTGCCAGCGCGCGAACAGCGTCGTGTCTGCGACCTTCGCCTGGGCGAAGTTCTTGACCGGGCCGGGCGCGAAGTACATGCCCCACATGGAGCCCGCGTGCCCCGCGGTGGCCGTGACCCCGTGGCGGCGCGCGGCGTCCCCTATACCCGCGACCAGCCGCGCGGTTCGCCGCTCGAGTGCCTCGTAGAACCCGGGCCGCTCCGTCTCGCGCAACGTGGCCAGGCCCGCGGCCATGGCCACCGGATTCCCCGCGAGCGTCCCGGCCTGGTAGACCGGTCCCTCGGGCGCGACGAGGCGCATCAGCTCCGCGCGGCCCCCGTATGCGCCGACCGGGAAGCCGCCGCCGACGATCTTTCCCAGCGTGGTCAAATCGGGCCGGATGTCCAGTCGTTCCTGGGCTCCGCCCGGCCCGACCCGGAAGCCGGTCATCACTTCGTCGAAGATCAGCAGTGCCCCGTGTGAGTCACACATGATCCGCAGCGCGCCATGGAACTCCGAATCGGGAGGGACGAAGCCCACGTTTCCCAGATAGGGTTCGACGATCACCGCCGCGATGCGGCTTCCACACGTCGTGAAGAGTTCCCCCAGAGCCTCGAGGTCGTTGAACGGGGCCGTCAGCGTCAGGCTGGCCAGCGCGGTGGGCACGCCCGGACTGTCGGGGAGCCCGAGCGTCGCCACGCCCGACCCGGCCTTGACCAGAAAACCATCGGCGTGACCGTGATAGCCGCCCTCGAACTTCACGATCAGGTCCCGCCCTGTGGCGGCCCGTGCGAGGCGCACCGCTGCCATGGTCGCTTCGGTCCCCGAGTTCACGAAGCGCACCATTTCGACCGCCGGCATCCGCCGCCGCACCTGTTCGGCGAGCTCCACCTCCGCCTCGCACGGCGTGCCGTAGCTCCACCCCGCAGCCGCCGCCGCGCGGACCGCGTCGAGCACCGCCGGGTGCGCGTGTCCCAGGATCAGCGGGCCCCACGAGCAGACGTAATCGAGGTACGTACGGCCGTCCACGTCGGTGAGCCGCGCGCCGGCTGCCCGGGCGACGAAAAAGGGCGTTCCGCCCACCGCCCGGAACGCCCGCACCGGCGAATTCACCCCGCCCGGCAGCACCGCTTTCGCTCGCTCGAAGAGCTCCTCCGAGCGGGTCACGTCAGGGCGACCGCCCGGAAGTCGTAGTCTTCGCTGGCCGTGAGCCGGGTCCGCACGAAGCTTCCGGATTCGGCCCAGCCGCCCTGCTCCACGTACGTGACGCCGTCCACGTCGTCCGCCTGCCAAGCCACGCGCCCCACGTGGGTGGCGCCGGCCTCGTCAGGATCGGCCACCCGATCCACCAGCACCGGCACTTCCCGCCCCACGAACCGCGCAAGACGCTCGGCCGAGATCGCGCGCTGCACCTCGAGCAACTCCTCCAGGCGCTCGCGCTTCAGCGCGTCGGGGACGTCGTCCGGGTACTGGGTCGCGCGGGTGCCCTCCTGGGGCGAGAAGGCGAAGGCGCCGAGCCGGTCGAACTGGGCCTCCTCGAGAAACGTCAACAGCTCCCGGAAATCGTCGTCCGTTTCGCCGGGAAAGCCCACGAGACAGGTCGTGCGGATCGCGAGGTCCGGAATCGTCCCTCGCAGCCAGCCGAGCTTGTCCCGCAGGGTGTCCTGACGCTCGGGACGGCGCATCCGCTCGAGCATGCGGTCGGCGGCGTGCTGAATCGGGATGTCGAGGTACGGCACGATGCGCGGACTTCGCGCCACGAGCTCGACCAGCCGCTCGGTGAGGCCGGCCGAATAGACGTACAACAGGCGATACCAGGGGACGGATGTCCCGGCGAGCAGCGCCTCGAGCAGGTCGGGGAGCTTGGGTCCCCCCAATCCCAGGTCCCGGCCGTAGTGTCCCAGGTCCTGGGCCACGAGGTTGATCTCCTGCGCACCCTGCGCCTCGAGCCCCTGCGCCTCGCGCACCAGACGCTCGAGCGGCTCGGAGCGGTGCTTCCCGCGCATCAACGGGATGGCGCAGAATGCGCACGTGTGGTCGCAGCCCTCGGAGATCTTGAGATAGCGAACGTGGCGTGCATCACCGAGGAACTGGCGGACGCCCGGATGGGTCGCGACCGGGTCGTCGATCAACCCCCGCTCGGCGAGCGCCGGCACCAGGTGATGCAAATCGGAAAACCCGAGAAACAGGTCGACCTCCGGGATTTCCCGTTGCAGCTCTTCCTTGTACCGCTGGACCAGGCATCCGACCGCGACGACCGCTTTCACGTCGCCGTGCGCCTTGAGGCTTGCGGCTGACAACATCGCGTCGATCGACTCCTGTTTCGCGGCGTCGATGAAGCCACAGGTATTCACGAGGATCACGTCGGCGTCCGGGAGGTGCGGCGTCACCACGGCACCGTGGCCCACCAGCTGGCCGACCAGCCGCTCGGAGTCGACGGTCGCCTTGTCGCAGCCGAGCGAGACGACGCCGAGCTTCATCCGCGGTAATTCCCGAATCGGAGCTCGAGTCCGAAGTCCTGCGTGCGCAGGAAGGCGATCACTTCCTGGAGCTCGTCCTTGGCCGGCGCCTGGACGCGGATCTCCTCGCCCTGGATCGACGCCTGCGCCTTTTTGAACTTCTTGTCCTTGATCGCCTTGACGATCGCTTTCGCCTTTTCCTGCGGGATGCCCTGGGTCAGCTTGATCTCCCGGCGCACGGTGTCGTTCGCCGCGGGCGTGACGAGGCCGAGCTCGAGGTTCTTCACGGGCACGTTGCGCTTGATGAGCTTCGCCTGCAGCACGTCGAACAGCGCCTTCATTTTGAAGTCGTCGTCGGCGACGAGCGTGAGGACGGCCTTGGCGCGGTCGAACGCGATCGAGGCCTTCGAGCCCTTGAAGTCGTAGCGCTGAGCCACCTCTTTGGTGGCTTGATTCACCGCGTTGTCGACCTCTTGGAGGTCGGCACCGGTGGAGATGTCGAACGAGGCTAAGCCTGCCATAGGGCGGTAATGTACCCGCCCCAGACCTACAACAGGAAGCTTTCCAGCGCCCGGGCCCGCGACACGTGCCGGAGGCGCGCCAGGGCTTTCTCCTTAATTTGTCTCACCCGCTCCCGGGTAATCCCGAGCAGCGAGCCGATCTCCTCGAGCGTCATCGGCTCCTGGCCCTCGAGCCCGAAGTACAGCCGCAGGATCTTCGCCTCGCGCTCCTTGAGGGTCGCCAGCACTTCCTCGATCGATTCGGTGAGGGCGTGCTCGAAGATCTCGTCGTCGGGGCCAGGGCTGGTCGTGTCCGGAAGGTAGTCGAGGAGCTTGTTGTCCTCGCCGGGGGTGAGGGGGGCGTCCAGGGAGAGGTGGGCCTGCGAGATGGACAGCGTCTTCGCCACCTCTTCCTCGGAGATGTCCATCCCCTCGGCGATCTCTTCCACGGTCGGCTCGCGGCCGAGCTCTTGCAGGAGCGAGGCCGAGCGTTTGCCGATGCGGTGCAGCGTGCCCGCCCGGTTCAGCGGCACGCGCACGATACGCGATTGCTCGGCGAGCGCCTGGAGGATCGCCTGCCGGATCCACCAGACGGCGTAGGAGATGAATTTGATGCCTTTGGTCTCGTCGAACTTGTGGGCGGCTCGGATCAGGCCGAGGTTGCCCTCGTTGATCAAGTCCGAGAGGGAGACGCCCTGGTTCTGGTACTTCTTGGCCACCGAGACGACGAACCGGAGGTTCGAGCGCACCAGCTTGTCCAGCGCCTCCGCGTCGCTCTGCTTGATCCGCTGGGCCAGCGTCACCTCTTCCTCACGGGTGATCAACGGATACTGGCTGATCTCCCGCAGGTACTGGTCGAGCGATCCCTCGTCGAACGAGGCTCGTTTCGCCGTGTTCAGTTGCATGGCCGAGTCACCCCTCCAGGCGCGCACGACGCCGCCGCACGGGACTCCAGGCTCCAGTCGCCGGTTCTTACCGGATAATCGACCCGAGCCGGTGCCAGCGAATATCGGTCAGCCAAGGAAGCGCATCGTGCGCCTCCCGGTCGTAGCTGAAATACACGACGAGCGGCCGTCCCTTGACCGCGGCCGCGTCCACGAAGCCCCAGTACCGGGAATCCGCTGAGTTGTCTCGGTTGTCGCCCAATACGAAGTATTTCCCGGCCGGGACGGCGAGGGGACCCCACGTGTCCCGCGTCGGGTGGTAGTCGCGTGCCACCCCCGGGCCGCCGAGCAGATAGTCCCGCTGCCAGTTGAACTCCGGATCGTACACGTCGCGCGGGTCCACCCGCTGGACATAGGGCTCCACCAGCCGCCGGCCATTCACCCGCACCTCGCCGCCGCGCATTTCCACCGTGTCCCCGGGGACCCCGATGACCCGCTTCACGTAGTTGAGCTCGGGATTCTTCGGGTAGGCGAATACGATGACGTCGCCGCGCCCCGGCGACTCGAAGCCGGGAAGGCGGGCGTGGGTCCCGGGGATCTGCGCGCCGTAGACGGCCTTGTTGACGAACAGAAAGTCGCCCGCGAGCAGCGTCCGCTCCATGCTGCCCGACGGAATTTGAAACGCTTCGACGAGGAACGTGCGGATGATGAGGAACAGCACCAAGGCCATGCCCAGCGAGCGCATCCAATTGTCGAACCATCGCGCAAGCCGGGAGCGCTGCTGAGGGGGGGCGAAGGGCACCGGCGCGGTGCGCGCGCTCGTACCCGGCCGAGGGGCCCCCAAGTGATGCATGGCTTTTACTTTAGCCAAGCCGTCCGCCAGAAGCAACAGTCACCGCCCATCCGCGTGCCCCGGCCCAGCGGCGAACCCGGTCCCGGAACAGGTCCGGGGAGTCGCCATGCAACACCCGGGCCGCGAGGCACGCCGCGTCGCCCTCGCGCTCGACGCGGACCCACGCCACTCGGACATCCGCCAGCCCGCTGAGCGCCGATCCGTCGAGCGGCGAGCCACCGGTCGAGAGGACGATGACCAACGATTCGTGATCCACCGGCCGCACGCTAATGCAGCCGGTGTGAGCGCCATCACCGTCTCATTGCGGGGCGGTGCAATTCGTCGCGGGGCGTCAGGTCTCGGTGTCGATCTGGGCTCGCTGCAGCTTTCCGGAGAAGTCCACGTAGACCACTTTGGTCTCCGAGTAAAAATCGTAGACCTCCCACCCGCCTTCGCGATGCCCGTTGCCGGTCTGTTTCACGCCGCCGAACGGCAGGTGGGCCTCGGCGCCGATGGTCGGAGCGTTCACGTACGTGATCCCGGTGTCGAGCTCGCCCATCGCGCGGAATGCGGCGTTCACGTCCCGGGTGTACAGCGAGCTCGAAAGCCCGTATTTCACGTCGTTGTTCACGCGGACGGCCTCGTCGAGCGAGCCCACCTTGATGACCGAGAGCACGGGCCCGAAGATCTCCTCTTGTTCCACCCGCATCCCGGTCCGGACCCCGGCGAGCACTGTGGGCTGGTAGAACCACCCGCGCTCGAGCCCCTTTGCTGCCGGCCGTGCGCCGCCGGTCAGCACCTGGGCGCCCTCGTCACGCCCCACCCCCACGTAATACTCGACCTTCTTGCGCGCGTCTTCGTTGATGAGGGGGCCGACATCGGTCTTGGCGTCGAGTCCAGGACCGAGGCGCAGCCGCTCCGCTCGATCGCACAGCATCGTGACCAGTCTGTCGTGCACGCGCTCGTGCACGATCAGACGACTCGTCGCGGTGCAGCGCTGGCCGGTGGTGCCGAACGCCCCCCACAGCACGCCGTCGAGCGCCAAATCCAGATCCGCGTCGTCCATCACGATCATCCCGTTCTTGCCGCCCATCTCGAGCGACAGACGCTTGTGCATCCGGCCGCAGGTCGCGCCGATGACCGACCCCGTCTCGGTCGACCCGGTGAACGAGACGACGGGGACCTCGGGATGCTCCACCATCGCCTTGCCAACGACCGAGCCCTCCCCGTGCACCAGCTGCACGACCTCGGGTGGCAGCCCCGCCTCGAGCAGGATCTCCACCAAGAGGTGCGCCGTATGGGGTACGTCTTCGGCCGGCTTGAAGATCACGGCGTTCCCGCACAGTAGCGCGGGGAACATCTTCCACGTCGGGATCGCGAGCGGGAAGTTGAACGGCGTGATGAGGCCGGCGACGCCGATCGGCCGGCGGAAGCTCATCGCCCATTTGTTGCGCAGCTCCGACGGCACGGTGCGACCGAACAGCCGCCGCCCCTCTGTGTGGGCGTAATGCGCGGTGTCGATTCCCTCCTGCACATCGCCGCGGGTCTCGGCCAGGACCTTCCCCATCTCGCGCGTCATGGCGCGCGCGATTTCTTCCTTGCGCTGGACGAGCAGATCGCCGACGCGGTGCAGCACCTCGCCGCGGATCGGCGCGGGTGTCCTGGACCACTGCGCGAACCCTCGCTGAGCGGACGCGACGGCGCGAGTCACGTCGTCCGGGCCCGAGCGCGGGAAGCAGCCGATCACATCGTCCGAGTCCGCCGGGTTGCGGTTCTCGAAGTACGCGCCGGTGCGAGGGGCGACCCACTCGCCGGCGATGAAATTCTTGAAGTTCTCGGGCATGTCAGCGCGGCAGCGGCACGTCAGGGCACAGCCACAGGGCTTCCGCCTTGGGGCCGAGACGCGGCAAGACTTCCCGCGTCATGAGGAGAATCCCCCAGACGATGAGGATCTGGGAGACCACATGGGCGAAGCCGAGGCGCCGCTTCCAAGACGAAATGCTCGCCCACAACGCCGCGGCGATCACGGTGGTCACGCCGAGCAGGTAGAAGATCACGCGCAAGCCGCAGCCGTGCGAATACGGCCAGACGCCGGGAGCGACACCGATGGCGACGAGCAGTCCGAGCGCCACCTTCGCCCAGGTCCCGACCCGCTCCCGGGCACTGGGCGCCGCCGTGCCGCCGCTCCATCGGCTGCCGGGCGCCGCAGCCGGCTTTCGGACCGTCGGCTCGCCGCCGCTCGGTCGGCCGAGCGTCGGGTCGGCCGCCGGCAGCTTCTTGAGGAGCCGGTCCACTTCGGCCATCTCCTTGTCCCAGTCGCGGCCCTTCTCGATGTCCGCCACTACGCCTCCCGCGCCAGCCGGTAGCGCTCGATCTTCTTGTAGAGATTGCTGCGCGGCATATCCAATGTGCGCGCGGTCTCGGACACATTCCAGTCGTGTTCTTTCAGCTTGGCGAGGATGTAGGTCCGCTCCGCCACCTGCTTGAATTCCTCGAAGGTGGCCGCGCGCATCCACGGCGCCCCGGCGAGATCGGCGGGGCTCGTCCCGCGTCCCGCGTCCTCCGTTCCCAGCCCGGCGATGCGCTGCACGTCCGGCGCCGTCACCGCCGGCCCCGTGGTGAGAATGAGGAGGCGCTCGATCGCGTTGCGCAGCTCCCGGATGTTCCCCGGCCAGTCGCGCGCGGCCAGCTGCTGCACGGCTTCCGGGTCGAACGGCTTGGGTGGGAGCCCGCCGCTTCGAGTCATCTGGCTTATGAAGTGCGCGACGAGCTGCGCCACGTCGGCGCGCCGCGCGCGCAGCGGCGGCACCTCGATGGGCACGACGTTGAGCCGGTAGAGCAGGTCCTCGCGGAATCGGCCCGCCGCAATCTCGGCCTGCAAATCCTTGTTGGTGGCGGCCACGACCCGGACGTCCACCTCCAACGTCTTTCCCGACCCGACGCGGGAGATCACCCCCTCTTCGAGCGCGCGCAGCACCTTGGCCTGCGCCGAGAGGCTCATGTCCCCGATCTCGTCGAGAAACAGCGTGCCGCCGTCCGCCAGCTCGAACTTCCCCGCCCGATCCGCGAACGCGCCGGTGAAGCTCCCCTTCATGTGACCGAACAGCTCGCTCTCGATCAGCTCGGTCGGAATCGCCGCGCAGTTCACTTCCACGAACGGCCCCCGTGCGCGGGGGGAAAGCGCGTGGATGGCGCGGGCCACGAGCTCCTTCCCGGTGCCGTTCTCCCCCGTGATGAGCACGCGCGCGGCAGTGGGCGCGACCTTCTCGATGCGCTCGATCATCTGCTTCACCGCCCGGCTCGTGCCGACGATCTCATACTGCGCGTGCACCTCCGCCTTGAGCCGTACGTTCTCGCTGGCGAGGTCGACGTGTTGCAGGGCGTTGCGCAGCGTGAGCAGAATCCGGTCGGTGTCGAGGGGCTTCTCGAGGAAATCGTACGCGCCCAGCTGGGTCGCCTCGACCGCGGTCTGGATCGTGCCATGACCGGAGATCATCACGACCTGCGCGTGTGGGTCGAGCTCGCGCAGCTTCCGCAGCGTCTCGAGCCCGTCCATGCCCTGCATCTTCACGTCCAGAAAAACGAGATGGGGCCGGAACTCGGGGTAGCGCTGCAGCGCCTCGGATCCCGAGGCGCACGCTTGCACGTCGATCTCCTCGTATTCGAGCACCTGCGTCAGCGCCTCGCGGATGCCCTTCTCGTCATCGACGACCAGGACGCGTCGGCTCACGGTTCGCTCCGCTTCAAGCGGTACAGCACCACGGCGGTGGGGTGGATGCGGACGTCGGCGAACCCCGGCGAGACGCGCAAGGGCACCGCGCCGCTCGAGTCCGCCCCCGCCACCCGCTGGGCCAGCTGCTTCACCACCGGCGGGGGAAACGGGAAGCCGCGCAGGCTCAGCTCCTGAACGGTGAACCGGGCCAGCCCGGGCCGCTCGATCCGCAGCGGGCCCGCGATCCGCAGCGGCTCCCGCGGGCTCAAGAATCCGGCGATGGGCCCCAGCGCGTCCGGCGGAATTACCCGCGTGTCCAGCCGGCAGTGAACGGCCAGGGTCCCCTCCGATAGCTCGACCCGCAACGAGTCGAAGCTCTTGCGCACGGACCAATCCATCGAGCTCCCGATGAGCGACGCCACTTCGTTGGCGGAGAGCACGACCGAGTCCGGTCCCGTCGTCTGCTTCAGGCGTTCGACCTTGGTTTGCGTGCTGGACAGGGCCTTGGGGGTGGGTGCGCCGACTCCCGTGTCCGCCACCGGCGGGAGCTTGGTGGAGTGCGGACCGAACAGGTGCGCGGCCCGACGCATGATCGGCTCCCGGAACCACCAGACCCCCAGCGCCGCCACCAGGGCGACAGCGAGGAACGCGAGCCGGAGCAGTCCCTTAAGGCAGCCGTTCACTGTGTCTCACGTGATACACCGCCCCTCCGGATTGGAGCGTGCTCTCCATCAAGTCGACCGTCATGATCACCGCCGCTGCGTCGAAGCGCAGATTGGCGAGGGCCGTTTCGAGTTTGCTGAAGCCGCCCCGCCTCGCTCCCGGCGCCGCCCGCCCCAGCGTGATATGCGGTCGGAAGGCCCGAGCCTCGGTGGGGAAGCCCAGCGGCGTGAACTCTTGCTCCACTCGGTGCTGCAGCAGCTCGAGCGCCGGTTCCGGCCCGACGCCCACCCAGACGACGCGTGGCCGGTCATAGTCGGGGAACACGCCGAATCCATTGAGAGACAGCGTGACGGGCCGTGCTCCCGTGCAGGCGCGGGACAGCGCCGCCACGAGTTCGGGTTCGCGCTCGGGCCCCACGTCGCCGAGGAACTTGAGTGTGAGGTGCACCCGCTCGGGGGTCATCCAGCGAAGTGCGAACCCCATGCTCTGCAGTGGCCGCACGCACGTGCACAGCGACGTACGCACCGTTTCGGGGAGATTGAGTGCAACGAACAGCCTCACGCGCGCCCGGCGCGCTCGGTGAGGAGACTACCGCGGCGGTAGCCGCGAGGATCGACTTCAACCACCCCGAAACCGAGGCCCGTGAGGCGCTCCCTGACCGCGGTGAGGCGCTCCGTCACCCAGGGAACCCACCGCGGCTCGACTTCGATACGGGCGTGGTCGCCATGATGGCGGACCCGCAGGTCCCCCGTCACGCCGAGCGCGCGCAGGTACGCCTCCGCGCGCTCCACCTGCGCGAGACGCTGCGACGTGATCGGGATGCCGTAGGCTACGCGGCTCGAAAGGCACGGCGCCGCCGGCGCATCCCATACCGGAAGCCCGAGCTCGCGCGCGGCATGCCGCACATCCGTCTTCCTGAGCCCCGCCTCGGCGAGCGGCGACCGCACCCCCGCCGCCTGGCCCGCGGCATACCCGGGGCGATGCTCCCCCAAATCGTCCAGGTTCGTCCCGTCGCACACGATGGCGAGCCCGCGGGCCCGCGCCTCCGGGACGAGCCGGCGCCACAGCTCCGCCTTGCAGAAGAAGCAGCGGTTCGTCGGATTCGCCAGATAGTCGGGATCCTCGAGCTCGTGCGTGTCGAGCTCGACCAGCGGCACGTCGAAGCGCTGCGCCACCGCACGCGCCGTCCCCCATTGGGCCGTCGGGTAGGAGGCGCTCCGGCCCACCCCGGCCAGCATCCGCTCGCGCCCCAGCTCCTGGCGCAGCACGACCGCAAGGAGGGCCGAGTCGACCCCGCCCGAGTACCCGACCAGGGCGGAAGGATAGGTCCGGACAAGGGCGCGCAACGTCGCGAGTGGCTGGGGGGTGCCGGACATGGCGGAATAGTAGCGGCTTACACTGTCTCCATCAAAGGACGTTTTTGGATAGTTCGTAGGCTGGAAACCTGTTACCCTTATGATACGTTAGAGAATCATTGCAAAGGTCTACTTCTAGTAGGCAACCAAGGTAACGAGGTTCCGAAATGGCGCACAAGACCGAGCTGGACGCCGTCGATCGGAAGATCCTGCGGCTGCTCGCGACCGACGGGCGCTCGAGTTACCAGGCCGTCGCGGACGAGGTCGGGCTGTCGCGACCCGCCGTGATGGAGCGGGTGAAGCGACTGGAGGAAGCCGGCTACATCACCGGGTACGGCGCGCGGGTCGATCGCGCCAAGGCGGGATTCCCGGTCACCGCGTTCGTCGCGGTGCGCTACGCCAACTCCGATTACGTCGGCGATGAGCCACGGATGCGCGAGATGGAAAAGCATCCCGGCGTTCTGGAGTGTCACCACGTCGCGGGCGAGGACTGCTACGTGCTCAAAGTCGCGGCGCCCGATCTCGAGCGCCTCCAGGATCTGCTGCGCGACCTGCGCGGTCCGTCACCCACCGTAGAGATGAGCACGCGCACCACGATCGTGCTCGGCACGGTATTCGAAAAGCCGGGGTTCGTCCCCACGGAGCTCGACTGATGGCCGGATTGCGCGGCAAGGCGCTCATCGCCTACCTCGTCGTTTGCGTGTTCTGGGGGTCGACCTACCTCGCGATCCGGGTCGGCGTCGGAGTCCTGCCCCCGTTCCTGTTCGCCGGTTTGCGGTTCCTCATCGCCGGCCTGTTGCTGCTCACCGTGGTGCTGGCGCTCGGCGACACGCTACCGAAGCGGCTGGTAGACTGGCGAACCCAGGCGATCGTGGGCGTCCTGCTGCTGGCGGGCGGCAACGCGTTCGTCGTGTGGGCCGAGCAGTACACGGCATCCGGCGTGGCCAGCATATTCGTCGTGACGGTCGCGCTGTGGATGGCGTTCTTCGACGCGATCATCCCGGGCGGCTCGGGCGACTTGAACTGGCGTGTCGTGACCGGGCTCCTGCTCGGCTTCCTCGGCACGGCCCTCCTGGTGGGGGCCAGCCCGGCGGAGATCCTGCGCGCCGATCTGCGCGGACCGATCGCCCTCACGTGCGCCAGCGCCTCGTGGTCGCTCGGCTCGGTGTACAGCAAACGCCATCGCACGGAGACGAGCCCCTACGTCGGGGCGGCGATCCAGATGATCGCGGGCGGCGCCGCGATCGCCCTGGTCGGCACGGTCCTCGGTGAGTGGAGTCGCTGGCACGTCACGCCCCGGGGTGCCGGGGCGCTCGTCTACCTCGTGGTCGTCGGCTCGATCCTGGGCTACAGCGCCTACACGTATGCGCTGCGCCACGCCTCACCCACCATCGTCGGCACCTACGCGTACGTGAACCCCGTGATCGCCGTGCTGCTCGGCTGGCTGATCCTCCACGAGCCCGTGACCGCGCGCACCTTTTTCGCGATGGCGCTGATCCTCGGCGCCGTCGTGTGGATCCAGTTCTCGCACAAGATCGGGCGGTCGGGCGGACGGGTGGACGGGCGGACGGAAACAGCCGCCTCGCCTCACCCGTCCGTCAGACCGCCTGTCCGCCAGTCCGCCACATAGGGGAAGGTCCCATGCGCAGCGTGAACCTCGCCGAGAAATTCCGCCAGTTCAACGAGCATTGGAGCCCGAAGATCGTGGGCGAGGTCAACGACTCCTACGTCAAGCTCGTCAAGGTCAAGGGGGAGTTCGTGTGGCATCACCACGAGCTCGAGGACGAGCTGTTTCTCGTCGTGAAGGGCCGGCTCTTGCTCAAGTTCCGCGACCGCGAGGTGTGGGTGGGTGAGGGCGAGTTCGTGATCGTCCCGCGGGGGGTCGAGCACCTGCCGGTGGCGTCGGAGGAGGCCCACATACTCCTGCTCGAGCCGAAGTCCACACTCAACACGGGAAACGTCCGTAATGAGCGCACGATCCGCGAGCTCGACCGGATCTAAGCGCCCCTTGATCGCGCGCCTGTGGCACGGGGCGGTCCCCGCTGCGAAGGGCGACGCCTACGCCGCCTATCTGCGCCGCACCGGCGTCCCTGAATGCCGAGCGACGCCGGGGAATCGCGGCGTCGAGGTGCTGCGCCGGACGGTGGGCGGCGAGACGCACTTCTTATTCATTTCGTTCTGGGACTCGATGGACGCGATCCGCACGTTCGCGGGCGACGACGTCGAGCGGGCACGGTATTATCCCGACGATCGGGAATACCTGCTCGAGCTCGAGCCGACCGTCACGCACTACGAAGTGTCCGAGCAATAGCAGGAGGGCACTGCGAGGTCACTCGTCCGCAGGCGGCACGCCGGTCTCATACGGCGTGACTGACGGCGCCCGAAGGGCCGGCTTGCCTTCGTCCGTGTACTTGAACCCGCGGGTGGTGTGGTACGCGAGGTCGATGTCCGGCGCGGCGGCGAACTCCGTGAGAATGTCCTCCCAAATCGCGTGCTCGGTGCCCCGGCGCTTGCGAGGCTCGATCAGGTAGCGGATCGTCAGTTGCACGCCATCGTTCACCACTCTGGTATACACGATGGGCGTGAGCTTGCGGTAGTTGATGAGGTACTGCTGGGAAGCCGCGAGCAGCTCCTGCTCCGCCTGCGCCGTGAGGTGCTCCGCGTGCTTGACGGCGATCTTCCCGAGGATCTGCTTCGCCTTCTTCCAATCGCTTTCGAACGTGACCACCACCGGCACTTCGTTCCAGATGTAGCGGAATCCCTTGTTGTAGTTGGCGACGGGATCCGTGAAGACTTTGCCGTTCGGGATGTGGATGATCCGTCCGCTCGACTGGTCCGCGTCGACCCAGGCCCCGATCTCGTTGAGGGTGAACTGGAACAAGCCGAGGTCGATCACGTCGCCTGCGTGGGGTCCGATTTGCACGCGGTCGCCCACCTCGAACGGGCTGCGCCAGATGATAAATGCCCAGCCCGCGACGTTGGAGAGCGGCTCCTTGAGGGCGATCGCCAGCCCTGCGGACACCAGCCCCAGGTAGGTCGTGAGCGCGCCGGTTCCGACGAACCACGTTTGGCTCACGAGGATCACGCCCACCGCGACGAGGGCGTAGGTCACGCCCTTGCGCCAGCGATACCGGCCCCACGGGTCCTGCACCCGCCGGTAGACGAATCCCAGGACGAAGTGACGGACGAGCCAGAGTCCGGCGATCGTCCCCGCGGTCACGAGCAGCCGCGTCTGGAGCTGGGGGTTCATGCCGAGGTGAGCCTGCAGCCAGTCGATCATGAGGCGTGTCGGGAAAGTAGGGAGCGGCCGGGCGGCGCGCCAGCGGGCGGGGTGTACATTGTCTCGTAATGCGCGCGCTCGTGCTCCTGCTCCTCACGCTCGCCGCTGCGGCCTGTCACCGCGGCGCCGTCGCGGCGATCAATCCTCAGGCCGAGGTCGCCGTGACCGTCGACAACCAGAACTTCCTCGACATGAACGTGTTCCTCATCCGGGGCGGCCAGCGCATCCGCCTCGGTATGGTGCCGGGCCTCTCGTCGCGCATTCTAATGGTGCGACCCGATCTGATCGGCTACGGCACGGAGCTGCGGTTCGAGCTGCATCCGATCGGCGGTCGGTCGAACCCCGTCACCGAGACCATCAGCGTGCGCCCCGGCGACGTCATCCAGCTGACGATCCCCCCCAACTAAGTCATCTTCCCGGCGACGAGTTACTTCTTGGCTGGTTGCGTTTTCAGTTCGACAAGCAAAGCATGAATTTCGCCGTTCGACTGGCTTGCGTGCGTCGTCACCCCGCTCCAAGTTGTCGCACCAGGTTTGTACTCCCGCTCCGTGGTCTTCCCGTCAGGCGACGTGTATATCGTTTTGCCGCTCCCAGAGATGTCGTACGTCAGATACGTTGGGTGGGAATGCATCGGGACTTTCTCGCCTTTGCTGTGAAAGTCGAGCACGCGCACCTGGTCGTTCTCCAGAAGCACCTTGAAGTTATTTGGTGCCACTTGCACGG